>Ga0209164_1002051_pt1 | contig 22915 bp, 17 predicted proteins | sample MTBNYHSulfiMetaG_FD_187458 | JGI IMG/M metagenome (GOLD analysis project Ga0209164, IMG submission 187458) | Enrichment culture microbial communities from rom New York Harbor, USA that are MTBE-degrading - MTBE-NYH (New York Harbor Sulfidogenic)... | ecosystem: Environmental > Aquatic > Marine >... | reverse complement strand
CGAGTGGACCGTCGAGGCCAATCCAGAGTCCCTGAACCGGGAGCATCTCGAGATCTGCGCCTCCCACGGAGTGAACCGCCTGAGTATCGGGGTCCAGAGCTTCCACGACCGTATTCTGTCGACTCTCGGGAGGCCTGCAGGAGCACGGGAGAGCAGGGCAGCGCTGGAGCTGGTCCGAAGCGAGTGGCCGGGGCAGATCAGCCTGGACCTGATGTCGGGAGTTCCCGGAGCGCCGTGGCCGGTGCTGCGCCGGGATCTCGAGGAGGCCCTGGCGTACGCCCCGGAGCACCTGTCGCTGTACTCCCTGACCCTCGACGATCCGGCGCATCCCCTGGCCCGGGACATCAACCCCGAGCGCCAGGATCGCCTGTGGCTGCGCGGCCACCGCTGGCTGGAGGAGCAGGGGTACCGGAACTACGAGATCTCGAACTTCGCCCGCCCGGGGTTCGAGAGCCTCCACAACCTCCGCTACTGGCGGCTGGAACCGTACCTGGGCGTGGGACCGGCAGCCGTGTCGACGCTGCCCGGCAGCCGAAACCTCAGACCGGACCGCGGAGTGGACCGAGCACCGGCTGGGGCCGGGAACGCCGGAAGGCCGGCGGTCCTGCGACTGACGAACCCGGAGTCCCTGGGAAGCTTTCTCGGCGGGCCGGGAGCCCTTTGGGGCATCGAGATCGAGGAGATCGCCCCGAGGGAGTTTCTGTTCGAAACCCTGATGATGGGTCTGCGCTTGAGAGACGGCATCGACGCAGCCGCCTTCGTCGCTCGTTTCGGCCGCAGCCTGCCGGAGCTCCTGCCGGGGCTGTGGCGGCGATGGGCCGGGCGCGGGCTGCTGGTCGGCACGGGGGCCGGCTCGGGTGCCGGCGCAACGGGTCCCCCAAGCTGCTCCCGCTACGCCCTGAGCTTCGAGGGGCGGATGGTCCTGGATCGTCTGCTCCTGGAGCTCCAGGGGGAGCTCGAGAGGCCCGAGCTCGAGGATCTGTCCGTGGTGTGCTGGGGAGCAGCCCCGGCCCCCGAAGGGCCGGCCTGAACCCAGGAGTCTGCCTGGGCTTCTACCGCGAGCGCAGTCGCTCTGCCGGCTCCAGGAGCTGGACGATGCCCTTGCGGGCGAGACCTTGAACGAAGCGATCCACGAGCACCGGGTCGAACTGGGTGCCCCGGTGGCGGCGAAGCTCCTCGACCGCTTCCCGGGGAGTCAGGCCCTTGCGGTAGGGGCGATCGCTGGTCATGGCGTGGTACGCGTCGGCCACGCCGATGATTCGGGCCAGCAGCGGGATATGGTGCCCCTTGAGCCCCTTGGGGTAGCCGCTGCCGTCGAAGTGCTCCTGGTGGGCCAGCACGACCTTCCCCACCTCCTTGTAGGAGGCGAACTTGCCCAGAAGGTTGGCTCCCAGCTCCGGATGACGTTTCATGGCCGCCCACTCGTCCTGGTCCAGGGGGCCGGGCTTGAGCAGGATTCGATCGGGGATGCCCAGCTTGCCGATGTCGTGCAGCAGCAGGGAGTCCCGAAAGGTCTGATCGATGGGGATTCCCATCTCCTTGGCGATCATGGTGCCGAACTCGAGCACGTCCCTGGAATGCCCGGCCGTCTGGTAGTCCCGGATTTCCAGCGACTCGGAGAAGCTCATGCTGAGCTCGTCCATCCTGGTCTGAAGCTCCTTTTGCTGGGCCAGGGTAAGCTGAAGCTTGCGCAGGGAGATCAGGTTGCGGATCCTGGCGTCGAGCTCCCGGATGTTGATGGGCTTGGAGAGGTAGTCCACGGCGCCGGTCTTCAGCCCCTTGAGCTTGGACTCGAGCTCGGGTTTCGCGGTGATCAGGATGATCGGAATCACGGAGGTTTCCGGGTCGCCGGCGATCTTCTGCACCAGCTCGTAGCCGTCCATGCGGGGCATCATGATGTCGGAAACGATCACGTCTGGGGGGTCGCGCCGGGCCTGCTCCCATCCTTCCAGGCCGTCATGGGCCGTGGTGACCCGGTGCCCGAAGCGGCGCAGCATCTTGCCCACGTAGTTCCGCAGGTCGGCGTTGTCCTCCACCAGCAGCACGTGATCCGCCGCCGGAGCCAGCGGCAGCTCGGGGGCGTCCACCTCGTCCTGACCGCCGGTCAGATAGTGCTCCACCAGGGCCAGATCATCGACACTGACGCGGGATCGATCGTCCTGCCGGCGCATTTCCCGCCGTCGATCTCTCCCGCCAAAGTCGCGCTCGTTCCTGCGCCGTTGTCCCTTGCGCCGGTCGATCATGGCGTCCTTGGCCAGCACCTCGAGGTTGGCCGGCAGCTCCACCAGGAAGCTCGTGCCCCGGCCCTCATCGCTGCGCACCGAGATTGTGCCCTGCATGAGGTCTACCGCTTCCTTGACGATGGTCAGGCCCAGCCCCGTTCCTTCGAACTTTCGGGTGCTCGAGCTGTCCACCTGCTGGAAGCGCTTGAAAATATTGTAAAGGTGATCCTTCGGGATTCCTATGCCCGTGTCTCGAACCTCCAGGAATACGCCGCTGCTGTTGCGCCCGAGACGAACGGTGATAGAACCCTGCTCGGTGAACTTGATGGCATTCCGCACGAGATTCGTCAGGACCCTCTCGATCTTCTCCGGATCCAGGTACAGCATGCCGATGTGGCTGTCTTTGACGCAGAACAGCCTGATCCCCTTGCGCTCGGCTACGTCCCTGAAGATCGCGACCGCATCCTCTGCCAGCTCGTGGAGATCCAGCTGCCGGAGTCGCAGCTGCATCTTGCGCGCCTCGTACTTCGAGAAGTCGAGCATCTGGTTGATCATGTCCAGCAGCTTCAGGGCGTTTCGGTACATCTGGCCCACCAGGCTGTGCTGCTCGTCGGTCAGCTCGCCGATATCTCCCTGGAACAGACTCTGGATCGGGGCCAGGATCGAAGTCAGCGGGGTGCGCACCTCGTGGCTTACGTTGGCGAAGAACTGACTCTTCAGCGCGTCGAGCCTCTTCAGCTCTTCGTTGGCCAGCGCGAGGTTGTACCGTCCGCGGAACTCCTTGAAGCGCATCCGGGTGGCAAGGTGTGCACTCAGGATGGTCACGAGGATGAAGGAGAGGAGGAAGAAGTTGTTGTTCAGGAAGATCGGCAGGTCCTCGATATCCTGGAATACCAGGATCGGAACCAGGTAGAAGCCGTACAGCACGATACCCGTCACGGCCGTGCGGACCGGATCGAGGGGAAGCAGAAACAGCATCGCCAGCAGCACGAGGTTGATTCCCGCGTAGTACGGACTGGTGTATCCCCCGCCGAGATGGATCATGGCGATGATTGGAAGCCCGGTCACAAAGTACATGAACAGGGCGAATCCCCGGGAATGGCGCTGCACGAAGGGCAGCCCGCACAGGAAGAAGATGCCCAGGCTGACCGCGCCAACCCCGAGGCGCAGGTAGAGAAACTGGAAGAACAGCTGCGGGTACACGACGTAGTCCAGCAGGATGAACAGGGAGTAGAAGACTACGACAACGAGCGAGGTGTTTCGCAGGTCGACGCCGGCCTTCTGGATCGATTCCCGCTCGAACTCCAGGCGCAGGGACTGGCGCGGTCCGCTCTCAACGCTTTCGGCTGCCACCCTGCAATGGTAGGCGCAAAGCAGCCCGCCTATCAAGCACTTTTTTCCCCTCGGGCGGTGCGCGCGGGAGGTGCGCGCCTGCTCAGCTCTCGGTGCGTGCGCGATACAGGGACGTGACCAGGTTCATGAAATCCCCCACGGTCTGGAGGCGGTACAGCTCCCCTTCGTCGATGCGTATGTGGAGCTCCTTCTCGCAGGTAGCGACGATCTCCATGGCCATCAGGCTGTCCACCCCCAGCTCCTCCCGTATCTTCACGTCGTCCAGCAGCTCCGACACGTCGATGCGGGAGACCCGCGACACGATGCCCGCGATCCTGTCGCGGATTCCGGCCTGGTTCGGGTTCGCCTGTGGTTCCATGGTCGGGCTGTTCCTTCCGCGCTAACGCGCTCGCTGTCTCTTGGCAGGTTCCGGCGGGTCGTCCCGGGTCTGGGTCACAGCCCGGTGATCACCCTCGGGATTTTATAACCCGCGATGATCCCTTTCAAGTGCCCCTTGAGCTCCAGAGCCCGATCGCTGTCCGGCGGACCTTTCTCCAGGGACAGCCGCGCGGTCAGCCGGCCCTGGTCGTACTCCACCTCGGCCTCGCGACATCCCGGCAGGCTGAGCAGGGCCCGGCGCACCTCCTCGAGGTCCACCATGTTTCCGTTGACCTTCCGGGTCGACTTTGCCTCCCGGCGGAACACGAGATGGCCGTCTTCCAGGCGCCCGAGGTCTCCGGTCCTGAACCAGGAGCCGGCGAAGGCCTCCGCGGTTTCCCGGGGCCTGCCGTAGTATCCTGGGCTCAACGCCTCGCTCCGCACCAGAATTTCGCCCTCTCCGGCGGCGTCCGGACGGTCGATCGCGCACTCGACGCCCTGGCAGGGCGGCCCGACGGTTCCCGCCCTGGCCTGGTGGCGGAGGTTGCGGCTCACGGGAGCGAATTCCGTCAACCCGTAGCCGTGGAGCAACTGGGCGGAGAAAGCGTTGCGGATGCGCTCATAGGATTCCGCCGAGAGAGTGCTGCCGCCGCACACCAGCGCCTCGAGGGAGGGCAGCTCGAGCTCCGGGTCCTTGACCCGGGCCAGGAGCTCGTAGATGTCGGGAACGGCGGTCAGGGTGTTCACGTCCCAGGCCCGGATCTGCTCGAAGATCACCCGGGGGTGCAGGCTTCGCGAGATCACCATGGTCATGCGGTACAGCAGCGGGACGAGCACGCAGCCCACCAGCGAGAAGATGTGCGCCATGGGCAGCAGGACCAGCAGGCGCTCCCCCGGCCGCCCCTGGAGCCCGTCCTGGAGCACTCGGGCCCCGTGGAGGTACTGGCGGTGGGAGACCATGGCGGCCAGAGGGTAGCCGTGGCCGCGATAGGTGAAGTTCAGCGAAGCGATGTCTTCGGTCACCTCGGCGGGGGGCCGCGGGCGTCCCGGAGTGGAGAGCAGCCGGAATCCCGCGGCAGCACGGCCGATGACCAGGGCGTTGCCGAGATGCTCGGACAGAAGCGGGAGATGATCGTCCTCGGCCACGATCCCGAACGGCCGGACCGCGGAAAACACTTCCGCCAGCTCCAGGCGCCGGTATTCCAGCTTGAGGGGCACCGGGACAGCCTTGAGCAGGAGCAGCGCGGCGAAGACGCGCACGAAGTCCAGGGAGTTTTCGAGAAACAGGGCGACCGCGTGGCCCGGGCCGATCCCCCAACCGCGCAGGGTCCCTGCGAGCCCGCGGATCTCCTCCGCCAGCTGTTCCGCCGACGTGCTCCGGTGGTCGGTTCCCGACTCCATGGTCAGGGCCGCCGGGTGGGAACCCCAGCCGGCCAGGCTGTACAGAATTGCTTGGGCGACGTTCATCGTGTGCGCCGGCCACGGCGCAGCTGTGATTATAGCTTTTTTCCCAGGGCGATGACAGCCTGAGCGGGCCTGCCGAGAGCCGAGCGGGTGTCGATCGAGCAGAACCCGGAGGCCTGAAGCAGCCCCGCCAGCTCCTCCGCGGTGTAGAACCTGAAGACCCCTTCCTCTTCCAGCTCGAACAGGGAGGCGGCCTCGTTGAGCATGGAGCGGGCCGCGGAGAGGTCGGTTTCCCGGGCGCCGTCCGCCGCCTCGGCGGCGTGCCGGGCGGATCGCACGTAGTCGGTGAAGATCAGCGAGACGTCGCTGTCCGGGCGCATCGAAGAGAGAAGCAGCGTGCCCCCGGGACGCAGGATGCGATGGAACTCGAGGAGCAGCGCCTGGGGATTGAACAGGTACGACACGAACAGGCTGGCGGCGATTCTGTCGAAGCAGCGGTCCTGGAACGGCAGGTGGAATTGCGCGACGCTGTCCGCGAAGTTGAGGGCTTCGAAGCGCAGATCCCGGGCGGTCAGGTTCTGGCAGGCCTCGGGACCGAGGATACGGGCGTCTCCAGCCCCGGGGCCCGCCGCCCCGCCGCAGGCCAGGTCCGGGGCTTCGAGCCTCCCGAGCACGAAACGGGCGGCGCGATTCAGATCCAGCACTTCGTGGAGATGACCGTCGTGGAGCGTGCTCCGCAGGAAGCTCAGGGTATCCGCCGTGATCGAGCCGCCCCGCAGGACCCGCTCCATCTCCGGCGTCGGGTGCTGTGCCACGAGGTCGAGGGTCGTGCAGCGCAGCCCCTCGACCTTGTCCCGCAGGAACTCGACGCCCAGTGCGGGGTTCTCGACGAACTGCTTGACCGGGAGCAGGCGGCTGGGATCCAGGTTCATTTTCAGGCACTGGAGGCGCAAGCCCTTGAGCTGGGGGTAGAGATCCAGGGTTCGCTTCCAGCGAGCCCGGGCGCGGTCCAGGGCCTCCTGGACCAGGTCCACCGCCACCACCTCGAGGCTGCCGACCGGCGACTGTGTGCCGCCCAGGTGGTGCAGCAGGGCCTCCAGCAGGAGCCCGGTGCCGCAGCCCATGTCCGCGATCCGCTCTCCGTCCTGCGGCGCCAACATCTCGGCCTCGGTGCGCAGGAACCCGCGAAACTCCGGGAGGTCCCAGTAGAAGTCGTAGCCCCGGCTCTGCCCGCCGGTGCCCACCAGGTAGTTCCGCCAGTACTCCTCCGCATCCAGATCCGGGCGATCCCGCAGCCGGTCGCGCTCCCAGGCGATCAGACGGAGGATCTCGTCGCGGTCCGGGTCGATCGCGTCGACCGGCCGGCCCTCCAGGCGTTCGAGGATGGAGCCCGCGATCAGCTTGAACCCCCGCAGGGCATCCTCGCTGGCACGGAGGTTGTGCCCGCAGGGAACCTCAATCACTTGGCGCTCCGCGCCGGCCTCCACGCTCATGATGTCCTTGATCTCCTCGGCCGAAAGCCAGCGGTCGTAGGAGCCGAACATCCAGAGAACCGGTATGGAAATCCTGGACATGTCGGCTCGGGCGTCGGCAAGGAAGGCGTACCCGTGGGCCAGCAGGTCCCGTGCCAGGACGTCCAGGTCGATCAGGTGTCCCAGCACGCCTCCGATCCCGCAGGGAATGCCCATCTGGTGGTTGCCGATGATGTCGATCCCACCCAGCACGTTCCCCAGGACGCTCTGTGCGGTCGGCACTCCCATGCAGCTGATCCAGTAATCCACCCGGGGCGCAGCGGGGTCTGCGAGAAGCTTGCGGGCGTCCAGGGCCGACATGCTGAAGGTGAGAAGAATGATCTCCTCCGGCCTGAAGAAGGGATTCTCATGGATGTAGCGCAGCGTCGCCTTGAGATCCCCGGTGCCGTCGCTGATCCGGTAGCGCAGCATCTCGTAACCCCGGCGTGGGCAGCGCTCCTCGTGGTAGCTCTCCCCGGGCCGGTTGGTTCCGTCGTAACGGATTACGACCACGTCCCTGCCCAGGCGGCGGAAGTTGGCCGTCAGGGTGGCCACCAGCGGGGACAGAACCTCCTTTTTCTTGCCGAACGCTGGTGGGATCACGATTACCGGGGCGGAGCTGCCCAGGCGGGTCGCGGTGAGCAGGGCGGCGATTTCCCGACCCTGGTCGTCCTGGTAGCGGATCGGGAGCGAGTCGTTGCGGACCCTGGCGGCCGGCAGGGGGGGATCCTGGTACAGCGGGATCCGGGCCCACTCCTCCGGGGCATAGTAGCGGAAGGTGAACCCGGCCCGGTGCACTCCAGCCTCGACGCCGAGTCGAAGGATCCGCGACCCGTCCGGACAGTCCAACTCGCGCACGTGGCGAACGATCCCCCGGGCAGCCAATCCCGGCGGTTCCTCGAGGGTGTAGTCTATCTGTTGCCCCTGGCGAAACGGGCCTTGCGCCGGATGGCCGGCGTCGATCTCGCAGAGAAAACCGCGCTGGCTGACGTCGATGAGCCGGCCCGGAATGCGGCGCTGCGAGCCGTCCGCATCGCGGACCAGGAGGACGATCGCCCCGCCGACCTGAAGCGTCCTTCGTCCCTGGGAGCGCTTCTCGGACTGGAACAGGACCCCGGGGAGCGATAGCATCCGGGCGCAGCTGCGCTCCGGGGGCGCATGGGCGGAGGGCCCTGCGGGCTGCTCGGGCTTCATGGCGGCCCGGAAGTAGTAGCTTCCGCCGTCGAGGAAGAAGGAGAAGTAGAAAGAAGAAGGAGCCACCCCGGCGGTGTCCAGAACGTCCGCCGGCAGCCGCGCCTCGAAGCTCCCGGTGTTTCCGTCTACCGAGAGGATTTCGAGCTCGAAGATCTGCAGCCGCCGCTCGCAGAGCATGTACGCGGTCGAGCCCTCCGTGCACAATCGCCCCAGGAGCGCCGCTATCCTGTGGGGGTCCTCGATGCGGTACCGGGCGTCGATTCCGGGATCGGCCAGCCGCTCGTGCACGGCTTTCATCGTGGCCCCCGAGGCGGAGCTCACGATGAAGTTGGTCAGGCGGGATCGCTGCACCTCCGCCAGGGGCTGGAAGCGAATGCCGGCGGTGCAGGAGCCCTGGAAGCTGTTCTCGACCACGTACATGACCTCGCCGGATACCTCGAGCTGCCGCGGGTCCCCCGGGAGCCGGAAGCGCACCCGCACGGGCTCCTCCGGCGCCAGGGAGCCGCGGAACGACACGAGCAGCCCTTCCGTCGAGATGTTGTCGATGGAGAGCGTCTGGACCCCTTCCCGCAGTATCGAGGCATCGCGTATGGTGCAGGAGGCCCTGGGAAGCTGACGCTGCTCGCCCCGGACGGCCTCGCCCGCCACCTGCCGGCGCTTGGTGTCCCGAACGAAGGCATCGATCAGCAGCAGCTGCGCTTCGGTCTGGATGTCGAACTCCACTCCCAGGACGTGCTCCCCGGATTCGGATTGCCCGTGCAGACGAACCAGGCGGCAGGGAAGGGTGATGGAATGGGAGGAGTTGGGCAGACGAAAGGCGATGCGCTCCACGGTGCGATAGGTGGCCGGCAGGTTGACCAGGACCCGCATGCCGGTGCGGCTGATGTCGACGCAGCGGCCCGGGAACCGGTCGGGGCCGTTGCAGACTTCTACGGCTGCGGCGTGGTCGACCCGGGTGTGCCTGCGCTTCTCTCGGCCCTGGGGAGATGTCATGGAATATGACGAATAGTCGTCAGATCTCATAACCTTGCAATACTATCTTACAGTTAGGAAACATGCAACCAGAATTTCTGCTCGTGAGCTTCTTCTCCGCCTCGACTCGCAGAGGGGCCGGAGGGGGGTGAATCTTGACACCCCAATGAGGGAAATGATAAATTCGCCATCAGCATACGCAGCTTCAGCGCACGCAGCATCAGGGTATGCTTCGCCGTCGGGCGCGGCGCCGGAAGGCGCGGAGGAGTATCAGTCTATGTCCGGCCACAGCAAATGGGCGTCAATCAAGCACAAGAAGGGTGCCGTGGATGCCAAGCGGGGCAAGGTCTTCACCAAGATCATCCGCGAGATCAGCATCGCGGCCCGGCTCGGGGGCGGGGATCCGGAGGCCAACCCCCGGCTGCGAACCGCCGTGCTCAAGGCCAAGATCGCCAACATGCCCAAGGACAACATCGACCGGGCCATCAAGAAGGGAACCGGGGATCTCGGGGGCAGCGACTACGTCGAGCTGACCTACGAAGCGTACGGTCCCGGGGGGGTCGCAATCCTGATCGAAGCCCTCACGGACAACAAGAACCGAACCGCAGCCGAGCTGCGGCACATTCTCTCCCGTGGCGGTGGGAACCTCGGGGAGTCCGGAAGCGTGGCCTACCTGTTCAAGCGCAAGGGGCTGATCACCTTCGACGCCGCGCAGTACTCCGAGGATGCCATCCTGGAGGTGGCCCTGGAGGCAAGCGCCGAGGACGTGGCCAAGACCGACGGGGACATCGAGGTCGTGACCGAGCCGGAGGAGTTCGAGCCCGTTCTGGAGGCTCTTCAGAAGGCCGGTTTCGAGCAGAGCTCCGCCGAGGTCACCATGATCGCGGATGCCTACGTCGCCCTGGCCGACGACAAGACCCGGCAGGCCCTGCGGCTCATCGAAAACCTGGAAGACCACGACGACGTGCAGAGCGTGGCCTCCAATCTGGACATCCCCGAAGGGTTTTCGCTAGACGACTCTGAATGAATGACAATCGTACTGGGAATTGACCCGGGCCTCGCCTCCACCGGGTACGGGGTCATCCGCTGCGAGGGCTCGCGGATTCGACACCTGACCCACGGGTCGATTCAGACTTCCCCGCGGGAAGAGACGGGCAGGCGCCTGCTGCGATTGCACGACGAGCTGCTGCAGGTCATCGACTCCTACCGACCCGACGGGGCGGGGGTGGAAACCGTGTACTTCTCCAAGAACTCCTCGAGCGCGATCCCGGTAGCGCAGGCCCGGGGGGTTATCCTGTACACCCTGGCCGAGCGCAGCGTACCCTTCGCGGAGTACACCCCGGGGGAGCTCAAGCAGGCGATCGTGGGCCGCAGCAGGGCCGAGAAGGTCCAGATGCAGCAGAGCCTCCGGATGCTCTTCAACCTGGCGGAGATTCCGGCCCCCGACCATGCCGCCGATGCCCTGGCCGCCGCCCTCTGCCACGCCAACACCTCCCGGTTCGTCAGCCTCCTGGAGAAGGGGCATGCTTAACAGCCTTTCGGGCACCATCACCTACAAGGACGACGGCCGCGTGTTCCTACAGTCGGGGGAGGTGGAGTGGGAGATCTGGACCAGCCGAACGAGCAGCGAGGACCTCCCCGGGCCGGGCGAGTCGGCCAGGCTCTTCGTCCACCTCTATCACCGGGACGACCAGCTGCGCCTCTACGGGTTCTCACAGGCGGGGGAGCGCGACGGGTTTCTCGATCTGTTGAAGGTGGAGGGCGTTGGTCCCCGGCAGGCCCTCAAGATCCTGTCCGGGGTGGAGATCCACCGCCTGGTCGCGGCCCTGGACAACGAAGACCTGAGCTTCCTGGCCGCCATTCCCGGGGTCGGCGCCAAGACCGCCCAGAAGATCCTGCTCAAGCTCAAAGGCAAGATGGCCGCGGCCGGTCCAACCGGGGTCTCGGTGGAGGAGGATGTGGTCAACGCCCTGGCCGGCATGGGGTTCGAGCGCAAGAACGCCCGCGCGGCCGTGGCCGCGGCTCACCGGGCGCTGCTGGAGCCGCCGGAGGGCGGGCAGGGCGCCGGCGCCGGCCGGGGAGGCTCCGGCGGGAGGGGTTCCGGCGAGGAGCTGGAGCGCGAGCTGTTCAAGCTGGCCATCGCCCAGCTGGCCGGGCAGGAAGGACGGGCATGAACGACGGCCGGGTCAGCTCTGGAGTCTATCAGCCCGAAGAGGACCACGAAGAGGCGAATCTCCGCCCCCGGCTGCTCGACGAGTTCCTCGGTCAGAAGCAGGTCAAGGAGAACATGAGAGTGTTCATCCAGGCGGCCAGGGAGCGCCGGGAGAGCCTGGATCACGTGTTCTTTTCCGGGCCTCCGGGGCTGGGCAAGACGACCCTGGCCGGAATCATCGCCAACGAGCTCGGGGTGCAGTTCCGGGCCACCTCCGCCCCGGCCCTGGAGCGTCCGGGCGACCTGGCGGCGATCCTGACCACCATCGGCGACAAGAACGTGTTCTTCATCGACGAAATCCACCGCCTCAAGCCTGTGATCGAAGAGATGCTCTACACCGCCATGGAGGATTTCGAGATGGACGTGGTCATGGGCCAGGGGCCCGGGGCCAGGACCATCAAGATCCCCCTGCCGCCCTTCACCCTGGTCGGGGCCACGACCAAGACGGGCCTGGTGTCCAGTCCCCTGTACTCCCGCTTCGGGATAACCACCCGCCTGGACTTCTACACCGAGGAGGACATCCGCAGCATCATCCGGCGTTCATCGCGAATCCTGAGGATCCGGCTGGACGAGGAGGCCTGCAGCATGATCGCCCTGCGCTCCCGGGGAACCCCCCGGGTGGCCAATCGGCTGCTCCGGCGGATGCGGGATTTCGCCCAGGTCTGGGCCGACGGCCTGATCACCACCGAGATCGTGCTCAAGGGCATGGAGTCCCTGTCCATCGACGGCCTGGGCCTGGACAAGCTCGACCGGGACATCCTGAGGACCATCATCCGGCACTACAACGGCGGGCCCGTGGGCTCCGAAACCCTCGCCATCTCCGTGGGCGAGGCGGTGGACACCCTGGAGGACGTGTACGAGCCGTACCTGATCCAGCGCGGGCTTCTGCAGCGAACGCCCCGGGGCCGCATGGTCACCTCCCTGGCCTACCAGCACATGAAGCTCGAACCGGCCGCCGGTGAAGACCAGCAGTTTCTCTTTTGACCTGCCCTCGGAGCTGATCGCCCAGGAGCCTGCGTCCCGACGCGACAGCTCCCGCCTGCTGGTCCTGGAGCGCTCCAGCGGCCGCATCTCCCACCGCCTGGTCGGTGAGCTCCCCGAGCTGATCCAGCCGGGGACGGTCATGATTCTCAACGACTCCCGGGTTCGAAAAGCCCGCCTGTTCGCCGCGGCGGAGAGGAGCGGGAGCCGGGTGGAGTTCCTGCTCCTGCGGGAGCTCGAGCCGGGGCTGTGGAAAGCCATGGTCTCCAAGGCCAGAAAGCAGGTCCCGGGGAAGCGCTTCCGCTTCCCCGGGGGAGTGGAGGGGGCCATCGTCGGCTCGGACGGCGAGTTCAGGCTCGTGTCTTTCAGCCCTCTGGTCGATGACGCCTATCTCGAGGAGCACGGCCACGTGCCGCTGCCTCCCTACATTCGCCGGGCGGACACCCCGGCAGACGCCGCGCGCTACCAGACGGTCTATGCCCGCCGGCCGGGCTCCGCCGCCGCCCCCACCGCGGGGCTGCACCTGACCGATGAGCTCCTCGCAGCGCTCCGGGGCCGGGGGGTCGAAATCGCGGAGCTGACCCTCCACGTGGGGGCCGGTACCTTCCTGCCGATCCGTGCAGAGCGCATCGAAGAGCACCGGATGCACGAGGAGTGGTACAGCGTGCCGGAGGCCAGTGCGGCGGCGATCAACCGGGCCGCCCGGGAGGGCCGGCCCATCCTGGCGGTTGGCACGACCGCGGTGCGCGCGGTGGAATCGGCCTGGCGGGGAGGAGCGGTGCAGACGGGGGAGGGGCGGACGGCCCTGTTCATTGCCCCGGGGTACCGCTTCCGAGTGATCACCCGGCTGCTCACGAACTTCCACACCCCGCAGTCGAGCCTGCTCGTGCTGGTGTCGGCGCTGGCCGGACGGGAGCGGGTGCTGGCGGCATACGCCGAAGCGATCCAGCGGCGATACCGGTTCTTCTCCTACGGGGACGCCATGCTGATCCTCTGATCTCCCGCAGCCCGGCGTGCCTGTCGCTCTCAGTACGTGTTTTCGTCCATGCTCTCGAACTCCCGACGGACCCGCTGCAGGCGCCTCAGGTGAGCGTCGATGATCCGACCGTAGTCCAGGTCGCCGCTCAGAATGCGGGCCCGCTGGTCCTCCCATGCCTGGATTTCCTCCAGGTTGAAGTACAGACGGGGCAGCCGGAAGGCCCAGCTGCGCGCCTGCTCCCAGTAGCCCACCGCCAGGCGGTACACCTGCTCCGCCAGCTCCAGGCTCTCCAGGTTCTGGTTCCGCCAGGGGGCATTGTAGAAGTAGGCGGCCTGCTTGTCGTACTTGCTGCCCAGGGTGAGATACAGCTCGACCAGCTTCAGGTTCACGTGCATCTTGAACAGCGACCGGTACTGGGCCCACTGGTCCGGGGTGTCCACGCGGGCCAGGGCGTACAGGGGATTGGCGAAATCGGCCTGGAGGGCCCGCTCGAGGTAGTAGATGTTCTCCATGGAGTCGTCGGGGTACTGGTAGAAGTGAAGATGATAGAGCCTGTAGTACTGCTCCGCGTACAGGATTCTGTAGGCCGAGGCTTCGGGAGCCGAACCCAGGGCCAGCACGGCCGCCGCGGCCAGCAGGCACAGGCCGAATGCTTTGCGTCTCACCCTCTAAGAATCGGCAGGCTCCGGAGAATATTCCAGATATTCTCGAGCACTTCGGGACTGCCCGCGGACCCGTCCACCCGGTGCACCTCCATGCGCGAGCCCTCGAACAGGGCGAACCCCCGCTCGTAGGCGGCCAGGATGTCCTCCTGGATCTCCGCCCCGTCGAAGAGCTCCTCCTCCGTCGCGGCGCTGCCCGCCGCCTGCCGCCCGACCAGGCGCTGCTGACTCACCGATACCGGGGTGTCGATGAACAGCACCAGGCGCGGCAGGGGGAAGGGGCGGTTGAGCTCCCGGACGTAATCGAAGGAACAGCCCAGGGACTGATAGGCGAGGCTGGAAAACAGGTAGCGGTCGGATATCACGAGCTCGCCCCGCTGGATTCGAGGCAGGATCCCGGCTTCGGGCTCATGCAGGTGCTCGTTGCGGTCCGCGGCGAACAGCAGAGCCACGGTTCGCGCGTCGACCCGCAGCCGGCGCCTGAGGATCTCGCGGATCAACCTGCCGATCGTGCCGGTGGTGGGCTCCCCGGTGCAGAAGTGACGGACACCGGCGCCGCTCAGGCGCCCGTCCAGGAGATGAAGCTGCGTGGTGGTCCCCGCCCCGTCGAGCCCCTCGAGAACCACGAAGTTGTCCAGCACGTCTGCAATACCGGTTCTGCCCGTCACCCTGGCCACCTGCCGCACCGTTGTAAAAGATAGCGAACCTCAGCATAATCCACCCGAGGCCTTTTGTCATGATCCTGTGCCTGTTGCTCTGTCTGGCTCTCACAGGCGCCCCCGAGGTCGGTGCGCAGGAAAACGCGGTCCTGGAGCTGCCCACCGTGACCCTCGTGGGCGAGGACACGCTGTATCTCCAGCCTCCCTCCCCGACGTTCTCCCGGGAGCTGTCCCTGGTGCAGCTCACCCTCCGGCGCCGGGCGCTCCGGGAGAACCCCGTCCCGGGGCTGCCCCCGGCCCCGGAGCTCTCCGTATGGTTAGAGCGCTCGACCTCCACGGGCGGACCACGTCTCCCGGCGGGAGCCCCCGGGGAGCGGCCCGACCGGGCCGGCCCTCTCGCCGAAGCGGGTGCCGGGCAGCCGGGGCTCTGGGAGCAGGTTCCCCTGGAGCCGGGTACGGCATCCGCCGGGGCCTGGAGCTTTCTGGCCTATTACCTGCCCGCCCGGCTGCTGCGCTCCCAGCTTCGGACGGTGCACAGGGCCGGCCCCTGGGAGACCGTCGCGGAGCTCGACCTCGGTCTGGCCGACGGCTGGGTCAGCCTGTCTCCCGGGGTTCCCACCTTTCTCTGGGGCCGCTTCGAGGGGGGTATCCGGGCCCCGGTCCGCCTGCGGGTGTCCGCACTGGCAGGGGCATTCCTGCCCCTGGTGCCCGTCGCGCAGGAGCCGGTGCTCCGGTACGTGCTCAGCCTGACGGAGGATCTGGTCGTGCCGCTGGGGCCCCTGAGCCTGATCCACGAAACCGATGCTGCGGGCCTGAGCCCGGCGGGGGACCCCGCCCGGGTCGGCCTCGTCGGCCAGAGGCTGGCCGTCGAGGCCTTCCCGGGAGACTTCGTGATCCACGCGGAGGCCGCCGCCTACCTTCGCGGCACCCTGGAGCCGGACAGCGGAGGCATCGAGGGACTCGTACGGGCGGCCGCCGGGTACCGGGCGCCTCGCGGGCGGGTCGCCCTGGGCGCCGGCGCATCCGGGCTGTACAGGGAGCAGGAGCTGCGCCTGTACCCGGAGGCAGGCCTGGAGCTCGCGCCCTGGGAGGCCTTGCGGATCCGCCTGGGAGCGGCGGCGTTCCTGGCGGGGACCGGCGCCCCCGCGACGCGGTCCCTGGCGCCGCTGTTGAGCGGCTGGCTGGCCCCGCCCGCCGGAGGCGTTCTGCCGCCCCCGCTGCCCATGGGCCTGCTGCACGAGGGCGGTACCTTCGCGACTCCGGAGGTGCACATGCTTGGAGCTCAGGCCGTCGAGGCCGGGGGGGGTGTGCCGGCGCTGAGGCCCCAGAGCGGGTATTCCCTGCGAGCCGCCGTGCTCCTGGCCGCCCGCGACCGGCTGCGGGCGGAGGCGACCGGCGAGCTTCTCTCCGGGTGGGTCTACGAAGGCTGGGGGGGCGTCTTCGCGTTCCGGGAGGTCTCGAAGCTTGCGGCCTCCGCGGAGCTGTCCGCCTGGCTCCTGCGCTTCGGCACGACAGGCGGCGGGCTCCAGGCGGCCGCCCGGGTGTCGGCTGCAGCCGCCCTGCCGACCGGCACCGGCCCGGAGGCCTGGCCGCTGGATGCTTTGTACGGGGAAAGGCTCGAAGGGGAGGTGAGACTGGCCTTTCCCAATCTGCCGCTACGATTTATAATGGGAGCCCTGTGGGGAGAGATACCGGCGGGGCCGCCGGCGGCCGCGTTGCCGTCGCCCTGGGAGCCGTTCCGCGGCCTGGCCGTGAGCCTGAGCGGCGATCTCGCGCTTTCCCGGCGCCATACCATTCGGGCAGGGGTGGAGGTCCGCATGCCGGAAGCAGAGGCTGCGCCCGGGCTGCGTTTCCTGGCGGCGTATCGCTACCGGGGGCCGTGACATTGCCGGATGACGTGAATCTGAGGCCGTTCAAGAGGAGACATGCGTGCTAGCTTTTCTCGTTCAGGGAGGGGTCGTTCTGATCCCGATCGTGGCGCTTTCGGTGATCGCGGTGGCGCTCATCGTCCAGAAAGCGGTGTACTTCGTGCAGACCCGGGAGAGTGAAGCCGATCTCGGGACCTACGTGATCGCGCAGCTGCGCAGCGGGAAGGCCAGCGTGGCGTTGCTGGAGCTGGAGAGCAAGAGCTCCCCGGAGTCGCGGGTTCTTCTCGAAGGCCTGCGGGCCAGAAAGGAGGGGCAAAGCCAGGAGACCGTCGGGATGCGGATGGAGTCCCAGGCCAAGCGCAGCGCCGGGGATCTCGAGAAGAACGTCGCCTACCTTGCCAGCATAGCCAACCTGGCCACGCTCCTCGGGCTGCTGGGGACGGTGGCGGGCATGATCGTTTCATTCTTCAACCTCAAGACCTCCGGAGTCTCCGACCCGGCCTTGCTCGCCGGGGGGATCTCCCAGGCCCTGATTACCACCGCCGCCGGTCTGACCGTGGCAATCCCCTGTCTGCTGTTCTACCACGTGTTCCGGCAGAAGGTGAACCGCACGCTCTCCCAGATCGAGATTGCCGCCACGGATCTGCAGTCCTATCTTTCCCGGCAGCGGCAGCTGAGGGCCCGGCCCTGACGGGACCCATGGACGCAGAGCTGCTGCGCTACATCATCCCCCTGGTCCTTCTACTCTCCGCCTCGGCGTATTTCTCCGGGTCCGAAGCGGCGTTTTTCTCGCTGTCCACCCTGGAGCGGGACCTGCTGAGCAGGAGACCCGGCCGGCGGCTCGCACAGGTCATGCGTGTCATCCAGAGCTCACCCGACCGGATCCTGATCACGCTCCTGACCGGCAACATGTTCGTGAACGTGTTCGCCTCTTCCCTCGGAGAAGCGATCGGAGTACGGGTGTTCCCGGTCGACGCCAAGCTGTTCTCGATCATCGCCATGACCGTTCTTCTCCTCCTCGCCGGAGAGATGATCCCCAAGAACCTCGGCGTACGCAACGCCTCAGGCCTGGTATCCCTGAGCGCGGGTCCGCTGTACTACCTCCTCCGGGCTCTGGCCCCGGTGCGCTGGTTTCTGAATTTGTTCAACCTGGCCGTGGAGAAGCTGTTTCCACTCAAGAGCAGCCGAGAGCTCGAGGCACGTCACAGCTTCATCCGCTCGGCCGTGCACATCGGCTTCAAGGAAGGCATCCTGGACCAGTCGGAGCTGTACCTGGTGGAGTCGTTCTGCGAGTTTCGGGAACAATCGGTCGAGCAGGTCATGACGCCCCGCACGGAGATCCGGGGCGTGGAGATCTCCACCCCGATTTCCGCGCTCCTGGCCGGCTGCGACCCGGCCGGGGTCGCAGCCCAGGGATCCATCATCCCGGTGTACGAGCACGACCTGGACCACATCGAGGGCTACCTGACCCTCTATGACCTGCTTCCCTACAAGTACGGCCTCAAGAGCGGAGAACGGCTCCAGGAGGCCATGCGTCCGGCCCTGAGCGTCCCGAGCTCCAAGAACTGCGCCGACCTGCTGGTCGAGATGCGCGCATCCAACACCGAGCTGGCCGTCGTGGTGGACGAGTTCGGGGGCACCGGGGGAATTCTCACGATCAAGGGGCTGGTGCAGGAGCTGCTCGGCTATTTCTATCCTTCGGAGGACCTGGATTCGGTGCAGGAGGTGTCTCCGAACGAGTACAGGGTCCCCGGGCGCTTTCGGGTCGAGCAGCTGGAGGTGTTGGCGGGCCGGCAGATCGCCACGGAAAGCCACACGGTGGCGGGCCTGATCCTCGAGCGGCTGGAGGACCTCCCCGAGGTCGGAGCCGGGATAACCGTCGGCGACCTGGAGCTGGTCGTCCTGCGAGCCAGCCAGAACCGGGTCCTCGAGGTACAGATTCGGAAGGCGGCACCGTGAATCTCCTGATCATCCTGCTGTGTACGCTGGGTGCGGCCTTCTTCGCGGGAATCGAGACCGGTCTGCTCTCGGCAGACCAGCTCGCCCTGTACCTCAAGCGGGAGAAAGGGGTGGGGTACGCCCGGTCGGCGGACTACCTGCTGCTGAAGCCCGAGCGGCTTCTGGGCACGACCCTGGTGGGCACCAATGTCTGCGTCGTGACCGCCGCGGTCGTCGTGGCCAGCACCCTCCGCCAGCGCGGGCTGGCCGAGTCCACGTGGATCGGAAGCCTCGCCTTGAGTCTGGTGCTGCTGGTCTTCACCGAGGTCGTTCCCAAGTCGTTTTTCCGGCGCAACGCCGACACGGTGGCGGTCCGTCTGGCTCCCGTGCTCCTGGTGTTCCACTTCATCCTGCTCCCGGTGTCGGTGGTGCTGAACACGATCGTCCGCCTCCTGCTCTTTTCGGCGCCGGCCAAGCAGAGGAGCAAGCTGCCGCAGTCCCGGGACGACCTGCGGACCCTCGTGCGCATGGGGTCCCGCGTGTCGGGACTCGACCGGGAGGAGCATCGGGTGTTCGAGGAGATCTTCGATTTCCGCGGCACCCTGGCCCGGGAGGTCATGATCCAGATCCACGAGTACCCGGTCTGCCCGATCACGGGCACGCTGCGCGATGCGGTGCGCCTGAGCCTCGAGGGCCGGATTCGCTTTCTGCCCGTGTTTCGTGACCGGGCGGACAATATCGTGGGGTACCTGGACGTGGAGCGCCTGCTGTACCGGGAGGAGGGCGAGCGCCGGACCGTCGAAGAGCTGCTGCGCAAACCGGTGTTCTACCCGGACGTGAAGCGCGTGCCCGACCTGCTTCTCGACATGAACCGCCGCGGCCTGGACGTCGTGTTCCTTTCCGACGAATACGGTGCGGTTTCCGGGCTGATCACCCCCGCGGAGATCGCCGCAGAGATCGTGGGCTACATCCCCGGAGAGCCCTTCCTCCTGGAGCGGGACATCGAAGTGCTGGGTCCGGGACACTTCCGGGTCGCCGGGGTGACGGACATCGAGGACCTGTACCACGAGACGGGCATCCACCTCAAGAAGAAGAACAGCGACACGGTGGGTGGGTTCGTGAGCGAGCAGCTCGGGGTCATCCCACCCCTGGGGGCCGCCCTCGAGCACGGTGGGTACCTCTACCAGGTGGTCGACCGGGACGAGCGGCACATCAAGAAGCTGGAAATCCTGAGAAAGGGCTCCGATGCAACTCGAAAGAAAGCTCAATGACGAGGGCGGGCTCATCCTGACCCCCCTCATCGACATGATTTTTCTCGTGGTCATCTTCTTCATGCTCAACACCACGCTCTCGATCAACCCTGCCATCACCGTGGAGCTCCCCTCGGCGTATACCTCCCAGGCCGTCGTCGAGCGCGAGGTGGTTGTAACCTTGACCGCTTCGGGAGCGTTATACATTGGTGCGCAAGCGGTCGAATTCGACCGGTTCGCGGCGGAGCTGAAGAAGGAGATGGTGCGCCTGGGCACCGAAAAGATGATCCTGCAGGCCGACGAGACCCTCGTGTATCGAGACCTGGTCGAGGCGATGGACCTGGCGCGGCTGGCCGGCGTGGAGTCCATATCCCTGGTTACCGAGGCCAAGAGCATTCCCGAATGACCCGAGCCGGCCTGCCGTACCTGATGGTTTCTCTGGGGCTGCATCTTGCCCTGCTGCTGGTGCTGCTGTTTCTCAAGGGGCCCCAACTCCCGGAGATTCGGCAGCGTCGTGTCGTAATCGAGCTTTCGCCGCGCCGGGAAGTCCCGGAGAGGTCCGAGGTCCGACCGGAGCAACGGACCGCCGAGATTCTGGCGCCCGTGGCGGAGCCCCTGTCCGGCAGTCTCGACCTGAGCGGCCCCCGCTCCCTGGCCGTTCCCTCGGGGCGCGTGCCCGCCGAACGCACTTCGAGCCGCTCGGAGAGCCTGCCGGCGGCGCGGGCGGCGCTTGCGCTCCCCGAGGCCGGCGAAGCCGCCGAGGTGCCCCGGGCGGCCATTCGGATGTCCGTGCCAACTGTCGACGAGATCCTGGCCGACCTTCCCGCCCCGACCCCGGCGGCCATGGGCGACGGGCCGAGCGCCGCAGGGGAACGCCCGGCGCATGGATATCTGGACCCCGGTGCGCTAGAATGGAGAGGGAGGGAACGAAAAGTCATCAAAGCGACCCGCCCCGAGTTCCCGGAAGTCCTCCTGCAGGAAGGCCAGGAAGTCGATGTGGAGGCGACGTTTAAAGTGGCTCCAAACGGCCAGGTCGTGCGGGTGGAGATAACCCGCAGCTCGGGATACTCCACCGTGGACCGCGCGGTGGAGCGGGCGCTGGCCAACTATCTCTTCGAAACCTCGACGACCGATGATGAAGACACGGGCAGGATTCGGTTCCGCTTTCGGCTGGAGCGATTGAATTGAGACCGCACGCCGTCAAGCTCAAGTGGCGAGTGCTGGAGGTGCTCGTCCTACTGGCCATCATCACCGGGGGATCCTTCTTCGTCTTCGTCCTGGCCCAGAGGCTCGAGCAGAGGATGCAACGACTCAAGGAGCAGGTCGTGGTGATGCTGGAGGAGCAGCTGGGCCGGAGGATTTCCTACGAAAGCATATCCCCGTCCGTGTTCGGCTATCTGGCGGTCCGCAACTTCACGGTCTACAGCTTCGAGGATCCCGACGAGACCCTGCTCCGGGTGAGCCGTCTGAAGATCTACTACGACATCCTGCGATTTCTGGCCACCAAGAACCCCGTGCAGTCGCTCACCGAGATCCAGATCGCCAATTCCCAGTTCACCGTGGACTACCATCGGGACAGGGAGCTCATAGACTTTGCCCGCTCTCTCCTGCAAAGCCGTCCCGGCTCCCGTCCCGGTCCGGGACAGGAGGGGTGGGTTCCCGTGACCCTGAGCGGAACGAACATCACCCTCGACTACCGCCACGGAGATCAGGAGGTCATGGTCTCCGGGCTGTTTTTCAGCGTGTCCAGCGCTCAGTCCCGATACCGGGTGTCGGTGAGGGGCTCCATCGATGTCCTGTACCTGGATCCCACCGGTGGATTCACCGGCCTGGCCCGGGAGCGCGACCGGTGGGCGGGACGCCCCGACGGCACGGGCGGCCGGGAGCTGCGGCGGCTGCAGAGCCGGGTCAAGATCACCGGCTCGGTGGATCAGCAGCTCAAGTGGTCGGACCTGGGCATTCGCATCTACTCTCTCAGCGCCGAGGGCCTGGCTCTCAAGCGGCAGACCCTCCAGCTCGTTTCCAACGACAAGGGCCTGCAGGTGCGCAAGATCCAGGACCGCGCTCCCCTGGACATCCAGTTTCTGTTTGACGTGGCAACCGGGGACCTGTCCTTCCGTTTCGTGGCGGAAGGGTTTCGCCCCGCCACGCTCATGGAGCTCTCCGGAAGGCTGGAGCGCTACAACCGCTTTCTCTCCAGCGCGCTGACCGGAAACGGGTTCGTGACCTACAACCTCAACGAGGGCAGCCTGCGATATGGCTCGGAGCTCACGCTGGAGCTTCCCCCGGGTGTGCTGCCCATCGAGGCCACCCTGCGGACCCACCTGCGGGGCAACGAGCAGATCGTCTACCTGGACCCCTTGAGTCTCGACTCATCGGCGGGCAAGGTGGAGTTTCGGGGGAGTCTCCTGACGGCGAACCTGTTCCCGTCGGGGCTCCTGACCGTGGAGGGGTTGCGGCCGCCGGGGGCAAGAGCGATCAGCACCTCGCTGCTGTTTCGGCGCGTCGCGGGCTCCCTGGCCGTGGAGGGCACGGAGCTGAGGGTAGGGGATGTCGTGTTCAACGACATCAGGCTCGATCTGGCCCCCGCGGGCCGAGCGTTCGACTTCGATCTCGGCGCCTCCCTCGACGACGGCCGGCGGCCCGGAACGCTGGGGGTCAGTGGAACTCTCAGGCTGGCGCCCGAGCCCGAGCTGTCCCTTTCTGCCGCCTTCGACCGGCTGCCTCCGGGCTCGATCGTCCGTCTGGTCGCCCCTCCCGGGGAGGCGGCGCGGATTCTCACGGCGAGGCTGGAGCCCTACAGCCTGAGCCTCACCGCGGAGCTCTGGACGGACTTCCGGCGTTTCAGTGTGTCGTCCCCCCGGGTGGAGCTGGTCGATTCGGGTTCTCCGGACAGGCGGCTGAGCTTCGCCCTGGAGGCCTCGGAGGAGCTCCTCCACCTGGAGGAGCTCGAGCTCCTGTGGGGTGAGTACCGGTTGACCGGAATGCTCGATGCCCAGAGCTCGGCCCGGGAGACCAGCGCCCGCTCGCTGCTCTGGATCCAGGGCATTCCCTACGAGCTCGAGGCCGTCTACAGGCCCGGTGGAGAAGTCTCTCTGAAGGGCAGCTACGGCCTGGAGGTGAGCCTGCGCGCCTCGGGGGTCGGAGATCCTGTCCTGTTCCCGGACCGCTTCCGTCCCCTCGAAGGCATGCCCTTCAAGGCGCGGGCGGCTTCCATGCCCGTGCCCTTGCCGGGCGGGATCCTCACGGTGTCTCTCGACGTAGTGGGGATCTACACCACCGGGGGCACCCTGATCGCCCGCTCCGATGCCTGCGAGATCCGGGACATCCCGCTGCGCACGATCGGCTCCAAT
>Ga0209164_1002050_pt1 | contig 22928 bp, 26 predicted proteins | sample MTBNYHSulfiMetaG_FD_187458 | JGI IMG/M metagenome (GOLD analysis project Ga0209164, IMG submission 187458) | Enrichment culture microbial communities from rom New York Harbor, USA that are MTBE-degrading - MTBE-NYH (New York Harbor Sulfidogenic)... | ecosystem: Environmental > Aquatic > Marine >... | reverse complement strand
GCCCGCCAGAATTCGGCGGGCATGGCCCGTTCGAACTCCGAGCGGGGAAGCCCGTGGTCGGCCCGGGAGGGGATGTCCCCGCCGGTGCCCGGCTCGGGGTACCAGAGGCGCTGGTAGTGCTTGCGGGTCAGGGTCATGGCGGCGTCGAAGCGGATGACCGGGAAGCTCCGGGCTACGTGCAGGATCGTCTGGATGACCGCCTCGCGGACCTCGGGGTTCAGGAAGTCCAGCTGGGCCGTGTCGTTCCAGGGCATGCTGGTGCCGTCGTTGCCGTGATAGAGGTAGCGCTCCCGACCCGAGTGGTGATCGACCCGTTTGAACACCACGGCGGCGTCGCTTCGGGAGTAGTAGTGATCCTCCAGGTAGATGCCCACCCCGTCGTTCCAGGACAGGTCGGGCCCTGCGAAGCTGTAGGATGGGAAGGGGCTGTAGTCCAGCCCCACGAACCAGTCGGGGTGCTCCACCACCCAGTGGGAATCGATGCCCATGTGGTTGGGGACCATGTCTCCGGCCATGCGGATGCCCCGCTGCCAGGCCCTGGCTTTCAGGTTCTGGAAGGCCTCCCAGCCCCCCAGGTCGGCGGCGATCTCGTAGCCCAGGAGCGAGTACGCCGAAGCGACCGCCTCTGGGTTGCCGCACATCTGCTTGATCCGCTGAGAGGCCCGGCTGCGCTCCCAGAGGCCGATCAGCCACAGGGAGGTGAACCCGGCCCGGCCCAGGCGGTCCAGCTCCTCGTCCGGGACCTGGTCCAGGGTCGTGATCGCGCGCTGGAACAGCTTCGACAGCTGGTCCAGCCACACGTAGGCGTTCTTGGCCATCATGATGACCCGGGGCATCCAGTCCCGGTCCGGGCTGAAGGCCTCCATCTCCAGCTCCAGGCCTCGGTACTCGTACACCTGGGCGGGTCCCGGGCCCAGGAAGGCAAGCTTCTGCTCCTCCCGGATCAGGTCCAGGCTCGAGAGCAGGCGGTAGAGGTATTTCCCGAGGAGGGGGCCCCAGTGGCGGCGGATATACTCCAGCTGATCGGTAAGGGAGTGGGGGTGGGCCAGGGCCGGGCTTTTGAGCATGTCCACCAGGTTCTGGCCTTGCGGCCCGAAAGGCGCCTGGGTGTCGAAGAACTCGTGCAGCGACTCCATCATGGTCCGGTAGGCGCTCGTCTTTTCCAACCGGGAGTGGTCGAACAGCTCGACGTACGGGTGAAAGGCGGGGTTGAGATTGGCCAGCCACAGGAGGAGCATCTCCTCGAGGGCGATCTGCCTGTTCGGGGTGCCTTCGCTGGCCCCCTGCAGGTACTGCGCCGGATCGCTGCCCTGCCGGTAGACCGCCACGGGCGGAAAGTCGTCCACGAACTCCAGGAGTGCCCGGTCCACCGCCTGCCTGCCGAGCCGCTTCTCGAGCCAGCGCGACATGTCGGCCAGCAGGGTGCTGTTGCTCTGCTCCCGAAAGAGTTGGACCACGTGGTGCAGGATCTCGTCGATCAGGCCCATGGCGTTGAGCTGTCCGGCCCGGACGACCCGTTCGGGAAAGCGCACCAGGTCCCGGCGCTCGTTCATCTTCTGGGCGAACAGCCGGGCGGCATGGAAGTTGACGAACAGGACGTTTCCGTTCAGGGCGAAGAGCCGGTGGTCGAAAGCGTACAGGTCCCGGGCCCGGCGGCTCACGTGAAACTCCCTGAGCCCGGCTTCGGGGAGCGGGCCGCCCTGGAGGGTCCCTGCACGCAGCGGGATGCGGATCATGCGCTCCACTCCTGGAGCAGCGCCCGAAGCGCCTCCGGGGACTCAATGAAGTACCCGGCGTTGGAGATCGCCTGTCCGATCTTGATGGAAACCCCGTGTTCGGGCAGGGACGTGAACATGGCCTCGTCGGTCTGGTCGTCCCCGGCGGCCAGCAGGAAATCCCAGCTGTCCTGGTCGAGCCAGTGGGCCACCGCTCTGCCCTTGTGGACGTTCATGTGCTTGATCTCCAGGAACTTGTTGCCCTCGATCACCTCCAGGCCCAGGTCCCGGGTCAGGCTGTAGAGGGTGTCCTTGAGCTCACTGACCCGCACGGCGGCCAGCTCCGGCTCGGTCTTGCGGTAGTACCAGGCCATGGAGTACTCTCCTTCTTCGATCGAGGAGCCCGGGGTGCGGTCCCGATGGAGCTCGAGCATGGGCCGCAGGATCTCCTTCCATTCGCCGTTGAGGGGCTCGATGAGCCGCCACTCCTGGCCGTGCCTCTTGAGCCACACCCCGTGGCGGGCGATCAGGCTGACGGGAAGCTCCCCGAACCAGCCGGCCAGGCGGCTGCGGCCCCGGCCGCTGGAGATCACGACCTCGGTGCCCTCCTGGGCGGCCAGAGAGCGGAGCACCTCGATCAGCTCGGGGTCGGGGCGGGCCCGATCGGGATTGGCCGACAGGGGCACCAGCGTGCCGTCGTAGTCCAGGAGCAGCAGGCGGCGGCGGGCGCTTCGGTAGCGCTCCGTCAGGGTGCGGCGAATGCGGTCGTCGATCTGCCGGGCCAACTGCTGTTTCTGCAGCTCCACGACGGTGTTCAGCTTCTCCAGGAAGTCCCGGGCCCAGTAGCGGATGTCGTAGCGGCTCAGGCGCTCGCGCATCAGGGTGTTGCGCTCCGCCCGCTCCTCCGGGTCCATGGACAGCGCGGTCTCGATGGCGACGGCGATCTCCTCGATACTGTTGGGATTGATCAGGAGCGCCTCGCCGAGCTCCTTGGCGGCGCCGGCGGTCTCGCTCAGGATCAGGACGCCGGCGTGCTCGTCATGCGCCCGGGTGGCCACGAACTCCTTGGCCACCAGGTTCATGCCATCCCGCAGGGGGGTCACGAGCATCACGTCCGCCAATCCGTACAGGGCCGTCAGCCGGTCGTACGGGAAGGGCCGGTAGAAGTAGCGCACCGGCTCCCAGTCGATGGTCCCGTAGCGGCCGTTTATGGAGCTGACCAGCTCGTCCACCTCCCGCTTGAGGGAGCGGTAGCGGGGCACACGGGTGCGGGAGGGCACCACGATCAGGAGCAGCACTACCTTCCCCCAGGCTTGCGGGTTTCGCTCCAGGAAGCGATCGAAGGCCCGCAGGCGCTGGGGGATTCCCTTGGTGTAGTCCAACCGGTCCACCGAAAGCACGACCTTGCGTCCCCGCAAGGTAGCGACCGCCCGTTCCCGCTCCCGCTGGATCTTCGGCTGCTCCAGGGCGCCGGAATACTTCTCGTAGTCGATCCCCATGGGAAACACGTCCACCTTGCACATCCTCTTTCGGAAGCGGATGTACCCGGCCGTGTCCTCGATCCCCAGCAGCCTGCGGGCGCTGGAGATGAAGTGCCGGGCGTAGTCATAGGTGTGGAAGCCGATCAGGTCCGCCCCCAGCAGACCGTTGAGAAGCTCGTGACGCCAGGGCAGGAGGCGGAACACCTCATAGGAGGGGAAGGGGATGTGGAGGAAGAAACCGATCCTGGCATCCGGTATCGCGTCCCGGAGCATCCGCGGCAGGAGCATGAGCTGGTAGTCGTGGACCCAGAGCAGGTCTCCGGGTTCGGCAACCGTCAGCACCTTCTCCATGTAGCGGTGGTTGACGTCCCGGTAGGACTCCCAGAGGTTCTCGTCGTAGTTGGCATAGGTGGGGAAGTAGTGGAAGAGCGGCCAGATCACGTTGTTGCAGAACCCGAAGTAGAAGCGGTTCAGGTCCTCCGTGCACAGGGAGACCGGGATGCTGTTGTAGTGGTCCCGCAGCTCGTTCTCCAGCTCTCGGCTTTCGTCGGGCAGCTGCTCTTCGGAGGGCAGGCCGCTCCAGCCGATCCAGAGCTTCTCCCTGTCCCCCTCGAGGCTCGACAGTCCGGTGGCCAGGCCGCCCATGCTCTGGGCGAACTCCAGCCTCCCTTTTCGCCGCTGGACCGAGACGGAAAGGCGATTGGAAACGAGGATGATTCTTGCCATGTTATAAACAAAATATGTATCTGGAGGCCTCGCATCGTCAACCGCCGGAAGGTTCCCGCGGAAACAAGGGGTGCTTCAGCCAGATCGCCTCCACTCGTCGAGAGTGTAGACGAGCAGGTCGGCGGGCACGGGCAGGGCCTCGGGGTGTTCTTGCCCGGTCTTCCGGGTCCATTCTTCCAGGGCTTGCTGGACACAGTCCCTATCCGGCCATTTGATTACGGGCGAACTCAACAAGCTCACCGGCCTTCCCGTTTCGAGGCGTGCGCCGGCTCGAGGGTCGCGGCCCGCTACAAACCGAGAGCGAATTGCACGGCTCGAGATACCTCAGCCATTCGTCGTGTGCCCAGCGCTGTGATCAGAGCGCCGATCCTGGCCCTGGAAACCGTCTGGAGGTAGTCGCAGTTGATGGCGCACTCTCGAGGCATTCCGTCCGTCTCACCCAGGGGGACCTCGCTGGGAATGTCGCGTATCGTGCTGGTTACGGGGGCCACCGTCACCACGCTCAAGTACGCGAGCACCGACTCGCGCGTCAGGATGACGACGGGCCTGCGCTTGTCGGGGTGGTCGAAGCGGTACCAGCGCACTTCCCCCCGTTTCACTGCTCGGGCCACGCCTGCTCGTTCTCCCAGACACTGAACTCATTATCCTGCGCCGGCTTGAGCTCGTAGCCGCGGCGGTGGCGTTCCTCGTTGTCCCTCGCCTGCAGATCAGCCAGTGCCGCCCTGAGAGCTCGGCGCGTGAACGCCGAACGGGTGGTCTTGAGTCTCTTGGCGGCGCGATCCACGGCTCGGACCAGCTCCTCGTCGAGGGTCATCTGTACGGTCTTCACGCTTCCCCCCCCTCCCACATTCATAGCTATTCTTTTAGCTATACTATTCAACATTCGCATCGGGTGGGTCAAGTGCGGATGGATCAAGCACGGGTGGGTCCCGGGCAGGCGGCGGCCTGCGCGCGCCGGCAGTTGCCCGCCGGCAGTTGCCGCCTCAGGCCAGCTCCAGGCGGATCCCCAGGTCCCGGATCGCCTCGCCGTGCTCCGGCGCAATGCCGCTGTCGGTGACGATGATGTCGAAGTCCTTGAGCTCGGCGAAGTAGGCGGCCTGGATGCGCCCGAACTTGCTGGAGTCGGCCACCAGGATGCGGGTCAGGGACGAGGCGATGGCCGCCTGCTTGACCCGGGTCTCGTAGGCATTGCTGCAGGTCACTCCGAGGCGCTCGCTGATGCCGCTCGCGGAGATGAAGGCCTTGTTGGCCCGGTAGCGCTGCACCAACTCGACCCCTTCGGGGCTGTCGAACATGAGGGTGTTCTCGTGGAGCGCCCCGCCGGCGAACAGCAGGCGGCAGCCGCTGTGGCGGTGGGCCTCGACCAGGATGTTGAGGGCGAAGCACAGGACCGTGAGGGGGATTTCGTCAGGGAGGCTGCGAACCAGCCACTCGGTGGTGGACCCGGAGTCCACGATCACGATGTCCTCCGGCTCGATCAGGCTCGCGGCGCGACGCCCGATGCGCTGTTTCTCCTCGGTGCGCTGCCCCCCCGCCTCCGCCAGAGAGTAGCGGGGCTGTCCGCTGTCGAGTACGCCCGGGTTGAGGACCGCCCCGGCATGGACCATGCGGATCAGGTTGTCCTCGACCAGGACACTCAGATCCCGGCGGATGGTCATCTCCGACACGGACAGCCGCTCGGCGAGCTCCTGAATCGAGGCGGCGCTGCTGTCCTGGAGGAAGCGCAATATGGCGTCGATGCGTTCCCGGCGTTTGCTCATCGAATGGTCCTGCTCTCCCGGCCCCCTCCAGTATATCGGAAATCCTGTGGAATTCAACACAGCATTTGCCCCAAAATGAGAAATTCATCGCAAAGTTTATTGACATCTGCTCCGATATCATCAATAATGCAGGATAGACTGAAAAGAAAATCACAGATACGGAAGTAGAACTGTCGGATCCGTCACAGAGCGGGTTCGGCGAGGAGGAGGAGTGATGGCAGAGGTGTTCAATCAGGCCCTGGGAATGATCGAGTGCCGCGGCTTTGCGGCCATGGTCGAGGCCTCCGACGCGATGGTCAAGGCGGCCAGGGTGGAGCTCAAGCGCTACGAGAAGACCGGGGGCGGGTACGTCACCGCGATCGTGCGGGGGGACGTGGCCGCGGTGCGCGCCGCCCTGGACGCGGGCAGCCGGGCCGCCGAGCGGGTCGGTGAGGTCATTTCCGTGCACATCATCCCGCGGCCCCACGGCAACGTGGACGAGGCGCTGCCCCTGGGCGGGGAGAGCTGAGCATGGAGTCCAACATAGACCTGCGAACGTACATCTTTCTGGACTCCCTGCAGTACCAGATGGCCTCGTTCATGGCTACGACTTCCCGGGGCTACTATCCGGTGGCGCAGCAGGCCTGCATGATCGTCGAGATCTCCCCGGGAATCGAGATCAACCGTTTCACCGACATCGCCCTCAAGGCCACCAACGTGACCCCGGGCATCCAGTTCGTCGAGCGGCTGTTCGGGCTGCTGGAGGTGCACTCGGACAGCCAGGCCGATGCCCGGCAGGCCGGGGCCGCCATCCTCAGGGAGCTGGGGCGAACAGAGGAGGAGCGCATGCGCCCGCGCATCCTGACCAGCCAGCTCATCAAGAACATGTCGGACCATCACGCCCAGCTGATCAACAAGGTGCGCTACGGCAACATGGTCCTGCGGGGCGACACCCTGTACGTGCTGGAGATCGAGCCTGCGGGCTACGCCTACTTCGCCGCCAACGAGGCGGAGAAGGCCAGCCACATCAACATCATCAACGTCCAGGGCGTGGGTCGCTTCGGCCGGGTTTACATCGCCGGCGAGGAGGCCGAGGTGCTGGTCAGTCAGGAGATCGTCGAATCCCGCCTCAAGGCCCTGAGCGGAAGAGACCCTTCCGGCCAGGCGGAGTAGCAGGCGGAACAGGAGGAAGAATATGGAAGAAATCGTTTACGATGCCCTGGGCATGATCGAGTGTCGCGGCTTCACGGCCATGGTCGAGGCCTCCGACGCGATGGTCAAGGCCGCCAAGGTGGAGCTCACCGGGTACGAGAAGACCGGGGGCGGCTACGTCACCGCCATCGTGCGGGGCGACGTGGCGGCTGTTCGGGCCGCCCTGGATGCCGGCGGACGCGCGGCCGAACGGGTGGGCGAGGTCATCTCCGTGCACATCATCCCGAGGCCCCACGGCAACGTGGACGGGGTGCTGCCTCTCGGGCGCGGACCCGGGGAGCGCAAGAAGGGACCCGGCTCCGGACGCGCGGCGGAGGCCAAGGGGTAGCAGCCATGCTTCTGGCCAGAGTGGCGGGCACGGTGGTGTCCACGAACAAGGAGCCCAAGATCGAGGGCTTCAAGTTCCTGCTCCTGGAGAAGATCGACCCGGCCACCATGAAGGGCAAGAACGACTTCGTGGTGGCCATGGACACGGTGGACGCCGGGGTGGGGGAGGTCGTGTTCTACGTTTCGGGCTCCAGCTCCCGCATGACCACCGTCACGGACGGCAAGCCCAGCGACGCCGCGGTCGTGGCCATCGTGGATGCCGTCGACCTGGACGGCAGGCTCGTGTACCAGAAGGACCGCCCATGATCTTCGGCAGGGTCGCCGGGAGCGTCGTGGCCACCCGGCGCAGCGACCGGGTCGAAGGCCCCAAGTTTCTGCTCGTCGAGCTCACCGACTGCCGCGGCGGGAGCCCGGGATCCCGGGATTTCCTGGTGGCCGTGGACGGGGTGGGCGCCGGGGTGGGCGAGCTGGTCATGGTCACCCAGGGACCGTCGGCCCGCCAGACCACGAGAACCGACCGGCAGCCGGTGGACGCCCTGATCTGCGGGATCATCGACCTGGTGGAGGAACGCGGTGCCGTCGCCTTCCGGAAGTAGGGGCCCGACCGTCGACGTCATCGGCGTCCAGGAGTTCGCCAGCATCGCCGCGGGCGTCCTGGCGCTGGATGCCATCGTCAAGGCCGCTCCGGTGGAGGTTCTCGGCACCCGGACGGTGACTCCGGGCAAGCTGATCGTGCTCTTCACCGGCGACGTGGCTTCCGTGGATGCCTCCCTGGCCAAGGGCCGGGAGGTGGCCGGGGACTGCCTGATCGACGAGCTCTTCATCCCCAACCTCCACGTTCAGGTCATCCCGGCGATCCGGGGCGAGGTCCGGGTGCAGAGCTGGGACGCTCTCGGGATCATCGAGAGCTTCTCGGTCACGGCCAGCATCGTGGCGGCGGACATCGCGGCCAAGGAGGGCAGGGTGGAGCTTCCGGAAATTCGCCTGGCCGGGGGCATGGGCGGAAAGTCGTACGTCAAGATCATGGGCCCGATCGAGGAGGTGCAGGCGGCGGTACAGGCGGGGGTGGAATACGTGCAGCGCAAGGGGCTGCTCTGCCAGCAGGTGATTATCCCCCGGCCCCACCCGGATATCCGCTCGTACGTGCTGTCCGGGGGCGAAGAGGAAGGTGCGCTATGGAAGTAACCGAAAGAGCCGTCCGCGAGCTGGTGGAACAGATCGTAACCGGATTGGACGGAAAGATATGGTTCCCAGGGACCGTTTCGGATCCCTCAGGGACCATCCCGGATCCCTCAGCTGCCGTCTCCGCCGGGCAGACGGGCCAGCTCGGCGTGTTTTCCTCGATCGATGCCGCGATTCAGGCGGCCGGGGCGGCGCACGCACGGCTCGCCGCCGGCACCCTGGAGCTGCGGCGAAAGATCATTGCCTCCATGCGCGAGGCGGTCCTGGCCAACCTGGAGAGGATCGCCCGGCTGGCCGTGGAGGAGACCGGCATGGGGCGGGTCCAGGACAAGGCCGTCAAGAACCAGGTGGCCGCCGAGGCCACCCCGGGGGTGGAAGACCTGGAGCCGACCGCCTACAGCGACGACCACGGCCTGACCCTGGTGGAGCGGGCGCCCTACGGGGTGATCGGCTCCATCACCCCGAGCACCAACCCCACCGAGACGATCATCAGCAACGCCATCGGCATGATCGCCGGGGGCAACTCCGTGGTTTTCAACTCCCACCCCTCGGCCAAGGGGGTGTCCGCCTTCACGGTCTCCCTGCTGAACCAGGCCATCGAGAAGGCCGGTGGGCCGGCCAACCTGCTCTGCACCCTGGCCGAGCCGACCATCGAGAGTGCCCAGGTCCTGTTCTCCCACCCGGCGGTCAACCTCCTGGTCGTGACCGGCGGGCCGGGGGTGGTCAAGGCGGCCATGCAGAGCACCAAGAAGGTGATTGCCGCCGGTCCGGGCAACCCGCCCTGCGTGGTCGACGAGACCGCCGACCTGCCCAAGGCGGGCCGGGACATCGTGGCCGGCGCCGGCATGGACAACAACATCATCTGCATCGACGAGAAGGAGATCCTGGCGGTGGACTCCATCGCCGACGCCCTCAAGGCGCAGCTGATCGCCAACGGGGCCTTCGAGCTTTCCCGCGACCAGGTCGAAGCGGTCACCCGCATGGTGATCGCCGACCCGGGACGCCCGGGCCACGAAGGGGCGGCCAACAAGCAGTACGTGGGCAAGGACGCGGCGGTGATCGCCCGGGCTGCGGGGATCGAGGTGCCCCAGGACACCCGGATCCTGCTCTGCGAGGTGGACCGGGATCATCCCCTGGTCTGGACCGAGCAGCTGATGCCCGTGATCCCTCTGGTGCGCCTGCCGAACGTCGACGAGGCCATCGACCTGGCGGTGGCCTGCGAGCACGGCTTCCGGCACACCGCGGTGATGCATTCCCGGAACATCGAGAAGCTCTCCCGGATGGCCAAGGTCATGAACTGCTCCCTGTTCGTCAAGAACGGCTCGGCCTACAACGGCCTGGGGCGCGGCGGTGCGGGGTTCACCTCCTGGACCATCGCCAGCCCCACCGGCGAAGGCCTGACCCGGGCGCGCACCTTCACCCGGGAGCGCCGCTGCGCCCTGATCGACTACTTCCGGATCGTGTAGGGGATAGGCCATGAAGCTCGCCAGAGTGATCGGTTCGGTAACCTCCACCCAGAAGGACCCTTCCCTGGAGGGAATCAAGCTCCTGCTCGTGCAGCCGGTGGACGAGGGGCTGGGGGAGTACGGCGAACCCTTCATCGCCTGCGACACCGTCCAGGCCGGCCCCGGGGACGTCGTGCTCTGGGAAGGGGGCCGGGAGGCCGCCCTGGCGCTGGAGAACTGGTTCAACACCTCGGACGCCACGATCATGGGCATCGTCGACGACATCCAACGCACGGGAGAGCGATCATGACCCTGGGCCGGGTGGTCGGCACCGTGGTGGCCACCGTGAAGCACCCGGTGCTGGAGGGGCACAAGCTGCTCCTGGTGCAGCCCGTGGACGGCCGGGGCAACCCGCGGGGCAAGAGCACCCTGGCGCTGGACGTGGTGCAGGCGGGACCCGGGGACATGGTGCTGCTCCTCGAGGAGGGGAACTCCAGCCGCATGATCCTGGGGGACTCCATGGCCCCGGTGCGGAGCACGATCGTGGGCATCGTCGATGCGGTGACAACGGAGGCACAGCAATGAGCACGGACAACAGCGTCGAGAAGGTACTGAGGGTGGCGCTGGGCTCGGATCACGGGGGCTTCGAGGCCAAGGAGAGCCTCAGGCGCTACCTCGAGACCCTGGGCTACCGGGTGGTCGACGTGGGCACCTTCAGCAAGGACAGCGTCGACTACCCGGACTTTGCCGTCAAGGTGGCGCGCAAGGTGGCGTCGGGGGACTGCGAGCGGGGCATCATGGTGGATGGGGCCGGGATCGGCTCGGCGATGGTGTGCAACAAGGTTCGGGGCATCCGGGCGGCCATGTGCTACGACGAGAAGACCGTGATCAACAGCCGGGAGCACAACAACGCCAACGTGCTCACCCTGGGCGGGCCCCTGCACCCGGCGGGAGAGCTGTGCGCGATGGCCAGGGTGTGGCTCGAGACCCGCTTCGCCGGCGGCCGGCACTGGCCCCGGATCAACAAGATGATGGCCGTGGAACGCGGCTGAGAAGGGTTGGATATGGACAAACAGGAACTGGTCGAACGGATCACCAGCCAGGTGCTGGCCCGCATGAAGAGCTCCTCGGCGCTCAGCGCGGCCGGCGGCGCCTGGCAGCAATCCCCGAGCCCGGCGACCGCCGGCGCAGCCGCGGGCGCGGCCGTGGCCGAGCCACCGGCCAGGCGTCCGGCCGGGACGGCCGCGGCGGCCAAGGCGGGGGGCCCCCACGCCGAGCTGGCGCAGACGCCACGCTCCGCGTTGGCCAAATACATCGATCACACCCTCCTCAAGCCCGAGGGCACCCGCGAGCAGATCGACAAGCTCTGCGCCGAAGCGGTGGAGTACGGCTTCTACTCGGTGTGCGTGAACGCCTCCTGGACCGCCTATTGCGCCCGCAAGCTCCGGGGCACGCCCGTCAAGGTCTGCACCGTTGTCGGCTTCCCCCTGGGGGCGATGGACGGCCGGGCCAAGGGATTCGAGACCCGGGGCGCGGTGGAGAACGGGGCCGACGAGATCGACATGGTCATGAACGTCGGGGCCCTCAAGTCCGGAGACCTCAAGACCGTGGAGGAGGACATCCGCTGGGTCCTGCGGGCCTGCCGTTCCACCACGGTGCTCAAGGTCATCATCGAGACGGCCCTGCTCACCGACGAGGAGAAGGTGCTGGCCTGCCAGATCGCCAAGCGTGCCGGGGCCCACTTCGTCAAGACCTCCACGGGCTTCGCCTCCGGCGGGGCCACCGCGGCCGACGTGGCCCTGATGCGCCGCACCGTGGGACTGGAGCTGGGGGTCAAGGCCGCCGGAGGCGTGCGCAGCACCGAGGACGCCCTGGCCATGATCCAGGCCGGGGCCAGCCGCATCGGGGCCACCGCCAGCGTGGCCATCGTCACGGGGACCAAGAGTCAGTCCAAGTACTAACGCCGGCACCGAGGGCCGGCGCGCCGCTGTCGAGGTAACGAGCATGAAAGACGAAGCCGCCATCCGCGCCGAAATCCTGGAGGCCGGCCGCCGCCTCAAGGACAGGTTCTTCGTGGCCGCCAACGATGGCAACATCTCCGCGCGCCTGTCCCCCGGGGAGATCATCATCACCCCGACCAGCGTGAACAAGGGGGACATGAGCGCCGACATGCTCCTCAAGGTCGACCCGGACGGGAAGGTCCTCTCGGGCTCCCTCAAGCCGACCTCGGAGATGAAGATGCACCTGGCCGTGTTCCGGCGTCGCCCTGATGTCCAGGCCATCGTCCACGCGCACCCGCCCACGGCCACGGGGTTCGCCACCTGCCGGATCCGCCTGGACCAGGACGTGATCCTGCCCGAGGTGGTCTTCGGCCTCGGCAAGATCGGTTTCGCCGAGTACGGCACCCCGACCACGACGGAGGTGCCCGAGGCGGTGGAGCGGGAGATCGCCGACTGCGACGCCGTGCTCCTGGCCAACCACGGGGGGCTGACCGTCGGGGAGTCGGTCATGCAGGCCTACTACCGCATGGAGGTCCTGGAGATGTACGCCCGGGTGCGCCTGGTCACCACCCTGCTCGGAGGGGCCAAGGCGCTGAACGAGCCCCAGGTGGCGGAGCTGTTCCAGGTGCGGGAGCGCCAGGGCTGGGGCCGCTCCGGCGGGGGTACGGTGGAGCCGGAAACCGTGGAGATGATCACCCAGATCGTCCTCGAGGTGCTGCAGGCCCAGGCCGCCCACCCCTGAGCCCGACCGCCCCCTACACGTCCGACCGCCCTCGGCAAGCCCGTGCTTTGCCTCCGCCTCCGGGGTGTGCTATAACAGGCGGTGGCATGAAGCACTACGTGGTGATCGCCGGCAACATCGGCGCTGGCAAGTCGACCCTGGTGGGCATGATGTGCGAGATGCTGGGCTGGCGGGCCTACTTCGAGCCGGTGGCCGAGAACCCGTACCTGGAAGACTTCTACCGCGACATGACCCGCTGGGCCTTCCACTCCCAGGTGTTTTTCCTGACCCACCGGGTGCGCTCTCACCGGGCCCTGATGGACGATCCCCACCCGGTGGTCCAGGACCGCTCGTTGTACGAGGACGCGGAGGTGTTCGCCCGGAACCTGCATCTGCAGGGGCGCATGAGCGAGCGGGACTGGGGCACCTACACGGATCTCTACCGAACCTTCACCACCGTGCTCCCCCCGCCGGACCTGGTCGTGTACCTGCGGGCCTCGGTCCAGACCCTGCAGCGGCGCATCGCCCTGCGCGGCCGGGGCTTCGAGGCCGGGATCACCGACGAGTACCTCGAACAGCTCAACGCCCTGTACGAGCAGTGGATCGCCGGTTTCGATCTGGGGCCGGTGCTGGTCGTGCCTTCAGACCGCCTGGACTTCGTGCGTCACTCCCGGGACCTCAAGGCCATCGTCCGAACCGTGGAGGAGCGCCTGCGCGACCACCAGGGGCTGCTGTTCCCCCAGGAGATGTGAGGCCGCGGCAGTAGGCGGAGGCGACAAACTCCGCTACAATCCCCGGGCAGGAAGAAAGGGAGGTGCGTGCATGGAGTGGAGAGCCAGTCATATCCTGGTCAAAGACCGGCGCCAGGCCGACGAAATACTGAGCAAGGTCAAGCAGGGGGGAAGCTTCGAGGCCCTGGCGCGGGAGCACTCCACCTGTCCTTCGAAGTCCCGGGGCGGGGACCTGGGTTGGTTCGGCCCGGGAAAGATGGTCGCGGCCTTCGAGAATGCCTGCAAGAGGCTGTCGCCGGGGTCGGTCAGCGACCTGGTCTCGACCTCCTTCGGTTATCACATCATCAAGCTGACCGGGCGGCGGGAATAGGGCGTTTCCCGGCTCGCGCAGGGTCGCCGGCGAATTGATTTCCCGCCGCCACGGGGGTATCATCTTGAGTGAGAAGGACCAAGTCGAGGCGCCATGGGCGGGACCCGGGAACTACAGCTCGCTCAAATCGTGGATTCTCACAATTTCCCCGCGGTCATGGCCGAAGTGCTGCGGATCTTCCACTATCACTACTCGGCCGACGCATCCCTGCGGCTGAACCTGGCCTACGAGCAGGTGCGCTCGCTGTTCTCGGGGGACTTTCCCGGGTACCGGGCCTGCCTTTCGGGATACCATGATTTTCGCCACACCATGGACGTGGTGCTCGCCGCCGCGCGGCTGTTGGATGGCTGTAACCTGGAGCGGCCGTTCGTCCCCCAGGGGCTCGCGGAGAGCCTGCTGCTGGCCGCGCTCCTTCACGACACCGGCTACGTGCAGGAGGAGTGGGACACCACGGGTACCGGAGCCAAGTACTCCCGGGAGCACGAGGAGCGCAGCGTCGTCTTCCTCACCACCTACGCGGAGACCTTCGAGATCGACGCGAGGGAGCTCCCGATCCTGGTCCGCCTGATCCAGAGCACGGACTTGAAGCGAAGCTTCGACGACATCTCCTTTGGGGACGACCAGGAACGCCTCGCCGGAGCCATTCTGGGCAGCGCCGACCTGATGGGGCAGATGGCCGATCGGGAATACCTGGAGAAGCTCCTGTTCCTCTACTACGAGTTCCGGGAGGCCGGGGTCCCGGGCTACGAGACCGAGTTCGACATCCTGCGGAAGACCCACGGCTTCTATTCGGTGATCCGCAGGCGCCTGGAGGAAAACTACGCCGGGGTGTACGCCACCGCCAAGGCACACTTCCGGGAGCGCTACGGCACCGACCGCAACCTGTACATGGTGGCGATCGACCGGCAGATGCGCTACCTGGAGGCGATCATCGAGGACGAGACCACCAACTTCCGCGCCAAGCTCAAGCGCGGCGACCACCGGAAGCTCGAAGAGCTCAGCCAGCGCCCGCCGCGATGACGCGGTCCGCCGCGATGACGCGGTCCGCCGCGATGACGCGGTCCGCCGCGATGACGCGGTCCGCCGCGCACCAGACTGTGCGTCAGCGCAACAGAAAGCGCTTGCCCAGGAACACGAACACGCTCACTACCGACAGTACCCCCGAGACGGCCACGATCCCGAGGAAGGCCCACCAGGAGCTCTGAAACGGCAGCGCCACGTTCATGCCGTAGAGGCTGGCGATCAGGGTGGGAACCATCAGGATCAGGGAGATGGAGGTCAGCCTCTTCATGACCACGTTCAAGTTGTTCGAGATCACCGAAGCGAAAGCATCCATCATGCCGCTCAGGATGTTGCTGTAGATGTTGGCCATCTCGATGGCCTGACGGCTTTCGATGAGGACGTCTTCGAGGAGGTCCGTGCCCGTCTCGTCGAGCTTCGCCAGCAGGGACTTCTGGAGCTTCTCCACCAGGAGCTCGTTGGACTTGAGGGACGTGGTGAAGTAGACCAGCGACTTCTCCAGGTTGAGCAGGCGGACCAGCTCGTTGTTCTTCACGGAGCGCTGCAGCTCCTTCTCCAGGGCGCTGCTGCGGCGGTTCAGGTCCTTCAGGTAGCGCAGGAACAGGAAGGCCGTGCGCTGGAGGATCTTGAGCACGAAGCCGGGGCGATTGCCCATGCTCAGGTTCTTGACCCGGTTCTCGCGGAGGTCCCGGAACAGCTCGCTCTCCCGGGCACACACGGTGATCACGACCTCGGGAAGCAGCAGGATTCCCAACGGCATTGTCACGTATGGGATGTACTCATTCGGCGGTTCGGGGGAAGAGGCCACGCCAGGGCCGGGCCCCACCGGGACGCGCACGATGACGAGGTGGTATCCGTCGTCCTTTTCGCTCCGTGACTGCTCGTCGGGATCGAGGATATCCTGGATGAGGTCCAGGGGAACGCCGTACTCCTGCTGGAGGCTCCGGATCTCGAGCTCCGTTGGAGCGGTCACATGGACCCAGCCGTTGGGCTCAAGAATCGCCGTCTGGCGGATTTCCCGGCCTACCTGTTTGAGAATCGTGATCATGGTGCACCTCGCTTTCGCGCCGCCTCCTCCGGGTGCGTCGGGGGGGCGCGCGAGGTGCACGGATCAGGCAGACCTGGCGCTGGACTCCCGCTGGGAGGCGGCTTCAGTTGTACAGTGTTCCGGACTGCCGTCTTCGCTCATACGAAACAGCATACCCTCCGTTTTGGGATCGCCATAGTATAAGACGCAGTGGGTGGGAATGGCAATGGTTTTCTTGGCGAACACACCCCCCGGGGGGGACTACTTGGAGGTCATGACCCAGACGCCGTCCCAGCTGCCTTCGGGCGGGTGGGCCTGGAGCTCCCGGCACTTCTCCACGTACGCCGCCGCCGGCGGGTCCTGGGCGGCCGTGCGGGCGAAGAGATCTTCGGCTTCGGCGAAGCGCCCGGCGTAGAAGGCGGCCAGCGCCGGAGCGTACGCCTCGAGCAGGGGCAGCCGGGCGGCGTGCTCCTCCGGGAGAAGCGGCTCGTAGACCACGACCGGCTTGCTCTTGCCGACCACCGCGACCCGGGCGAGCTCCCGGGTCGGGAACGCCTCGGCCATGGCCTCCCGGGTGGCGGCGGAGATCATGGTGTAGGTCCGGAACTGCTTGTTGATCCCTTCCAGCCGGGCCGCCAGGTTGACCGCGTCGCCGAGCATCGTGTAGTCGAAGCGGGTGTGGGAGCCCATGTTGCCGACGACCGCCGGGCCGGAGTTGAGGCCGACGCGCATGAGCAGGTCCTTGCCGGCCCGCTCCCGGAAGGCCGGGCGCAGCTCCGCCAGGCGCTTCTGGCAGCGCAGGGCCGCCCGGACGGCCCGCAGGCCGTGATCCGTCTGCTCGAGGGGGGCGTTCCAGAAGGCGATGATGGCGTCCCCCTCGTACTTGTCGATGGTCCCGCCTTCTTCCTGGATGATGTCGGTCATGGCGCTGAGGTAGTCGTTGAGCAGGGCCGTGAGCTCCTCCGGGGTGAGGACCTCGGAGATCGAGGTGAAGCCCTGGAGGTCGGAGAAGAAGATCGAGAGGTCCCTTCGTTCGCCTCCGAGCTTGAGCCGCTCGGGGTGGGCGATGAGCTGCTCGATGACCGTGGGGCTGAGATACTGCCGGAAGGCGCTCTTGATGTAGCGCTTCTGGCGCCCCTCGGTGGCGTAGTTGACCACGCCGCCGCTGACCAGGGTCAGCACGGCCCCGATCTCCACGACCAGGAGGGGCAACCATCGCCCCAGTGCGTAGCCCCCCAGGCTCAAGGCCAGGGGGATCGCCAGGACGACCACGTACAGCAGGACGCTCCGCGCCGCCCCCGAGGTCCGCACCGAAGCGATCCCGGCACCCACGGCCAGGACCAGGATCACGAGGACGGTCAGCCAGATCGGCACGTCCCGCATGAAATCACCGGAGAGCAGGTTGTCCAGCAGCGTGGCGTGGACCCCGACGCCGGGGTACGTCCCCGAAACCGGGGAGGAGCGCAGGTCGAAGAGCCCCGGGGCCGAGAAGCCGAAGAGCACGTACTTGCCCCGCAGGGTTTCCGGATCGATCGTGGGCGTCTCGCCGGCCTGGATCTGCAGCTCGCTCTGCATCACGGCGGCCGCGGCCAGGGGGCGATACACATCCAGGGGGCCTCGATAGCGCAGCAGCGCCCTCCCGGCGCGGTCCAGCGGGATCGCGCGGCCGCCGACGGTCGCGGTCTTGGGGCCGAGGCCGAGGGAGCGGACCTCCGGGTTGGCGGCCAGGTAGGTGCCTGCACCGAGAGTTGGCAGAACCGCATCGGCGAACAGGCCGAACAGGGGGGCTCTGCGGTAGATGCCGTCTGTGTCGGCAGCCCGGGTCAGGTTCACGTTGGCCAGGATCCGGGCGTTTCGGGCGAGCTCCGGGATCGGGAAAGTCGCCCTCGAGAAGGTGAGCGTCTCGAGGAAGCCCCGGGGCCGGGGGACCGCAGGCAGGGACCGCTCGGGGCTGCGCCCAAGCTGGAGCTCAGGCCTGAGCTCCAGCTCAGGGCGCGGAAGCTCCTCCGGCCAGGCCTCGGCGCTCCCGCTCTGGTCGGAAAGGAAGACGCTGGCCACGACCCTGCCAAACTCGGCAGCGGCATCACCGAAGGACTCGTCGTCGTAGACCCCGTAGCTGGAGGCCTCGGTGTACAGGACGTCGAATGCCAGCGCCCGGGCGCCGGCTCGCTGGCAGAAGCGGGTGACGGCGGCGTAGGTCTCCCGGGGCCAGGGCCAGGGCAGGCCCAGGGTGTCCGCTGCCCAGTCCAGGCTGTTCTGGTCCAGCAGGATCAGTGCGACCTCGCCGGTGGCCGGGCCCGGGCGGGCCAGCAGGCGCGCCCGGACGTCCCAGGTCTTGAGCTCGAAGGGCTCCAGGGCCCCGGACAACCACAGCCCGACGGCCAGGACCGTCCCGCCCAGCCCCACCAGGGCCCCCAGGGCGAGCTTCTTGAGCTCCCTGGAGCTTTCCTCCGCCTGCGGCTTGCGCATGGTGCGACCTCCTCGGGGGGCGCGTCAGATGCCCGTCAGGGCGGCCCGGTACCGGGCCTGGCGCGCCGGCGGGGCCCCGGAGGAGGGCGCCGTGCCCGCCAGCTCCTTCTGCAGATACTCGATCCGGTCGGCCGGGTCCGGGTGGGTCTTGGCAAAGTCCCGGCCCCCCGGAGTGAGCCTGCGGTCCATGACCTCCAGCATTCTGACCAGGGCCCAGGGATCGTAGCCGGCGGCGCCCAGGGTCTTCAGCGCGGACAGGTCCGCCTCCTTTTCCAGCCCTCGGGAGTACCCGCTGTTGATCAGGGTCGAGGTGATGTCCTTGATCGAGTCACTGAAGGCGGCCGTGAGCCTGGCCACCACCGCGGAGGACTGCTGCTCCGCCTGGCTGAGGGCGAGATCCGTGCCGGCCGCCTGAATGCGGCTCGTCTTGATGGCCCGCAGGCCGTGCCTGTTGACCACGTGCCCGATCTCGTGGGCCAGGATCGCCGCCACCTCATCCTCGCTGGTGGCGCAGCGCAGGAGGCCCCGGGAGACCAGGATCAGGCCGCTCGGGGCAGCGAAGGCGTTGATCTCCTCGGAGTCCAGGGCCAGGAAGTGGTACCCGCCGAAGATCTCCGGGCGCTCGGAGGCCAGGGCCAGGGTCTGACCGAGCAGGTTCAGGTAGTCGTTGACCCTGGCCTGGTCGTAGGGAGGGTACTGGTCGAGAACCGTGGCGCCCACGGCGCGGCCGATGTAGTACTCCTGCTCCGGGGTCAGGTCCTCGAAGCTCCTGATCAGGGCCTGGCCTTCCTCGGAAGTCGCCATGTCGAAGAGGCTGCCGAGAGACAGGCTCCGTCCCAGGCTCGAGCAGCCGCTCAGGAGGAGGCCCGTCGCGCACAGGAGCGCCGCCGAAACGACCCACCGCCGCCTCGTCCTCGTTGGGCTGGTCCTCGTTGGGTAGGTCCTCATGGGGCACCTCCTTCGGCCCACTGCAGGCCGCCTGCCTCCACGAAGGCCGCCACCTCCTCGGCAGAGACCGTGAAGCGCTCCATGCGGTCCACCCAGGTGTAGTCCAGCTCGTTCTCCGCCTTGTACTGGGCCTCCACCTCCTTGTTGAAACCCTTGCCGGCCAGGGCCACCTCGCTGCCGGACGCCCCGGTTTGCGCCGCCCCCGAGCCCGCCTCCAGGACCACCCGCTTTTCGGTCAGGGCCGACCGGTGCACCCATCCCTGCCGGCCGTCCGGCAGGGCCACGCGAAGCCAGTCCCGCTGCTCTTCGAGGATGTCCAGGCGGTCGCCGTAGGCCAGGACGGCCAGCACCGCCCCGAGAAAGCTCGGCGTCGCCCGTGCCTGGGTCTCCCGAACCGTAACGCTCATGCTCTTGGGCGCGGCGCTCGAGGCAGCCGCCACGAGCACGAGAATCAACAGCCACACCATCCGGCGTCGAAGCATCTGTGCTCCTCCTTCGCTCTCCACGAGCTTCTCCATGGTATCGCAATGGCAAGCGGATTGTCACCATACCCGTCCCGGTGGCTACGGGCCGCCGGGCAGACCTGTCGACGGGGCGGCTACCGCCTCCCCAGGGCCGCCCGGATCTTCTCGATCGTGAGGGGCGCGCAGCCCTCGTAGTGGTTGTTCACGTTCAGATAGACGTCGATCTTGCGCCCCAAAAGGCGCCCGACCAGGTCCACGATCCGGTCGATCTCTTCGTCCTTCGGGGCCAGGATCCGGTCCCATCGCTTGCCGCTGGTCCGGTCCATGCCTTCCCGGTCGGGGCCGTGGAGCCGCAGGATGGCCAGGCCGCCAGGGGACTCGGTCTGGCCGCGCTCGGCTTCCCAAAGGGCGACCGCCGGGTCTACCTGGGGCATGTAGTAGCCCTGGAGGAAGCAGGGAGCCAGGGCGTGGCGATCCAGGAAGCGGAAGTACTCCCCCTTCAGGTAGTTGGGGTTGCGGCTCTCCACCGCCAGGGGCAGGGGGCAGGGGGCAGGCGAAACGAAGCCCTCCAGGCGCTCGAGGAACTCCGGCAGCCCGGACATCTTCTGCCGGTTCAGGTATTCGAACTGCAGGATCAGGGCCCCGATGCGATCGTGGAGCGGCTCGACCCGGCGCAGGAACTCGGCGAACAGCTCCCGGGACAGGAAGTGCGGATTGGGGTGCAGCGGCCGGGACTTGTCGCGCTGGTAGTGGTGCGTCAGGGTGATGCTGTTGGGGACTTTGACCGTGAAGCGGAAACCCTCGGGCACCGAGCGGGCGTACTCGGCGGCCGTGGCCGGGTCGGGCAGGCGGGGTTGGGGGGACTCGAAGAGCGACCAGAACCACTGGTCGATCTCCACCGTGTCGAAGGCCTCGGCGTACTGCTCCAGGTAGCTCCGGGGGCTGCCGGGCTCGTAGAGGATCCCTTCCCAGGAGTCGAACTTCCAGCTCGAGGTGCCGATGCGCAGCGCGGCCACCGCCGCTATGCCTCCCCCCGGACCGAGCGGGTGGCCACCAGGTCCACCCCGGTGCCGGCGATGTCTTCGATCAGCTTCTGCCCCAGCACGATCGGCGGCTCCAGCTCCCAGCGGTAGATCCGGTCGAGGAGGCCGGGGATTTCCTGCTTCGGAAGGGCCGCCGTGGTCTTGACCGGCAGCCTGACGGTGCGGCCGCCCCGGATGCGGACCGTGGCGGTGACCACCCGTCTGGGCGCCAGGACTTCCTCCCGGGCGTACAGCTCACCCTTGGCGCATTTGTTGCCCTCTACCTGCAGCGCCCGGTCGTCCGGGCTCTGCGGGTCGGAGCCGGCTCCCGGGTCCCACCGCACCGTGAGCCGGCAGCCGAGGGGACAGGATATGCAAACCATCTCGCGTTCGCTCATCGGATCGACACCTCCAGCCGGGGCTCCTGAGCCCCCGCGGCGGGGGGCAGATCGTCGGGTCCGAGGGTCAAGCTCACCATCTCCGAGGGCTGTACGTGAGCCAGGCGCCTGCGCTTGACCTGCTCGCCGTTCAGGGTGACGACCAGCTCGGCCTGGTTCTTGACGACCAGCGAACGCAGGTACAGGCGGTTTTCGGCCTCCGGGAAGTAGCGGTTGGGCACCACGTACTTGACGTTGGCCCCCGGCACGACCTGCCGCTGAACCTGGCTGTAGGTCCCCTCGAGATACGAAGCCACCGAGGCGCCGCAGGTCTCCGCTTCCTCCGTGACCCAGTCCACCAGGTCGTGGACGTGAAGCACGTTCCCGCAGGCGAACACCCCGGGCACGGAGCTCATGCGCCCGGCGTCGACGATCGCCCCGCCGGTTTCCGGGTTGAGCTCCACCCCCATCTTCTTGGAGATCTCGTTGTCCGGGATCAGCCCTACCGAAAGCAGGATCGTGTCGCAGTCCAGGCGGAAGGACCTGGCCTCGTCCGGTCTGCCGTCCTGCACCGGCGCCACGCGGACACCCTCGACGCGGTCCTTTCCGTAGATCTCGGCGACCACGTGGGAAAGGTGGAGCGGGATCGCGAAGTCGTTCAGGCACTGGACGATGTTGCGCGTTAGCCCCGAAGGGTAGGGCTGGATCTCCACCACCCCCAGCACCTCGGTTCCGACCCAGGACAGGCGCCGTGCCATGATCAACCCGATGTCCCCCGAGCCCACCACCACGGCCCTGCGCCCGGGCACGATCCCGTCGATGTTGATCAGCCGCTGGGCGAGCCCGGCGGTGTACACCCCGGCGGGGCGGGTGCCCGGGATGCCTATGTTGCCCCTGTTGCGCTCCCGGCAGCCCATGGCCAGCACCACGGCCTTCGAGCGGATCTGCAGGATCCCGTGCCGCCGGGAGTAGCCGTAGACCACAGGCGTGCCGTCCACCCCTGCCTCCAGGGCGGTCGTGTCCAGGAAGAGCTCGATGCCCGGGTGACTCTCGACCCTCTCGATGAAGCGCTCGGCGTACTCCGGGCCGGTCAGGTCTTCCTCGAAGCGGTGCAGGCCGAAGCCGTTGTGGATGCACTGGTTGAGGATGCCCCCCAGCTCGTGCTCCCGCTCGAGGACCGCCACGGAGTATCCCCGCTCCGCCACTTCCAGGGCCGCGGCCAGGCCGGCGGAACCGCCGCCGAGCACCACCGTGTCGTAACGACGTTCGGTCATGCCTCGGCCTCCAGCTTTGTCCGCCCGCCTCCGGGCGCCACAGGATCCCGACCCACCTCCCCGTGGAGCAACCGACTGGCTCCGCCGCGCTTGGTGACCTGATCCAGGCTCATCCCGGTCTCCCGCTGCAGGATCTTGAGGATCTTGTAGGTGCAGAAACCGCCCTGGCAGCGGCCCATCTGGGCCCGGGTGTAGAACTTGATGCCGTCCATGGTGGTGTGTCCGCGGCGGATCGCGGCGACGATCTCGGCCTCGCTGATCGACTCACAGCGGCACACGATCTCGCCGTAGGCCGGGTTCTCCCGGACCAGGTCGTCCGCCTCGAAGGGGGAGAGCTCCCGGACCCGCGGTACCAGCGGCAGGCTGGGATTCCAATCGGCCTTTTCCTCGAGGGCGAGGCCGGTCTTCTTGACGAGGTCCTTGACGTAGTCGGCGATCGCCGGGGCTGCGGTCAGCCCCGGGGACTGGATGCCCGCCGCCTGCACCAGGCCGGGGGCCTTCTCGGACACCGCGATCAGGAAGTCCTGGCCTTCCACGGAGGGACGGAGGCCCGCGAAGGAGGTGATGATGTCCCGCTCGGAGAGCGTCGGCACGAGCCTGCGCGCGGCGGCGAAAATCGTCTCGAAGTTCTCCCGGCTGGTGCTCAGGTCTTCCTTGTTTTCCTGCTCGAAAGCCGTG
>Ga0209164_1002047_pt1 | contig 22941 bp, 24 predicted proteins | sample MTBNYHSulfiMetaG_FD_187458 | JGI IMG/M metagenome (GOLD analysis project Ga0209164, IMG submission 187458) | Enrichment culture microbial communities from rom New York Harbor, USA that are MTBE-degrading - MTBE-NYH (New York Harbor Sulfidogenic)... | ecosystem: Environmental > Aquatic > Marine >... | reverse complement strand
GCGAGACCCATCCCTTCTTCAAATAAGGCAATCGATTCCTCCAGGGCAAGGCCGCCCCGCTGCAGGTCGCTTACTATCTTCTCCAACCTGACTAGCGCTTCTTCGAAGGATAGCTGTTCATCCATCCTTGGAGTCCCTTCTTAGAACCGGTGACCCGGCCTTTGAACTGTCCGTCGCTAACCTTGATGTCGATGCTGTCCCCTCGCTGGACCTGGTCTATGCGGGAGACGACCGAGCCGGTGACTGAATGCTGCACCAGGGCGTAGCCGCGGGTCAAAGTGGCCATAGGACTGAGGGAAGCCAACTCCAGTTCTCGGCCACGCAGCTTTTCCCTGCTCAGGGCGAGGGCGCTCATCAAATGCGCAGACGCTGCTCTGCTGACCTCGTCTATGCGCTGCCGGTAGCGGTCAAGGTTCCGTGCCACGTCCCTCAGCAGCGTGGTGCTGAGGGACTGGAGGTGGGCCTCCAATTCGGCTCTGTCGGGCACGGCAAGCTCGGCGGCTGCCGATGGTGTGGGGGCGCGCACATCGGCAACGAAATCGGCGATGGTGAAGTCGGTGTCGTGTCCCACGCCGCTGATAACCGGGGCCTTGCTGGCGTATATGGCGCGGGCAACCTTCTCCTCGTTGAAGGCCCACAGGTCTTCAAGCGAACCGCCACCACGGGCCACAATCACCACATCTATGCCCTCCATGTCGTCGAGGGCCTGGAGAGCCTGTACGATACCGTCCTCCGCACCCTCTCCCTGGACCTGGGTTGGCGCGAGGACCAGTTCGGCCAGGGGGTAGCGACGGGCGACTATGCTGGCGATGTCGTGAAAGACGGCGCCTGTGGGCGATGTTACGACCCCGATTCGCCGGGGAAATAGCGGCAGCGGTCTCTTGCGCGAAGGTTCAAACAGCCCTTCGGCCTCCAGCTTCATCTTGAGGCGCTCGAACTCCAGGTGGAGCACCCCCAACCCCTCGGGCTGCACCAGGTCCACATAGAGCTGAAGGGCGCCGGTGACTTCGTAGATGGAAACGCGGCCATGCGTCACCACCGCGATGCCGTCTTCCACAGTGATGGCCACCTTCGGCCTGAAGAACACGCAGCGGAGCTGGCTCGCCTGGTCCTTGAGAGTAAAGTAAAGATGTCCCGCTGTTGACTGGGTGTAGTTGGAGACCTCGCCGCTGACCCAGATGTCGGCCAGAAGGCTGTCAGCCTCGAGAGTCTCCCTTAGGTGCCGATTGACCTCGGCTACCGAGTAGATCTTCACCTAGCTCGCTCGTTCAAGGTATTGGCCGGTGCGGGTATCGATGCGAACGACGTCACCGTTCTCGACGAAAAGAGGGACCTGAACCGTGATCCCTGTTTCCAGCTTGGCCGGTTTGTTCGCCGCGGTCGCCGTATTGCCCTTGAAGCCCGGATCAGTTTCCACCACCTGAAGCTCCACCGAAGTGGGAAGCTCCACGCTTAGCGGCTCCTCCTTGTAGCTGAGTACGTCCAGGGACATGCCTTCCTTCAGATAGCCGAGGGCATCGCCTATCTGCTCACCGGATAGCGTGGACTGCTCGAAGGTCTCCGAGTCCATGAAGTTGTACACGTCGCCATCGTTGTACAAGAACTGCACCGTGTGGCGGTCCAACCTCGCTCGAATGAATTTCTCTCCCGCCTGAAACGTCCGGTCAATGGTATGCCCCCCCCGAATATCGCGGAGCTTGAGCCTCACTTGGGCGCTGCCCCTACCGACCTTGATATGCTGCCAGTCGAGAATCTGGTACAGCTCGCCGTCGAGCTCAATCGTAAGCCCCTTCTTGAGGTCACCAGTGCTGATCATTGCTCCATCCTGCTCCTTGACGCTATTTAGAAGCTGCGTCAGTACAATTTCCTGGCTTTGGAGAGCACCTTCGCCTTGCCTGCCTCCATGACCGCCGTATCCTCGATCCTCACGCCGCCCCATCCGCTGATGTAGATACCCGGCTCGATGGTGAAGACCATGCCATCGGCCAGGATGTCCTGAGAGCCTTTTCCCAGGCGCGGCTGTTCGTGTGGGGCGAGGCCTACTCCGTGTCCCAGTGCATGGCCGAAGTCCTCCCCGTGGCCACCTTCCTGGATAACCGTCCTGGCAAGCGCGTCCGCCTGATCTCCGCTCATCCCTGCCGTGATACCGTTGGCTGCGGCAAGTTGGGCCTGTAGAACGAGATGGTATATTCTATCAAAATCCTCATCACCCTTGCCAAGACAAACAGTCCTGGTCAGGTCGCTGGAGTAGCCGGCAATGCGCGCTCCCATATCGATGACCACCGGCTCGCCTTCACCGATGGTACGCTCAGATGGTGTGTGGTGGGCCAGAGCAGCGTTCGGCCCTGAAGCCACAATGATGTGGAAGGGCATCGCTTCGCTACCCTTTTCCCTCATCGATTTCTCCAGCGCCCATGCCACCTCTCTTTCGGTGATGCCGGGGCGGATGGTCGGTTCGACCTCATCAAAGGCGGCGTCGGACAGTTCCACTGCCGTCATGATGGACTCCAGCTCTCCCTCGTCCTTTACGGCGCGCAGTGCCTCGACAAGTCCATCGGTGGGCACCAGTTCCTTCCCGCCCGCCGCTGCCACGAGCTGCTGGTACGTGTAAAAAGAGAGGCCATTTGACTCAAAGCCGACCCTTTTCGCCTCCACAGAGCCTATGAGTCCCGCCAGCCACTTCTGCATTTCCCCTTCAATGCGGTGGATGCGAAAGCCGCTTGCCTGGTTTTGTGCCTGCTCGGTGTAGCGGGAGTCGGTGGCCAGTATGGCGCTCTGCGCTGAGATGAGAAGGAAGCCTGCCGAGCCGGTGAAGCCGCTAAGATAGCGGCGGTTCTCCGCCTGGGAGACGAGAATGGCATCGAGCTGCTCTTGGGCAAGTCGGCGGCATAGCTTCTCCAGGCGCGCGCTCATTGGGGTGCCTTCTCTGCGGCAAGCACTTCCAAAGCGGCGATGTATCCCCGCCACCCCAGGCCAGCTATCTGGCCCCTGGCGATGGGTGCCACCACTGACTTGTGACGCCACTCCTCGCGGGCATAGATATTCGACAGATGGACCTCGATCACCGGCAGTGCGCTGTCGGCGAGGGCCTCCCGAAGCGAGTGACCGTAGTGGGTCAGGGCCCCGGGGTTGACGATGATTGCATCTGCCTTTCCGAATTCGCACTGGAGAAAGTCTATCAACGCTCCCTCACTGTTGGACTGGAAGGTGACAACCTCCACTCCCAGCTCGTCGGCCCTCTTTCGCACCAGTGATTCGATTTCAGCAAGGCTCTTGTCTCCGTACAGAGCGGTATCTCTCCTGCCCAGCATATTCAGATTCGGCCCGTTTATCAGCAGGATTCTCATTGCTCATCGTCTCCTTCTTCTTTGTCCGCCCGGGGGTGGGCTGACAGGTACACCTTGCGTGCCTGGGTTTGCGACACGTGGGTGTATATCTGGGTGGATGAAAGCCTCGCGTGACCGAGAAGCTCCTGCACCACCCGAAGGTCGGCGCCGCCATCGAGCAGATGAGTGGCGAAGCTGTGACGCACCAGGTGTGGGTGAACCTTCTTGTCGAGGCCTGCGCGGGTGCTGTACTTGGCCAGCGCTTTCTGCAGAGAGCGCTGCGAGAGCCTTCTGCCGTACCGATTGAGGAACAGCGCTTCAGTCGCTGTCCTGCCGGCGAGTTGAGGACGCCCCTGGCGAAGGTAGACATCGAGTGCTGATGCGGCTGGCTTGCCCATGAGCACCATTCGCTCCTTGTTGCCTTTGCCCCATACGCGGGCCTCGCGTGCGTCAAGGTTGACGTCGGCAATGTCGAGGCCGACGACCTCGCTCACCCTGAGCCCCGAGGCGTAGAGCAGCTCCAGTATCGCCCTGTCTCGCTGTCCCAGGGGCGTCTCGGCGTCGGGTGCCTCGACGAGGTGGACAGCCTCTTCGCCCGAGAGAAAGGAAGGCAGTCTCTGGTCCAGTTTCGGGGATGAGACGCTGGCCAGCGGGTTCCTGGAGACCAGGTTCTCCCTGATCAGGTAACGATAGAAGGAGCGCAGGGCGCTCAGCTTGCGTGCCACGCTCGTCTTCTCGAAACCGCGCTCGAGGAGGGAGGCGATGTAGCGGCGCACCATGTGGCGGTCCACTTCCTCGAACGTTGTCACCTTCTGCTTGCGGAGAAAGTCGATAAAGTGGCGCAGGTCATGGACATAGTTGCGCACAGTGTAGGCGGAGGCGTTGCGCTCCGCCTCAAGGTAGCGCACATAGCTGCGGAGCAGTGCCTCGGTACTCTCTTTGCTCTGGACGAAGGGGATCATACCTTCACTGCCTCCCTCTCCACGTCCTCAATATTCACGCTCACGTCGCATCGGAGACACTTCGCCTTCTTCTGACCGCGTCTCACCAGCAGGCCGCCACACTCGGGACAGGGTTGGGGAATAGGCTTCTGTCGGGTGGCGAAATCACACGCGGGGTAGTTGGAGCACCCATAGAAAATGCGCTTCTTCTTGGTCTGCTTCTGCACCAGGTCGTTGCCGCACTTGGGACACTTGACGCCGATCTTGACCAGAAGTGGCTTGGTATACTTGCACTCCGGATAGCCCGAGCAGGCGACGAATTTGCCATACCTCCCCCACTTGATGACCAGAGGTTTGCCGCACCTTGGGCAGAGTTCATCGGTGGGTTCGTCCGCCACGGTTACCCTCTCCATTTGCTGCTCGGCTACCTTCAACGTGTTCTCAAAAGGAGCGTAAAACTCATGAAGGAAAGGCACCCATCCCCGGTCCCCCTGAGCGATCTGGTCCAGCTCCTCCTCCATCTGGGCGGTGAACCCGAGGTCAACGATGTCGGGGAAATGCTCGGTCAGAATGTCGCTCACCAGGAAGCCAATCTCCAGAGGCCGTAGCCGCCCGGCAGCCTTCTCCACATACCCTCTGTCCTGAATCGTGGAGATGGTAGGCGCGTAGGTGCTGGGACGGCCTATGCCTCTTTCCTCGAGCGCTTTCACCAGCGTTGCCTCACTGTAGCGAGGCGGCGGCTGGGTAAATCGCTGTTCCGGCATCAGCTCCAGCAGAGTGAGGGCTTCGCCTTGCACCAGCTCGGGCAGGGGGCCCTCTGTCCCTTCGTCGTCTGAATCATCCTTGTCCTCGCTGTACAGGACGGCGAAGCCGGGGAACTTGACCACAGAGCTTGTCGCTCTGAACAGATAGGTCCGGTCGGCTTTCGCCTCGACGTCCACCGTGGTCGTGTCGAGTATGGTGGGGGCCATCTGGCTGGACACCATTCGCTTCCAGATGAGCTCATACAGCCTGAACTGGTTCCGGTTGAGGTGATGCTTGATGGACTGGGGCTCACGCCAGACGGACGTGGGTCGAATCGCCTCATGCGCTTCTTGGGCCCCCTTAGCCTTCCGGGTGAAGACGCGGGGTCTGGCAGGGATGAACTTGTCTCCGTACTTCTCCTTGACGTAGCGGCGGGTCTCCTCCACCGCCGACGAAGCCACTCTCACCGAATCGGTGCGCATATAGGTTATCAGCCCCACCGAGCCCTCATCGCCAATCGGCAAGCCTTCGTACAGTTGTTGGGCGATAGCCATCGTCTGTTTGGCGCTGAAGCGCAGTTTGCGCCATCCCTCTTGCTGAAGGGTGCTCGTGGTGAATGGCGGCGCGGGTTGACGGAACACGTCCTTCTTTCGCACCTGGCCCACGGTGTAGGCGGCGTGCTCAAGCTCAGCGACAAGCCCCTTTGCCTGCTCTTCGCTGCCAATCTTGAGCTTCTTGCCGGCAACCAGGCCGATGAGCGTGGCGACGAAGCTCTCATTTGTGGAGAGTTTCTTGAGTCTGGCGCGAATGGACCAGTACTCCTCCGCAACGAAGTTCTCGATCTCGCGCTCCCGGTCGACGACCATCCTCAATGCCACCGATTGCACTCTTCCGGCGGAAAGCCCTTTCCTCACCTTGCGCCAGAGAAAAGGGCTGAGCTTATAGCCTACCAGCCGGTCGAGGATACGCCGCGCCTGCTGCGCATAGACCAGGTCCATGTCGATGTCCCGGGGATGATGGAAGGCCTGTGCCACTGCCTCCTTGGTCAGTTCATGGAAGGCCACCCTCTTCACGCTGTTCGGCGAAGTCGCCTGGACCAGATGCCAGGCAATGGCCTCGCCCTCACGGTCGGGGTCAGTAGCCAGATACACTGAGGAAGCCTTCTTCACCGCTTGTGACAGCTCCTGCACCACCGCCTTCTTCTCTTTGGGCACCTGGTATCGCGGGTTGAAATCATGCGCCGTGTCCACTCCCAGGCCCCATTTGGCGAGGTCTCTTATGTGGCCGAGGGAGGCCTTCACGCTGTAGCCGGACCCCAGCATGCGGCCTACCGTCTTCGCCTTGGCGGGTGATTCCACGATTACCAGTTTTCTGCTCATTGGGCACTACTCACTCTAGAGCTCCTGCTTCAAAAGGACGTTGACAGCCCTGCGATAGGTCTCGGCTCTGCCGTCTACTCCACCCTGACCCGATACCCCGCCCTCGCCTCACGGGCGAGGGTGTAGTTCATGCCGCCCACCTGTCGCACCATCCCTTTGAGTTCCATCACCGCCAGAGTGCTGGACACCGTGGCGATGGGGAGTCCACAGTGCCGGCCCACCTCGTCTATGTGGGTGGGCTCCGACGAAAGGTGTCCCATAATCAGGGATTCGTTCTCGGTGGTGGGAATCGTCTCTGGAAGCACTCCCTGCTGTACCGCGAAGGTGAGATTCAACTCCTCCAGGATGTCATAGGAGTCGGCCACCAGCTTCGCCCCCTCCTGGATCAGGCGGTTGGTTCCGCGGCTGGCGGGAGACAGCACACTGCCGGGGACGGCGAAGACGTCGCGGTTCTGCTCCAGGGCCCACTGCGCTGTGATCAGCGCACCACTCGTCTCCCTGGCCTCAACTACCAGCACGCCGAGGCTCAGGCCGCTCATGATCCGGTTTCTCCTGGGGAAGTTGTCCGCTCTGGGCCGGGTGCCCAGGGGGAACTCACTGACGAGAGCGCCGCATTCCATGACCTGGCGGGCCAGCTTGGCATGGTCGCCGGGGTACACGATATCGAGCCCGCATCCGAAGACCGCGATGCTTCTGCCCCCTGCTTCGAGGGCAGCGCGATGGGCGGCAGCATCAATCCCCCGGGCCAGCCCGCTGACAATGGTGACCTTGTTTCGTGCCAGGTCGGCGGCAAGCTGCTCCGCGGTCTCCCTCCCGTAGTACGTCGGGCGGCGGGTCCCCACCACGGCTATGGACACGGCGTCCTCCGCGGCGAGAGCACCCCTGACGTAGAGGACGGGCGGGAGGTCGTATATCTCTTTCAGAAGCGAGGGGTATTCTTCGTCCTTCCACGTATATGCTTTCACCCTGTACTGCTCCAGCTTCTCCATCTCCGCATCAAGGGAGATAGCAGGGCGCTTGGCCATGATGGCTTCGACGGACCGATTGTCAAGCCCGGCCGCCTGAAGCTCGCTGGCACCGGCACACCAGGCCTTCTCCAGACTGCCGAAGAACTGCTCCATCAAGGAGAACTTGGCGCGGCCGATGCCCGGCACCAGGGTGAACCCTACCCAGTATTTGATATCCTTCATAAGTCAGTGCATTCTACCATAGCAGTTATGGCAAGACAAACGTGGTTAGCGGTGGGCAGGAAGGGGAACGCATCACCTTTGCCGGGCGATGTCAACAGATGGGGGAGTGGAGGCCTTCACACTCGAGCGAAAGGGCTGCCAGACCCGGTACGCGGGCACGGTCGCTGTGGGCGTCCCTCAGGCGGAGGAGGTAGATGAATGCTGCGGCGGCGACACCTGAGCGGTGGCGCTCAGGCGGGCCTGGGCCTGCTTCAGCTTGGCCATGTAGTCCCGGTTCTGCGCCTCCCACCGCTTTATGATGTTGTAGCCCATGAGCCTGATGCCGGAATCCCTGAACCGTCCGTGAAGGAGACACTTCAGGACATTGGGACCGGAGTAGAAGTTCTTCAACGCCCGAATGGTCTGTCTCTGCATCTCCACCGGTGACATGTTCTCCGGCCAGTGGACCACGTGGCCGCCATCAAAGAGCTCCCAGTCCGTGGGGAACTTCCTCACGATGAGCTGTCTGGCACTCCTTACCGACGTGTACAGCTTACTGCCAATGAGAGGGATAAGGATGCTGAGTTGAAGGCTGTCAATCCCCAGCCGGTGATAGACGTCGGAGTAGCCTTCCGATATGAACATACCGTGTACCTTGATGCCGTATCGGTGAAGCACTTCTATGCAGGTCCTGACATCCTCCGGGGTCTGCTTCTTGTTGTAGCGCTTGAGAGTCTCGGCATCCAGCGACTCGAAGCCGATGCACAGTTGCTCACAGTTTGCCCTGCCCATAAGCCTGACCAGCTCCTCGTCCTTGGCGACATCCGCTCTCACCTGCGCTATCCACTTCGGGGTGATTCGACGGTCGATCATCTGCTCGACTAGTCTCTTCGTCCTCGCCCTGTTGGCGGCGAAATTGTCGTCATAGAAGAATACCCTCTTGTGTTTCGCCCTGGCCAGCTCCTCGATGATGCTGTCGCTGGTGCGAAACCGGTATTTCCTGCCGAACATTGGGCTCACCGAGCAGAAGGTGCACTCGAAGGGGCAGCCCCGCGACGTAGATATGGGGGTGATGGGCATCCGGCCCTTGAGGCCCTCAACCAGAGAGAAGTCGGGGAAAGGCAGGTCGTCGAGGTTCTCCACCGGCCTTCCCTGAACGATCTGCTCGCCGCCGTTGTTGACCAGGTCTGAGATGACCGGCTCGCCCTCACCGACCACCACGTGGTCGGCGAAAAGGGCCGCCTCCTCGGGCAGGAAGGTAGCGTGGACGCCGCCGGCGATTATCCTCCCCTTGGGGTTGAGCTCTCGGAAACGCTCGGCGATTTCGTAGCCGCGCGGGGCGGTGGAAGTCATCACCGAGATGGCCAGAACGTCCGAGTCCTTGACCCTGTCGAAGTCCAGCGGCCGGATGTTCTCGTTATAGATGGTGACGTCGTGTCCGTCGTTTTTCAGTATGGTGCCGATGTACATCGGTCCCATCATGGGAAGGTGTTTCATGAAAGCGCTGTAGAAGTTGTAGAAAGGCGCTCTCGGCTCTACGATGGATATCTTCATGGTTCAGGTTGTCCTCTCTGGCTTGTTGGCAATTGTTCCTATTATAGCACACTCGTGGGGTGAGAGCAAAGCTGTGCGCCGGCTGGCTCCGTTCGGATGTGGTGTATACGAATTTCGGACGGAGCCGAATGGTCGCAACTCTAGCAGAAGGAGAACATTGTGTCAAACAAGACCGAAAGGGACCCGCTGGCCGGGCTACAGGGGGCGGGAGGGAGGGAAAGCGGAGAGGGTGGGATTCGAACCCACGGTCGCCAAAAGGCGACACGCGCTCTCCAGGCGCGCCTGATCGGCCACTCCAGCACCTCTCCGCGTTCGGTCGGGCGTTCATTTCGGGAGTGATTGGCGGAGAGGGTGGGATTCGAACCCACGGTCCCATGACTGGGACACCGCTTTTCGAGAGCGGCACCATCAACCACTCGGACACCTCTCCAAGCTAGTTGATTTTACACCACGGACTCGCGCAAAGCAAAAGCCGTGCGCATGCGGGGCATGTGGCCAGTCGTCGGCCGACGTATGACGCGGCGAGCGCGGGTCAGTGCCATGGTCATCGACATTCACGTTCATCCGTTCTGCAAGGAAGCCACTGTGACGCCCAGCGTGCAGGAGGCAGTGGAGCGGATGTTCGACCGGCATGAACCGCAACGCCGGGAGGTGGTTCAGAAAGGATTCACCTACCTGTTCACGCAGCGCACCATCGAGGACATAATCCGCGATATGGACGGGGCAGGTGTGGAGAAGGCCTGTATTGTGGCTATGGACCTCACCACCCACTACGGCGTTGAACTGGTGACCAATGAAGATGTTGCGCGGATTGCCTCAGCGCACCCCGATCGCTTCATCCCCTTCGCCAGCGTGGACCCTTCCATGGGTCGGGCTGCCGTCGACAAGCTGGTCCATGCTGTGAAAGAGCTGGGGTGCCGGGGCCTGAAGCTGGTCCCTCCGGTGCAGCACCTCTTCTCTACTATATACATGCGCAGACCTTGCCACACTTTGCGGCGAAGTGCAGACCGAACGTATTGTTGACCTCCCGGTGGGGGGTGGTCTATTCTTCAGGTAAGAAATGTCGAATCCGGCAGGAGGTTACCTATGAAGACACTGAACGATTATAGAGAGGCGGGTCAAGGGCTATACGACAAGCTACACCTTTCCACCTATCCGATAGCGATAAAGTACATCACGGACGTGGCCGAGATTCCCCAGGGTACCCGCAGGCCATCGGACAAGGGGCAGAAATGGTCTTTGTGTCAGGCTTTCACTTATGCCCGGCGGTGGGGTTGGTCAGTAGCCATGACATCCGATGATAATTTCTGCACTCCTTCCACCGTTGGGCAAGGATGGGAGGACATACCCCATGAAGACTTCATGCAAAGTCAAGTATTGCAGGGGTGGCACAAAGATATCGAGGCACAAGTGAGATTCTCCGGCGCCAGTAGTGATAGTCGAGAAGCTTCTGGCAGACCAGTGAAGTACAGAGGATTCATCTGTTCGCCGTTGCCCGAGACAGTAGTCATCCCGGACTCGGTGCTGGTTTATGGTACCGGGGAAAACATAACTCATATTATTCACGCCCTAGCCTATGAAGGTGAGAATGTCCCAACCTGTTCGTTTTCAGGGTTTGGCGAATCGTGCTCCAAAGGAGCCCTAATGCCATTCACAACTCAGAAGCCGCAGGTTGTTATACCGGGTACCGGCGACCGAACATTTTCCGGCACCTATGATTACGAAATTGCGATTGGCCTGCCGGCAAATCTGCTGTTTTTTGTCACCGATCATTTGTTGGTGACCGGCGGGCGCTTGAATATGGGGCATCCGGTCAAGACTCTCCTTCCTCAGAGCATAACCGAAAGTGTGACGCCGGGCTTCAAGTACCTCAGGGAAAAGATAGACGAGCATAAGAAGAAAGAGGGCCAATAATACTGTCGACTAGGCTGGAAGCTGATGCCCAGGTCGAAAGCTCTTGCTGGCGTTCTCGAGCACTGTGAGAGCAGCTACCATTCGCATCAGGTAGTAACTTACAGGATGGCTCCCATGTCCAAGTAGTCGACTGGGTGCATCAATTCATCTGATTCTGACTCAACGATTCGTCAGGTTGTTGTGCGACGAACCCCGGGGCCCTACAGAATAGGGCTACAGCATTGGGGCGACAAACAGCAGCCACGCCATCAGGCTTGACGGTTGCAGCATGAAAGGTGGTACAATCGGGCGGGTCACTATCATGGTCATCGACATTCACGTTCATCCGTTCTGCAAGGAAGCCGCTGTGACGCCTGATGTGCAGGAAGCAGTGAAGCGGATGTTCGACCCCCTCGAACCGCAACGGCGCGAGGTGGTCCAGAAGGGATTCACCTACCTTTTCACCCAGCGCAGCATCGAGGACATAATCCGCGAGATGGACGGGGCGGGGGTGGAGAAGGCCTGTATCGTGGCTATGGACCTCACCACCCATTACGGCGTTGAGCTGGTGACCAATGAGGATGTTGCGCGTATTGCCTCAGCCTACCCCGACCGTTTCATCCCCTTCGCCAGCGTGGACCCGTCCATGGGTCGGGCTGCGGTGGACAAGCTGGTTCACGCGGTGAAAGACCTGGGGTGCCGCGGCCTGAAACTGGTTCCTCCCGTACAGCATTTCGACTTCTCCGACCCGAAGCATTACCCCCTGTGGGAAACGGCGCTGGAGCTGGGCATCCCGGTTTGGACCCACGCCGCCCATCAGCGCTCCCACCCCGACTCGGACGCCAGGTTGGGCCACCCCATGCTGGTGGAGCCGGTCGCCCTGCGCTATCCGGACCTGACCATCATCCTGGGGCACTGCGGTTTTCCCTGGCCCTGGGACACCTGGTCACTGGTGATAAGGCATCCCAATGTGTATGTCGACATCTCCGTCTTCCACGACCTGTACGGCCATATGCCGTGGGATGCCTATGTGAAGTACGGGGCAGAGAACAAGGTGCTGTTCGCCACGGACTATCCCCTTCGCGGCGGCTTCAACGACACCTTGACGGCTTTGAGAAATCTCAATCTCCCGGCCGACTTCGAGAGAAAGATCCTCGGCGAGAACGCCATGAGGCTCCTGGAATTGGGGTAGCTTAACTCTCCGCGGTTAGCCAAAAAGGGGGCAGGACCATGATCAAGACGAGGCTGTGTGAGGAGGTGGGGATAGAGTACCCCATAATCCAGGCGGGGATGGGACCGTGGAAGACGGAGAAGCTGGCCATCGCGGCAGCCAACGCCGGGATACTGGGTATTATCAGCACCAGCGGTGTGATAATCGAGGCGGCGGGGCTGGGGTTATTGGGAGAGCCGGTAGACTCCGGGGACGGCAAGAAGACACCCTATGAGCTGACGAGGCCGCTCATCGACAGGGTGAAAGAGGCTACGCGGGAGGCAAATGGCATCTTCGGTGTCAACTGCATGGTATCGGCGGAGATGGCTCAGGGAGCGGGTGAGATAATCAGGGCTACGCTTGATGCCAGGGAGGAAGATGCGGAGGTCAAGGAGAGACTGAGGGTGATAATCACCTCGGCGGGCGACCCGCTGCCATGGACCGAGGTCATCAAGCCATCGGGGCTGAAGTGGTTTCACGTTGTGCCGTCGGTGCGTCATGCGCAGCGCTGCGAGCGTGCTGGTGTGGACATGGTGATTGCCTCGGGGCATGAGGCGGGCGGACACGCCGCGTGGGAGCCGGTGCACACCATGATACTGCTGCCGGCGGTGGCCAAGGCGGTGAGTGTCCCGGTTATCGGAGCGGGGGGGTTCTGTGACGGGGCGACACTGGTGGCGGCGCTGGCCCTGGGGGCGTGCGGCGTGCAGATGGGCACCAGACTCATAGCGACTCAGGAGAGCGACTTCGTCCCGCTGTGGAAGAACCGCATACTCAAGAGCGGGGAGAGGGACACCCTGGCGGCCAGGGGGTTTGTCGGGCCGCTGCGCTACTTGAAGAACATGGTTTCCATAGAGCTCACCGAGGTAACACTGAAGAAGACACCGCGGGTCTACCTGGGGGAGCCGGACACGGGTCTTGACCCCGACATCTGGGCGGTGGAATCGCGGGGCATGAGGGGCCTCGCGGGTGCCGACGATGAGGCGGCGCTCTTCTATGGAGGGGAGGTTGCCGGCAGGGTCGACGACCTTCCCACGGTGAAGGAGCTGGTGGAGAGGATAGGCAGGGAAGCTGAGGGGATCATCGCTTCGCTTCCCGGATTCGTCGAACTCGCCTAGGGCAACTCGGCTTCCTCAGCCTCCGCCGCTTCCGGCGGCAACTCAATGGTCACTGCCTCGTTGATATGGTGCATGGCGATGACCATCGCGATGTCAGCGGTGGCATCGAAGTCGGCCGCCGTCTCCGCCTCCATGCCGAGAGACTCGGGCGTCAGTTCGAGGGTGAGGTCCATGGTGATCATTCGAGTGAAGTACGTGTCCTTTGCTATCCATTGCCTGACGGACAGGTCGCTGGCCAGGTCTTTACGGTCCAGCCCGGGTGGCAATGCTTCCCCTGCCCCGCCGAAGGACATCAGCGCCCAGAGCTTCTCCATGTCTGGGGTGACCTTGAGAACATAGCACTCGGTTCCGTCAACTGTGTCAGTGCCGACAAGCTCCACTTCCGCGTCCAGCAAGAGGTCGAACTGCTGGGACGAGATGTCCATATCCTCCCAGTCGCCTGATTCCATCGGGGTCTTGATCCAGCTTGGAGGCAGGTCGAACATGGATGCACCCATATAGAGCCAACCATCCACGACGTAGATTTCCCTGGACATCTCTGTCTCCCCTGCCTCGGCCATCTCCATCACCATGTGAACATCCATGTGCATCTTCTCGCTGGGTATGTCGAGTGCGCCGGCGCTATCGGTTGCCAGCACCATGTTGAGCGTCTCGGCCTCGACCGATATGGCCATGTCTATCGTCATGTCCATATCGAAGCGACAGGTATCCACTTGAGCCAGTGCGGTAAGAGCCTGGTCTCTTACCTGTTCGGCGGTGTCGCCGGATACAGCAGTCGGTGTGGCGGCTTGGCCGTCCCGGGGACCGCAGGCGAAGCCTGCGAGCAGAACGATGCCAAGGAGCACAACCGCGGTGATTTTCTGAATCTTCATTCTCGACCTCCCGAACTCAAATACAGGGTCTGCATGGTATTCTCAAGAGAGCGTGTGTGTCAATGTGTCTGCCGCCGTGGAGAAACGTGCGGGTGGCAGCCTATGCCAGACAGGCCCACCTCATCCCCTTGAGAACCCACGTTGGCAGCGGCTCGACGAGGCGGATAACCCAGCGCGCGGGGAAGGTTACCAGCACCCCCACAACCGCTCCCCCGATGATGTCCAGTGGATAGTGTACCCCGCAGTAGACCCTCGAGAACGACCAGAGGATGCCAAGAGAGAAGAGAAGGGCAGCCGCCTTGCGACTGCTGAACCACGTCCCCATGGCGAAGGCGAAGGACGCCGCCGCTACGTTGGCCGGAAAAGAGGGGTCGGTACACTGGTAGTAGAGCAGATTGACGGCATCGGGATAAGCCTCGAAGGGCCTGAGGCGGTCGAAGCCCAGGTTCATCAGCTTGACTGCAGCCGAGGCAAAGCCAATGCCTGTTGCGGTAGCGAATATCGTCCTCTGGTGCTTCTCTCTGGTCTGGGGGTCTGTGCCCCAGAACCACAGGGCGACGAGCACCATGGTCAGAAGCAGGGGGATGAAATAGTCGCCCCCCAGCAGCGTCACAGCGCTGTCACACGCGCTGCACCTGCCTGCCAGGCCGTTTATCAGGAAGAAAAGCCTCTCGTCCAGCCAGACCACTTACTTCTTCCTTCCAAAGCTGTGTCTTATGGCCTGGAGGTAGGTCATGCTCTTGAGAGCGTCGAGCCCTCCGACATTGCCCGTGCCGAGCCGGCGCCACCGGGCGTTGAGCGCTGACGAAACAACCAGGGTGACTATGCCGGCGATGGCGATGCCCCCCATGGTATAGATGAAAAGCTGCGAACCGGCGAGGCCGCCGGCGTAGTCCGGGACGAGCCGCTCCTCGCGGAAAAACAGCCAGTAGCCCACGCCGATGATGATGAGGACGAAGGGATAGGCCAGATACGTTCTGCCGAAGAAGAAGGAGAGCCCGTCAAGCCGTCTCCAGGCCGCCACGAACTGGAAGACGCCGATGCAGACCATCACCACGAGCAGGAGGTAATCCGCTCCGAAGGTCTCCCACCTGATCCACGACATGCGGCTACGCCCTGGTCGGCTTGTACGCCGGCGTGCACCAGAGGAGGTATTTGGCGTTCTTGCCCAGGATTACGTCGAAGTAGAGGTCCTGGAGCCTCTTGCTTATCTCGCCGATCTGGCCGTTGCCCACCTTGCGGTGGTCGATCTGGGTGACGGGAGTCACGTGGGCCGCCGTGCCGGTCATGAAGCACTCATCGGCCATGTACAGCTCGCTGTGGTCGATGGACCTCTCGAGGGTGTCGATACCCAGCTCCTCTCGCGCCAGCGTCATCACGGTCTCCCGGGTAATCCCCACCAGGATGTTGTCCGCAATCGGGGGTGTGACCAGCCGGCCGTCCATGACCAGAAAGATGTTCTCGCCGCTCCCCTCCGAGACATGGCCCTCCTGGGTGAGGAGTATCGCCTCGTCATAGCCGTTCTCGAATGCCTCTGTCTTGGCCAGGGCGCTGTTGACGTACAGCCCGGTGATCTTGGCGCGGGGAGGGATCATGTTGTCGTCGACGCGCCGCCACGAGGACACGCAGCACCTCACTCCCTTGCTCACGTCGAGATAGGCTCCAAAGGGGGTGGTGAACAGGAGGAAGCCGTCTGTGAGGTTGTGGAGCCGCACCCCTACCTCTTCGGAGCTCTTGTAGGCGAGGGGGCGGATGTAAATGTCCTCCTGATAACCGCACATCTCGGCCAGCTCCAGTGTGAGATGACACAGCTCGTCCACAGTGTGGGGGATCTCGATCTTTAGCACGCGGCAGTTTCTCAGCAGCCGTTGGAAGTGGTCCGCGAGTCGGAAGAGGTACATCTGATTCTGCTCGGCGTTCCAGTTGCCACGAATCCCCTCGAAACAGGCGGTGCCGTAGTTGAAGGCATGGGTCATTATCCCGATCTTGGCCTCGGACAGGGGTACGAACTTACCGTTGAAAAAGGCATATGGAGCCATATAGGGTTCTCCTTCCGTACGCAGGGACATTGTGCCAATTATAAGCCAGCGCATGGAGCAAGGCAACCCGCGCTGTTGACAGCCGGGCAATGGAACGCTATATGTAGCTGAGAAACTCGTATACGCCCTTGATGAACGCCTGGAGGTGAGGTGATGGCCGGTTCGTTTCGCAGATACGGGACAGTTGTTGTCGTGATGCTGGTGTTTTTCATTCTGACCGGCGGTGCGCTGCTGCTCTACCGGCAGCCGTGGGACAGGCCGCCGCTCGAGATAGTTCTGGCGGAGCCGTCGTGCCGGGTCACCTTTTGCGTCCATGGGGAGGTGAGAAGCCCGGGCGTGTACACCATCGATGAATGCGGTCTGTGCGTCGAGGATGCGATTGAAATGGCGGGAGGCTTCACCGGCTATGCGGATGACGGCGTGGTGAGCCTCGATGCAGAGCTCCGGAATGGTGAGGTGGTATATGTGCCCTCTCGTGACGATGGGCCGCAGAGGGTGGACATCAATACCGCGGGAGCATGGCTGCTGGACGCCTTGCCCGGCATCGGCCCGACCCTGGCGGAGAGGATAGTTGACCACCGCGAGCGGAACGGGCCGTTTGGAACCACCGATGAGTTGATGATGGTCGAGGGTATCGGCGAGGCGAAATATGAGGCGCTGCGGGATCTGGTCACAGTGGATTGAGACAGCAGTCGTGACAGGCATGAGGGGAAGGCGGGACAAGGGGAAAGAATGGCGCTGGTCTACGTGAGTCTGGCCTTCGTTGGCGGCACCTACTTCGGGGCGCATGTGCCTGTGCCGTGGAGCATCGCGCTTCCTGTTGCCTTCGTTGCCCTGATGGGCGCGGTGCTGCTGCGGCGAAAGAGGGCGCTCCTTCTCGGCGGGCTGTGCGTGGTCGTCTTCCTGTGCGGTGCGCTCAGGTTCGGCCTGGTGCCCGGCGGAGACGACCTGGAGGCATACGCCGGGCAGGGGAGGGTGGAGGTGGTGGCTCTGGTGGCCGATGAGCCAGAGCCGAGCGATTCCTCGCTCGGTCTTGTTGTGGTGGTGCGAGAAGTGGACGGCGGAGACGTACAGGGGACTGCTGTGGTGCGTACGACACGTTATCCGAGCTATGGCTACGGCGACCTGCTCAGGCTGACCGGCGAGCTGGAGGCGCCGCCTGGGGACATCGACGGCTTCGATTATCGCGCCTATCTGGCGCGGCAGGGCATCTACACTCTGATGTACTACCCATACATCGAGGTAGTGGCAACTGGTCAGGGGCCTCAGCCTCTGCAGTCGGTCTACTGGCTGCGGCACCGCATGGGTGAGGCCCTGGCGGCGTCGCTTGCCGAGCCCGAGGCCTCGCTGGCGCAGGGAGTACTTCTGGGCCTGCGGCAGGGCATCCCGGCATCTCTCTACGAGGACTTCCGCCGCTCGGGTACGGCCCACCTCCTGGCGATATCCGGGCTCCACATGGCTATCGTCGCCGGCATGGTGCTGAGCTTCGCGGTGTGGCTATTCGGGCGGCACCGGCCGACGTATTTCGTGCTAACCCTCGTCGTCCTGTGGACCTACGCCTTGCTGGCTGGCATGTCGCCCTCGGTGGTGCGGGCGGCTATCATGGCCAGCATATTCCTCCTCGGCGCCTTCCTGGGGCGGCAGCGCAGCGCCATCACCGCTCTCGCCTTCGCTGCGGCGATAATGGTCGCGGCCAGCCCGCGGATACTGTGGAGCGTGAGCTTTCAGTTGAGCTTCGCTGCGGTGGCGGGGGTGATAGTCCTCACTCCCCGCTTGCAGGAGTGGGGGCAGAGGACCAGGGCGCCCAACGTGATGGTGGACGGCTGCGCCTATACCCTGGGAGCCACTGTCGCCGTCCTGCCTCTCATCGGGTACTACTTCGGCTACGTGTCCCTCGTCGGCCTGCCCGCTACCTTCCTCGTCCTGTTTGCCCTGCCCGGCATCATCGTGCTGTCGGCGCTGGCCGGCCTGGTTGGACTGTTCGCCCTGCCCGTGGCCCAGGCCATCGGCTGGGTCGGCTGGCTGTTGTTGAAATACATGGTGTCGATTGTCCACGGCTTCGCTGCGCTCCCGTACTCCTCGCTCGAACTGGGTGGCATGGACGTGGGGTGGGTGTGGCTGTACTACGGAATGCTCGGCGGGGCCATTCTCGCGCTGGGTGAAAGGAGGGTGACACAGAGGTCATGAGCGGTCTCTTTCGCCGGCTGCCGGCACGGTGGGTGGTCATCCCGCTGGTAGTGGTCGCCGCCCTGGTGTGGGTGGCGGTAGCGGTCGTGCCAGAAGGGGGCACATTGAGCGTGAGCGTCCTCGACGTGGGCGAGGGTGACGCCATCCTGGTTACCTGTCCCTCGGGGCAGCACATTCTCATCGACGGCGGGCCCAGCCCGGAGCGTGTCTGCCTTGAGCTGGGGAAGGCGCTCCCCTTCTGGGAGAGGACGATAGACCTGGTGGTACTCACCCATCCCCACGGCGACCACGTGACCGGGCTGGTGGAGGTGTTGCGGCGCTACCATGTGGGGCAGGTGCTCTATCCCGAGGGCATCGACTACGTGTCGAACGCGTATTCGGAGTGGCTTGATGTGATGGAGCAGAAGGGGATCGAGTGCACCCGGGCGCTGGTGGGGCAGCGGATCGACCTGGGCGATGGGGCGGTGCTTGAAGTTCTCCACCCGCCGGCAACGTATCTCGAGGGTACCGAGTCGGACGTCGACAACAACGGGGTGGTGGTCCGCCTGGAGATGGGCGAGGTCAGCTTCCTCCTCACCGCCGACCTGTTCGAGGATGGGGAGCGCTGCCTTCTCGACGGCGGCCTTGAGGTGGAGAGCACCATGCTCAAGGTGGGGCACCACGGTGCTGACACGTCGACCTGCCCCGAGTTCCTTCGTGCGGTGAATCCGCAGGTGGCGGTCATCTCAGCGGGGGCCGACAACCCCTTCGGCCACCCCGGTGAGGAGGTGATGGGCCGGCTGAGCGAAAGCCTCGGCGAGGGCAGCATCTATCTGACGGCGGAGGACGGGACGGTCACCTTCACCACGGACGGCGACCGCCTGTGGGTGGAGACGGTGCGGTAGGTGCGCGGTGTGCTGCTCAGCCACACGCAGCGATGCGACGGGCCGCCGCGTGAGATTGTGCTGGTCGAGCCGTCGTGGCGGGTGACGTTCTGCTTCCATGGTGAGGTGGAGAACCCGGGCATCTGTAGCCTCGACGAACGCGGTCCCGGCATAGAGGACGGGATTGAGGCGGCGGGTGGGTTCACCAGCCACGCCGATGACGGTGGGATGGGCCTCTGCGCAGACCTCCACAGTGGTCACTTGACACACGTGCCGTCCTGTGGCGATATGCCGCATAGGGCGAACATCAATAGCGCCGGCACCTGGCTGGTGGAGGCTTTGACCGGCAGTGGCCCCACGCCGGCGGAGAGGATAACGAACTACCGCGACCGAAACCGGCGGTTCGCGACCACCGACGAGTTGGTGATGGTCGAGGGCATTGGTAAGGCGACGGCGGTCCCGAGAGCCAGTATGCTCTGGTTGGGGTCGCCAATGTTCCGCGGGTCACCGGCGAAGGGGACATAACTCTCCATTACCCTTCGAGGGGTACAGCGCCTATCTTTGAAACGAGTATCCATTGGAACGGAGATGCAGAGGGTGACTGGCAGACTAAGTCGTTGGACGACTGTCCCGGGCAAGCCTATGCATCCTACGACGGTGGCGTCAGGCGGCGCTCCGCCGCGGCCAACTCTGTCCTGTCCAATACCTTGTAGCCTGTTGGGTCTATTCCAGAGCTACGGAGCGATCCGAAGAATCCTCGCAGGTCCACGAACGTTACGAAGAAGCCCTCTGCTTTGCCTGCCGTAAGCTGCTCAATGGCATCTAGGTCAGCTTTCTGCTGTGCTATTGAGGCTGGGTCGTGGCCCGAGCATTTGCTTTGGAAGCAGTGACCTCGCCTACGACTGCAACCCGCAGCGTCAATGGAGTCTGATGTCCACGCGTTGATGCGGACCTTGACTTCTATGTCAGCCCTGAGATGGACCTTCTGACAGAGAAGGTACGAGAACACCTCACCCACAGCCCCTCGGAGATGGTCTATCTCGTCTTCTGGCCCGCTGTATAGGCTGTCGAGTTCGCTCATGATTTCCTGTGCCCTGACGTCCGCCGGGTAGTCCCTCAGAAAGGACCTGGCGTACGGGTGGTCGCGGAATACCATGTTGGCCGTGGACTTGAGCAGCCTCGAGGCCTGATTGCCGCTCAGCGTCAGGAGGCGAAACACGCGAGTCCTATACCTCTTGCCGGTGTCATCTATGAGCAGCGCGCAGAGCGCGCTGACTCGGTTCTGGTACTGCTCACGCCCGTTCGGGCGGACGGGGATGATGTCAAAGACCATGCACGTCAACCTTCGGTAGGCTCTCGCTCAGGGAATCGGGCAATCGTGATGATGGGTACTGGAAAACTGCGACCCGTCAGATTGGCGAAGAGCTCGCTGGGCAGGGGTAGCAGTTGATCGACGATGCTACCTTGGAACCCGTGGTCGTCGAACGACTCTCTCGTCAGTGGGGCGTGGCTGTGGAAGCGCAGTTCATACCTAGCTCTGAATGACACTCCCTGCCCGCGTATCTCAGCCCTAGCCCTGACGCGGAAGCTGACCTTCCTCCTCGCGTATATGTCGCAATTGATGGAGCCCTCAAGCGACAGCCTTGCTGGCGGGTTTTCGGGAAGCTTGCTTGGCCTAATGTAGTACGATGTGCTGACTAGCTTCACTTCGGTGAGGCGTGGCGACGGGCGTTCGCTTGTGAGCTGCGAGGCACTCATTCGCCTATGTCCACCCTGCAGCTGAGTGACATCCCTCTGTCGGTGAACTGAAAATCCACCCGACTGGACTCAGCCGGACTCTCAAATCTAATGGAATGCCGAAAGAAGGGGGGGATGTCGGGGGCCTCAGCGGCCATCTCGGCGAGCTGGTACGGAATGTCAAAGAGGTAGTCTCTCTCTTGGTCCACACATTCTTCGTCGATAACGTCGAGGCAGGCGGCCAAGGTGCCAACGATGTCGGACAGCGCGAGGAGCGACCTCCCATTGTCAATGACTTCCGCGTCACGTACCATGTCCAACGACACCATCACATCGTCGTCGAGCCACCTACAGAAGTCATCTCGGCTCTCACGGGAACTCGCTACGGATCCCCCCCTTACCAGCAGGTTGAGCTTGGCGAGGTAAGCGAGGCCGAGGGTGGAGACCAAGCAGTCACTGAACAACTTACAGACATCGCGCTCTGCACTTGGTCCAAGAGATATCAACTCGTGAAACAAGTCCTTGAGAAGGTTCGTCACGTCGTGTCGCTCGACCAGGCATTGAGCGCTGGTTAGGCCAATCTTGCTTTCAACCCTATGTTGTTTCATGCACACTGCCTCCTTAGTGGCTGAATCTAGGTTGGATGACGACGTTCGCCAGCACGGCGCCCGGAGGGATTATGGGGAAACACGCTCGCCTAGCAAGTCCGCGTTTGGAGGGCGCGCTCAACGTCAGGACACTCAATTCTGCCGACGGCTGGCGTGCATTGTCACGTGCGTTGGCACCTGCCCTGTATATTACCAATGGGTAGTGTGCTCCGTCAATCGCGTTCCTCCGCGGCGAGGGGCTCGCACTGTTGCCCTCCGCCCCCCCACGACGCAGGCTATCCCTGAGTATTCATGAGAAGAGACGCTCGGCGACGAACAAGCTTATGCGAACGAGCGACCGCCTGTCAAGTCCCGGGCTGCCAAGCGGTGGTGCTTGGACACCGGGGCGTCGGCGAGCATTGTATGGCGTCTTAGCCCGCGACCGCGGCCAGCATGGAGTATGGCCTGGACGGAAGCGTTCACATAGCATTTCTCTTGTCAGCCGTGGGTGCCGGCCACGCGGCTTGTCCGCCGACTCTGGACGCACGTACCGCGAAAGGCTCTCGGTAGAGACGCAGCGAGAGGTCGGGCGTGGCACGTGCAATTGCGCGGGTGGAGACAGGGCGATAACTGGCCGGGCTAAAAGGCGAGGCGGTAGTCGCAGTCGGGAGAGGAGGAGCAGGCGAGGAAGGCCTCGGTATCGGTGCGGTGATACTTCATGGGGCTGCCGCATTTGGCGCACTTCCTGTCGGCGGGGTCGATGGCCTTGAGGAGGTCAGCCTCGGCGATGGCGGCGGTCTCGCCGCAGCGGGGGCAGCGGTAGAAGGGGCCGAAGGGTGCTTCGGTGACCATGACGAACTTGCGGCCGCAGGGGCAGTACTGTGGTGGGAGCTTCGACACGCTTATCCTGACCATCGCGTGAATCGTGGCTGGCGCAGCGCTGAGGCGCTCAGCCCTCCGCGTCCATTGTACCATCATCGGCTGCTGAAAACGACATGCGGCTGGGGGCTTGACGTGTTATCACCGCTCGCGCGCCTGTCGCTGGAAGCTGCAGCACGTTTCCTTGGTCGCCGCAAGCGTTGTCCAGGCGCACATTGCAGCGCCCTTGCGGGTGCGAGCCGTTCCCGAAACAACGCAGTCGGGCAGCGAATCATGGCATTGGCCAGATCACGTCGCTTGAGTGCGTGCTCCACTCGTGGGACGGGGCACGCGGATGGTCCCATCCACCGGCGCATTGACCGGCTACGGCAGCGTCTGGTAACCTTCATCCCGGACAGTGTCGGCCAGTAGTTGGCTTGTGTGACCCGCCGGAGTCGATTCGGGGG
>Ga0209164_1002046_pt1 | contig 22946 bp, 15 predicted proteins | sample MTBNYHSulfiMetaG_FD_187458 | JGI IMG/M metagenome (GOLD analysis project Ga0209164, IMG submission 187458) | Enrichment culture microbial communities from rom New York Harbor, USA that are MTBE-degrading - MTBE-NYH (New York Harbor Sulfidogenic)... | ecosystem: Environmental > Aquatic > Marine >... | reverse complement strand
TGGGCGCCGCTCCCGCCGCTTGAAAGCCGAGCATGACCGGCTTGTGCTGGATTTTGCCCTGCTTCGCGTACTGTTGGTAGCCCATCCAGTAAGCGGTGATATTGCCCGCATTGCCCACCGGGATAGCCTGAAAATCAGGCGCCCGTCCCAGGCCGTCGCAGATCTCGAAGGCCGCGGTTTTCTGGCCTTCCAGCCGGTAAGGGTTGAGCGAATTGACCAGCGCCACCGGGTAATTCTCAGTCACCTCCCGGACAATGGTCAGGGCGTCGTCGAAATTGCCCCGCACGGCGATGACCGTCGCGCCGGTGATCGTGGCCTGGGCCAGCTTCCCCAAGGCGATGGCTCCTTCGGGAATCACGACGATCGCCTTGATTCCAGCCCGCGAGGCGTAGGCCGCCGCGGAGGCGGAGGTGTTGCCGGTCGAGGCGCACATGACAGCGGTCGCGCCCTCCTCGAGCGCCTTGCTGACCGCGACTGTCATGCCCCGATCCTTGAATGAACTGGTCGGATTCAGCCCTTCGTGCTTCAAGTACAGGCTGACCTGATCCCCGAGCCGTCGAGCCAGCCGGGGAGCCGGGATTAAGGGCGTATTGCCCTCCAGCAGGGTGATGACCGGGGTCTGCTTGCTGACGGGGAGAAACTCCCGGTAATACTCGATGACCCCCGGCCAGCGGCAGGGCAGGACGCGATTGGCATTACTCACCAGGTTCCTCCAGCGGGATGGCGTAAGGCGGCTGGGTGACCCAATCGGCCGCCTGCAACTTCGCCAGGGCCGCTCCAATCTGCTTGCGCGCCACCTTCCCCGTCAGCGCCACGACTTTCTTTCCCCGGGAGTCGACCCGGTCGGCCATGTCCACGGGAATCTTCTCGTCGCTCAGAACCGCGAGAACGGTATTCAACGCGCTTGGCTCATCAGTAACCGAGCAGCGGATATAAAAGTGGTTTCTCGCCTGTTCCACCGGCCGCTGCTCGAGACCGGCTCTGTAGAAACTCTCGTATCGCTCGGGCAAGGTATTCTCCCCGCGCGCCAGCTGGATCAGATCCGAGACCACCGCGCTGCCGGTCGGCAGCGAGCCTGCCCCCCGGCCATAGAGAGCGACCGCGCCGACCGGCTCGCCCACGAGGTACACCGCATTGAAGACATCGTCCACCTGCGCCAGAAGGCTGTCCCGGGGCAGCAGCGCCGGATGCACCCGAACATCCACAAAGCCCTCGCCCTGATGGGCCACCCCGAGCAGTTTGATCCGGTAGCCGTTGTGGGAGGCAAACAGGACGTCCACCTCATCCAGGTGATTAATTCCTTCGACCGAAATGCGCGAGTAGTCAATCTTTTGCCCGAAACACGTCGAGGCCAGCAACGCGATCTTGTGGGCTGTATCGTGGCCTTCGATGTCGAGCGTCGGGTCCTGCTCGGCATAGCCTTCTTCCTGGGCTTCCTTCAGCACGGAATCAAAGTCCCCGCTTCCCTGTTCCATTCGGGTCAGCATGAAATTGCAGGTCCCGTTGAGAATCGCCCAGATCGAGCGCACCCGCGCACCGGCCAAAGGGCCGTCCAGCGTCTCGATCAGCGGGATGCCCCCTCCGACAGCGCCTTCGAAGGCAAGCCGCCGGCCCTGCTGGACCGCTGCGCTGAAAATCTCCTCGGCATATTCCGCCAGCAGGGCCTTGTTCGCCGTGACCACGTCCTTGCCGGCCGCCAGCGCCTTCAGCACCAGCTCCCGCGCGGCCTCGGTGCCTCCGATCGTTTCGATGATCACGTCAATATCCGGGTGCTCGACCACCTCATCCGCATTGCGGGTAAGCAGTAGATTCGGGAAACTGTCCAAGGACACGCCGCGCTTGGCTTCCAGGTCCAGTTCGGCAATCGCCGCCAGATGGATCTTCCGCCCGGCGCGCTGGTCGATCAGTTCCCGATTTTGCGCCAGTGTTCGAACCGCCCCGCTGCCGACCGTTCCAAATCCCAGCAATCCCACTCTCAAAGCGTTTTCACTCATATCGTTTTGTTCCCTTTCTCACCACCGGACCATTCGGGCCAGCATTTGAGCCCGCTGCTCGACCTCTTTCGGCTGGGCTGCCACCAGCCCTTCGAGGCTGAAGGTCTCTACCGCAAAGGAGGCGAGGACCGCGCCCTGCACGACCCCCTGGCAGAGGTCGCTGAACTCGACTGAATCCCGGCTCGCCAGGTAGCCCATCAAGGCCCCGGCAAAGGTATCGCCTGCGCCGGTCGGGTCCACAATGGCTTCGACCGGATAAGCCGGCACGTAGAAAACGCCGTCGGGAGTGTGAACCGAAGCGCCATGCTCGCCGCGCTTGATGATGACCACCCGAGGCCCCTGCGCCTGGATCGCGCGGGCCGCCAGCGGCAGGGCCACCTCGCCGCTGAGCATGCGCGCTTCTTCGTCGTTAATCAACAGAAGATCGGTTCTTTCGATCACTTGATTCAGTGCCCGGCGGGCTGTCTTGATCCAGAGGTTCATCGTGTCACAGGCGACAAAGCGCGCGCTCGGCATCTGTTCCAGAACATGCAGCTGGAGCTCCGGATGGATGTTGCCCAGTAGAATATAAGAGGCCCCGCGCAAGGCTTCCGGAATCGTCGGGGACCAGTTCTCAAACACGCCCAATTCGGTCAGCAGCGTGTCCCGGTGCATAAAGTCCGCATGGTAGCGCCCCGCCCAGTAGAAGGTCTTGCCCGGCTTAATCTCCAACGCCTGGGTGTCTACCCCGCGAGCCTTGAACAGCTCGATGTGTTCCAGAGGGAAATCGTCGCCGACGATGCCCAGCAGTTGGGGGGGAGTAAAGTGCGCCGCTGCGATCGAGGCAAACGACGCGGCACCTCCCAGAATCCTCTCGGCCTTGCCGTGGGTGGTCTCAATATCGTCCAGGGCGACCGAACCGACGATGAGCAGGCTCATTTCCCGGCAGTCCCTCTCTTTCCTTTATGGAGTGCGGAAGCGCAGCTTTCGCGGATCAACCGGCACAAGCTCCGCTTGTGCACTCCACACTATGGCCGGCGCGATGGCAACGCCTCAAGCGCCTCCGGCCCGTAGTACGAGCTGCGCGCGAAGGGATGGCTCTCGATGACGCTGAACCCGAGCCGCTGGGCCTTCTGCTTCCATGCCTTGAATTCTTCGGGCGCAACATACTCGGCGACCGGCAGGTGCTCAGCCGAGGGCCGCAGATATTGCCCGAGGGTCACTCGGCTGACGTCCACCGCGCGCAAATCCTCCAGGACAGCCTGGACTTCTTCCGCTCGCTCGCCCAACCCCAGCATCAGTCCGGACTTCAGCGGCAGCCGCGAGTCCAGCAAACGCAGCCGGCGAAAAAGTTCCAGGGAACGTTCGTAAGAAGCGCCGGGCCGCACCTCGGGATAGAGCCGGGGCACGGTTTCCATATTATGCCCCCAGATATCCACGCCGGCTTCCAGGATCTCCGGCAGAGCGGCCCAATTTCCCCCGAAATCGGGTGAGAGCAGTTCGAGCGAGGTCTGCGGACAGACTTCGCGCACTGCGCGAAGCACCTGCGCGATCGCTCTCGCTCCCCCGTCTTCGAGGTCATCCCGCGTCACGGTCGTGATCACCACGTGCTGAAGGTTCAACCGGCGAACCGCCTCGGCGACCCGCGCAGGTTCGCTCGGGTCGAGCGGGTCGGGGATTGCGGTCCTTACTCCGCAGAACCGGCACCCGCGGGTACACTTGGTCCCCAGGATAAGAAAGGTGGCGATGCCTCGGGACCAGCACTCCCCGATATTCGGGCAACCCGCCTCCTGGCAGATCGTGCTGAGATGCAGGTCGCCGAGCAGCCGGGCCGTCTGCGCGTATTGCGCTCCCGCGGGCAGGGAACGCTTCAGCCAGGGAGGCTTTCTTTGAAGTTTTGTCTTTATCATCACTTGTTATAGGATTGCGAACGGTCGCTCCCCCTGCCGGAGATTCGACGCACCGGGGAAAAATTGTAACAAAGGGGTAGGATCGCGTCAATCAAAGCGGCCGCCCGCCTTATCCCGCTTTCCTGGAAGGATCGAGTGAACTGCGGGGCCGACCTCAATGTTTCCACACCGGAAACTTCAAAGTCACTCGGGTCCCCTGGCCCGGCTGCGTCTCGAGTTCGACCGAGCCGCCGTGGGCCTCGACGATGGACTTCACGATGGAAAGCCCCAGCCCGGTGCCTTCCACTTTCTTGGGCGAGCGAACCCGGAAATAGCGGTCAAACAGCTTGGGCCGCAAGGCCTTTGGAATACCCGGCCCCCGGTCGGCAATCTCGATGACCGCCCAGTCGTCCTGCCGGCCGAGGCGAACCCGGACCGCCTGCCCTTCGGGACTGTACTTGATCGCGTTGGTGAGGACATTGGTGATGGCCCGCTCGATTTGAGGGGCGTCGCCCCGCACACGCGGCGGAGAACTCTCCGAGGGGAGATACTCGATACGCACCTGCTTTTCATCCGCCTGGTATTGCAGCAACCCGATCACCTGCATCAGCGACAGATTCAAGTCTACCGGCTCGAAAGCGATTTCCAGCCGGCCCGCCTCGATGCGCGAGAAGGTGAGGAAGTCGTTGATCAGCTGGGTCAGCTTGCGGCCGTTGTTATGAATGTTGGACAAGGCGTCCCGAAACTCGGCCGGGGGGATCTCCCGGAGGTCCTTCTCGAGCAGCATGGAAGAGAAACCCACCACCGAGGTCAGCGGCGCTTTCATATCGTGGGTCACCATAGCGACGAAATCTGCGCGCAATCGCTGCAACTCCTCCAGTTCCTGGATGGTCTTCTTCAGTTCGTCCTGCAACCCTTTCAGGCGCAGCTGTGTGCGCACGCGGGCCAGCATCGTCTCGGGATGGATGGGCTTGGTCACATAGTCGTTGGCGCCGGCGTCCAGTCCGGCGATGATATCCTCCGGGCTGTCGCGCCCCGTGACCATAATGATGGGCAAGTCCGCCGTGGCTGTGTTCGCCCGCAGCCGGCGGCAAACTTCCAGGCCATCAATGCCCGGCATCGAGATGTCCAGCAGAAGCAACTCCGGCCGCTCGCCCGCCACGCGCTCCAAAGCTTCCAGGCCGCTTTCCGCCAAGGCGACCCGGTAGCCCGCTTCCTCGAGATCGGCTTCGAGAATCGCCAGATTCTCGGGATGATCATCCACCACCAGGATCAGCGGAGCGATCTCAGGGGCGTTTTTCTGCGGTTGGTTCATTTTTTCGGAACTCTCATCGTCCATGCGCTGTCCTTCGGGGAAAGTCAACCGGAAGTGGGTCTCAGCTTGCCTTGGCCTGCTGCTCCCGGTTTGAGATAGCTTCGACTTCGAGCTTTGGCTATCTTCTTATAGCCGAGGAGTACCCCTTTCTGAGTCAGGACGTTCCTCCGGTGCGACCGGAGGAACGTCCTGTCCCTTTCCTTTCGCCTGTGTTCTTCCCGGCCACATTCTTTAACGCGTGCTTCTTCACCAGGTGCCACATACTGCGCTCGCTGATGCCCAAGCGCCGGGCAGCCTCTTTTTCGACCCCTCCGGCGGCTTCCAGAGCCTGGCATACCAGGGACCGCTCGTAGCTCTTGACCTGTTCGGGCAAGTGGTCCGAGGTGAAATCCTGCTCGGCGGATGGCTCCTTGACGCCGGGGCCCTCCGGCTGAATGCTCAGCTGTTCCAGACGGATTTCCTCTCCCTCGGATAAAGCCAAGGCCGACTGGATCACATTCTCCAGCTGGCGGACGTTGCCGGGCCAGGAGGCCTGTATCAACCCCTTCATCGCCTCGGGATGGATCCGCCGGGGCCGGTTTCCCATGCTGTATTTTCGCAGGAAAAACTCCGCCAGCGCAGGAATATCCTCCCGGCGGTTGCGAAGCGGGGGAACCTGGATGGGGATCACGTTGAGCCGGTAGTAGAGGTCCTGCCGGAATCGGCCGCCAGCCAAGGCTTCCTCGAGAGGCAGGTTGGTCGCTGCAATGACCCGGATGTCCACCTCCAGGGGCTGCTGGCCACCGAGTCGGGTGAACTGGCGCTCCTGCAAAGCCCTCAGCAGTTTGGCCTGGCCATCGGTGTCCATCTCCCCGACCTCGTCGAGGAACAGGGTCCCCTTGTGCGCCAGCTCGAATTTCCCTTTCCGCATCCGGTCGGCCCCGGTGAAGGCTCCTTTCTCGTGCCCGAACAGCTCGCTTTCAAGCAGGGTCGGGGGGATAGCCGCGCAATCCACGGCGACAAACGCCCCCCGGCGACGCGGGCTGTTGTAGTGAATCGCCCGGGCGATCAGTTCCTTGCCCGTGCCGTTTTCCCCTTGAATGAGGACATTGGCGTCCACCTCAGCGGCTTTCTCGATGCGCCGGAAAACCGCGCGCATGGCAGCGCTGTGCCCCACCAGGTTTTCAAACTGGTAGGTGGTTTGCAGCTCGCGGCGCAGCCGCGTATTCTCCTGCCGCAGCCTTCGAGCGCTGAGGGCTTTCTCCACCACCATCAGAATTTCGTGGTAATTGAAGGGCTTGTTCAGGTAGTCGAAGGCCCCTGCCTTGATGGCTTTCACCGCCAGCTGGATGCTTTCCGTCGCGGTCAGCATCACCACCGGCAGGTCGGGGTATTCGGCCTGCAAGCGTTCGAGCAGCTCCAGGCCGTCCATTTCCGGCATCCGGTAGTCAACGAAGGCCAGGTCCACCGGCTTTTCCGCCAGCAGGGCCAAGGCCTGCCTCGCCCGGTCGGCCTTCTCGACCTCGTAGCCGCCGCTGCGCAGCGTCTTCTCCAACACAGCGAGAGTGCTCAGCTCGTCATCCACGAGGAGAATGGTGGCCTGGGGTCGCATCATCGCTTCCGGCGTCTTCCTGAGTCTTGAATAAGCATAGGCAATGGCAGCCGTTTTGGCAAGCGCCCATTCGGGGATACACCCCGCACCCCACTTGGGGCATCCTTGGGCTTTATCGCCGCTAAGAATCTCATATTCCACGAGAAAGGTCCAAATCAACGACTGAAAAAGGTTTGGCTTCCCTGGCGATTGTGGTAGACTCAGGCGGTCGCCTTCGAGGGGAGTGTTTTTCGGCAGGCGGCCCTGGACCCAGTGAGGGAGGAATGGAATGCCGGCGAAGCTCATTGATGGAAAAGCCGTGGCCCAGCAGATTCGCGAAGGGATTAAGGCGGAGGTCGAGCAGCTCGTCGCCTCGGGAAAGGAGCCTCCGGGGCTTGGCGTGGTGCTTGTCGGCGACGACCCTGCCTCGCGCACTTACGTCAGTATGAAAGAGAAGGCCTGCCGGGCAGCCGGCATTTACTCCGAGGAGCACGCCCTGCCGGCCGACAGCAGCCAGGAGAAAGTGCTGGGCATCATTGAGGAGTACAATCGCAATCCGAAGATTCATGGCATTCTGGTTCAGTTGCCTCTTCCCGATCACCTGGACAGCGAGCAGGTTCTGTTGGCAGTGCGCCCGGACAAGGACGTGGATGGGTTCCATCCCGAGAACGTCGGGCGGTTGTGGGAGGGACACCCTCGCTTTGTTCCCTGCACGCCGCTGGGGATTCTGGAGTTGATTCACAGCACGGGGGTGCCGCTGAAGGGCAAGCGAGCGGTGGTCGTCGGCCGCAGCAACATCGTCGGCAAGCCGACGGCCGCGCTGCTGATGGCCGAACACGCGACGATCACGATCTGCCACTCCCGCACCGCCGATCTGCCCGGGGAATGCCGTTCGGCGGATGTTCTCGTCGCGGCCATCGGGCGGGCGCGAATGATCCAGGGCGACTGGATCAAGCCGGGCGCGTTGGTTATTGACGTAGGGATCAACCGGATTGCCGAAGGGGAGAAGAGCCGCCTCGTCGGGGACGTGGACTTCGAGGCCGCTCGGGAAGTGGCCGGGTATTTGACGCCGGTGCCCGGAGGCGTCGGCCCGATGACCATCGCGATGTTGTTGCGCAATACGCTGACCTCCGCCCGGAGAGCTCAGAGGTGAGAACCATCGCCGCCAAAGCGGGACGAAAATGGCACGTGCGGGCGGCCCCGCCTCACCTCGTGCGGGCGCTGGCCGAGCAGTTGCGCATCGCCTTGCCCCTGGCCCAGGTCCTGGTGGCGCGGGGTTTGACCGATCCTCAGCAGGCTTACGCTTTCCTTCATCCCTCCAAGGCGCAGCTGCACGACCCCTTTCTGTTTCGGCAGATGCCCGCCGCCGTCGAGCGGCTCCAGGTCGCCCTCAAGCGGCGCGAGAAAGTTCTTGTTTATGGCGACTACGACACCGACGGCATCACCGCAACGGCATTGCTGACGCAAGTTTTGCTGCGGCTGGGCTTCGACGTGGACTATTTCATCCCCCACCGGCTCCAGGAAGGCTATGGCCTTCATACCGGGCGGCTCGAGCAAGCGCAAGGGGAAGGCTTCTCCCTGGTCGTGACGGTGGATTGCGGAACGAGAGAGACCGAAACCGCTCAACGCGCGCAGGACATCGGCCTGGACCTGATCGTCACCGACCATCATGTGGTGCCCAAGGAAACTTTGCCGCCGCCCATCCTGCTCAACGCGCAACATCCCGACAGCGGCTATCCGGACAAGAACCTGAGCGGGGTCGGCACGGCCTACAAGCTCGCCCGGGCGCTGACGCAGCATCTGGGAGAAGACCCCGAGGCAGTGGACGACTTCCTCGATTTGGTCGCCTTGGGAACTATCGCGGACGTGGTCCCTCTGACGGGTGAAAACCGGCTGCTGGTCAAGGAGGGGCTGGCCCGGCTTCGAAACACCCGCTGCGTGGGACTGGAAGCTCTCATCGAAGCTTCGCAGACCGTGCAGGATCGGCTGGGAGTCCGCCAAGTCAGTTATCAGCTGGCTCCCCGGCTGAATGCCCTGGGGCGGCTGGGGGATGCGACGGCGGCCGTCCGGCTTCTGTTAACCGAGAACCGGGATGAAGCGATGGAGATCGCCTCGCTGCTCAACGAGGTGAACAGCGATCGGCAGCGCTTGCAGGAATCAGTGCTGGAGGATATCCGCCGGCGGGCGACCGGGGAGCCGGAGCTGTTCGAGCAACCGGTGATCGTTTTGTCGCACCCCGAGTGGCACCGGGGGGTGATCGGGATCGTCGCCTCGAAGCTGGCCGAGCGCTATTGGCGGCCGGTGCTCCTGTTCGCCGAGGAAGGGGAATGGGCGCATGGCTCGGCGCGCAGCATCGCCGGCTTTCACATCACCGACGCGCTGTCCTGCTGTTCGGAGCTGCTGGAGCGCTTCGGAGGCCACGAACTCGCCGCGGGGTTGTCGGCCCGCGTGCGCCACTTGCCGATTCTGCAGGAGCGATTGGGAAAGATCCTGGAAGCGCAATTGACCGATGAGGACTTGACCGCCCGGCTGGTGATTGACGCCGAGGTGCGCCTGGACGACCTCAGTGAAGAGCTGATTGCACAGCTGGCTCAACTGGGACCTTTCGGGGAGGGCAATCCCCGGCCGCTGTTTGCCGCCCAAGGGCTTTCGGCCGGGGACACCGCGCGCATTGTGGGCAATGGTTCTTTGAAACTGATGCTGGCGCAAGGCAACACGCTGCTCGATGCCATCGCTTTCGGGCAGGGATTTCGCCTGGAGGCCGTTGACCTCGACCGGCTGGATGTCGCCTTTTATCCCGAGGTCAACGAATGGCGGGGGCAGCGCAATCTTCAGCTGAACATTGTCGAGCTGCGCACCGGGGAGGGGCCGCCGGAGGTCAGTGAGGCCGCTTCGCCCGGCGGGGATGAGCCAGTCCCGGGGCGCCCGGTTCGCAAGGTTGCCGGCAAGACTCTGCAGGAGTGCTGGAAAGCCTTTGAGCCAAGGTGCCGGGACCGCTCGTGTGTCGTTCTGGTGGACGACGTCGAATGGCTGAAGGAGCTCGAGCAAGCGGTTTCCAAGGCGGGGGGGCGGATAACGAGCGACGATCCTGCACAGTGGGCGGAGGATTTCGCGCCCGAGGCGGTGTTGCACCTGTGTGGTCGGGGCGGGCCGGACCGGGCCAGGCGGGTGATGGAGCAGCTGAGCCGGCGCTGTCCGCAGGCCGAGCTCTATTGGGGCGTGCCCGACTCCAGCGTCGAAGAGGTTCGGCAGACGTTGGAGGAACTCTACCCCGGGCGAGAGGGCTTGCTGGAGCTTTACCGGAAGGTTCAAGAGGCGTTCGGCCGGGAGGACTTTGAGATCGAGGACGCGGTGACAAAGCTGCGCAAGTATTCCCGGGCGCATCTGGTCAGCGGCTTTCAGGTTTTCGAGGAGCTCGACCTGGTCGAGCGTCACGCGGACGGCGAACGCCTGCGCCTGCGCCGGGTGCGCGCCCGGCGGGATTTGCTTCTCTCGCCCACGTTTCGGCAGGGACAGGCGTTGCGGCAACGTTGGGCGGACTGGCTGAAGGCTCTGCAAGGCCCTGAGGAGCAACTCGCCTGCTTCCTCCAAGCCCGGTGAAGCTGCTTCCCGCAAGCTTTCTGTTCGACATCCAGCGGTGTAGCCCGGTAGCGCACTTGCCGGGACTGAGAGCAGGGAGCGGCGCATACTCCTCCCCCAAGTTTGGGGGAGGTTGGGAGGGGGTTGAGCGTTGATCTTCTCGCTACCGTTCAACCCCACCCTGGCCGCCCCCAATCTTGGGGAGGGGAAGACCATGGGCAGGATGCCCATGCCACTTCGGCAGTTGACGACCCATTGAGATGAAACCAGATCAGCCTACGATTCTCTTTTACGTCAGCGGTCATGGATTCGGCCACTCCACCCGGATGATCGAAGTCGCCCGCAAGCTGCCCCCTGAGACCCGGATCATCTTCAAGACCTTGGCGCCCCGCTGGCTTTACGAGTGCTACTTCGAGCGGCCGCTGGAGTTTCACCCGTTGCAGCTCGACGTCGGGGTGATTCAGCAGGACAGCCTGTCGCTCGATGGCGAGCGCACCCTCGAAGCCTATGCGGAGCTGCTGGAGCGGCTTCCCGGGATCATCGAACGCGAGATCGACTTTGCCCGAGGGGAGCGCGTCAGCGGGATCGTGGCGGATATTCCTCCGGCGGCGTTCGAGATAGCCGCCGGGGCGGGCGTTCCTTCGGTCGCTCTGACCAACTTCTCCTGGGATTGGATCTATGCCCCTTACGTCAAGCGCCGGCCCGAGTACGCCTGGCTGGTGGAGAAGATTCGACAGAGCTACGCCCAGTGCGATCTCCTCTTGCGGCTGCCTTTCCACGGCGACCTGTCGGCCTTTCCAACCGTTGAGGACACTCCGCTGGTGGTGCGCGAACCCGAGCTGGCCCGGCAGGCGCTGCGCCGCCAGCTGGGTCTCGAGCCGGACAGCAAAGTGGTCTTGCTTTCGTTCGGCGGGTTTGACCTGGAGCGTATCCCTTGGGAGCGCGTCGAGCGGATGAAGGACTATCGCTTCATTTACTTTCGCTGTCCGGTGCCCGCCCGCAATGTGCTTCACGTCGCCAATGGGAAGCTGCCCCACGTGGACATTGTGCGAACGGCCGACGTGGTGCTGAGCAAGCCGGGCTACGGAATCTGCGCCGAATGTATCCGAACGCAGACGCCCATCGTCTATACCGACCGGGGCGAGTTCCCCGAATACGAATACCTGGTCGAAGGGCTTCAGACGTACGCCCGTTCGCTGTATGTTCCGCAAGGGGATCTCTTGGCGGGGAATTGGGAGCGTTACTTGGAGGAGGCCCTGCGTTTACCTGCGGCGAGACAAACGCTGCCGATGAATGGAGCCGCGGTCGCCGCCGCGCGAATCCTCGCCTTGAGCGCGCCACGATGAGCGAGGGGCATCACCTCGATGGGGCACCCGTCGGGTCCAACTCCCGGCGTGAAAAGACGCGCGTCTGCCACGTGATCACCCGGCTGGACGCCGGCGGAGCGGCCGAGAACACCCTTCGCACGGTTTGCGGCCTGGCCCCCGAGCGCTACGAGGTCAGCCTGATTTATGGGCGCACCGAGCTGCCGATGACCGAGTGGATGCGCCGGGCGGAAGCCCAAGGCGTGGCGCTGTACTGCCTGCCTTCCCTCGTTCGCCCCGTGCGGCCGATGACCGACTTGCGCGCCTTCGGGCAACTGTACCGGTTGCTCGGCCGCCTTCGACCCCACATTGTCCACACCCATTCGTCGAAGGCGGGCATCCTCGGCCGTTGGGCGGCCCGATTGCGCCGGGTGCCCTGCATCGTCCACACGCCTCACGGTCACATCTTCTATGGCTACTATGGTCCGTTGTTGTCCCGGCTGTTCCGCGCGGTGGAACGAGCGACCTGCCGGTTTACCCACCGGGTAATCGCCCTGACCGACGTGGAGACCGAGCAGCATCTCGAAGCCAAAGTGGGACGACGCGAGCAGTTTGTCACCATTCATAGTGGCGTGGAAGTGGAGCGCTTCGAACAGGCGAAGGTGGATCGGCAAGCGGTGCGGGAGCGACTGCGGGTTCCGCCCGGCGCGTTCTGTATCGGCAGCGCGGGTCGGCTGGTGGCGGTGAAAAACTTCAGCCTTCTTCTGGAAGCGCTTTCCCGGCTGCATCACAAAGACCCCGACCGCTACCATCTCGTGATTCTGGGCGAGGGGGCCGAGCGAGGGATGCTCTTGCACCAGAGTCTCGACCTCGGGTTGCACGAGCGCTTCTATCTGCCCGGCTGGTTCGAGGATATTGAAAACTATTACCCCGCGTTCGATTTGTTCGTGCTCGGCTCAAAGAATGAAGGAATGGGGCGGGTGCTGGTCGAGGCGATGGCGGCCGGTGTTCCGGTGGCGGCAACGGCGGTGGGGGGCGTGCCGGAGCTGCTGGGCCGGGACGAGTGGGGGCTGCTGGTTCCTCCGGGCGATCCGCAGGCGATGGCCGAGGCTATCGAACGAGCGGCCTGTCAAGCCGAGCTGCGCGCCCGCCTCGTCCAAAAGGGCAAAGAGCGCTGCCGCCTCTACACGGCCGAGCGGATGATCCAGGAAATTGATTGCCTGTACGGACAGCTGCTCGACGAGCAAGGGAGATGCTCGAAGTGATCGTTACGATTCATCAGCCGCAGTACCTTCCCTGGTTGGGGTATTTCGGGAAGATTCTGATGGCGGACGCCTTTGTCCTGCTCGACACGGTTCAGTACGTCAAGAACGAATGGCAGAATCGCAACCGGCTTCGCACCCCGAAAGGCTGGCAATGGATCACCGTCCCGGTCGAATATCATTTTCCTCAATCCATCCTCGACACGCGGATTAACAACCGCGAACCCTGGCGGCGAAAACATTTGAAAACCCTCCAGCAGTTGTATGGCAAGGCCCCTTGCTTCGCAGACCATTTTGACTATTTTGGTTCTCTTTATACGCGGCCCTGGGAGCGACTGGCGGAGCTGAACTGCGAAGTCGTCGCTCATTTGATGAAGACTCTCGACATTCAGGTTCCGGTTCATCGGGCCTCGGAGTTGAACGTGGAGGACACTCACCCGACGGGGCGGTTGATCGAGATCTGCCGCCGCCTCGGGGCGACTTGTTATTTGTCGGGCGCGAACGGTCGCAATTATCTCGAGGTCGAGCGCTTTCGCGAAGCCGGGCTGGAGTTGCGTTTTCAGGCGTTCGTCCACCCGACCTACGAGCAGCAGTATCCGGGCTTCGAATCGCATTTGTCGGCGCTTGACGCGCTGTTCTGCTGCGGCGCGGAGCCAACCCGGGCGCTCATCGAAAAAGGCAATCGGGTGGAGGAGGCGTGAAGGAGACGAGGGGGATGAATAAGATTTTTGAAAAAGCGCTGCTTCTGGTGGACCACGGCAGCCGGCTGGAGGAGGCTAACCGCGTCCTGGACGAAATGGCCGCCCGGCTCCAGAGCCGGCTGCCCGAGCTGTATGTGCTAGCGGCGCATATGGAGCGGGCCGAGCCGAGCATCGAGCAGGCCTTCGCCCGGTGCGCCCAGCGCGGGGTGAGGGAGATCGTGGTCTTTCCCTACTTCCTCGGCCCGGGCAAGCATTGCAGCAAAGATATTCCCGAGCTTTGCCGGGCGGCCTGCCAGCGCCATCCCCATCTTTCCTATCGAATCACCGAACCTCTCGGCGTGCACGAGAAGATCATCGAGGTCATCCGCGAGCGAACCGGGCTTTGATTCCCGTGCGAAGCGGGCAACCATTTGTTCTTGACAAATGGACGTGATAGTGAAGCTTAGAGTCGCCGTTGCTATGGAAAGTTGAGTTGCATTTATGATCGTGTTTTGTGAGCTGACGACATAGGGGGATTCCGATTATGCCGACTTACGGGTATAGAGCGTCGGACAAAAGGGGAAAGGAGATTCGCGGCCTGATCGAGGCGGACAACGAGGAGCTTGTTGTGGAACGACTTCGCGGCATGGGATACTACCCGCTCGAAGTCAAGCAGAGACAGACGCCGCCCGAGCCGTTGAATTTGACAAACCTGCTTGGCTTTAAGCAGCTGGGGAAGCGACTTACTCCCGGCGGAGCGAAGGACGTCCCTGAAGAGAGGAGAACCTTCTCCTTGCCCGAGCAAGCGGCCTCCCCGGCAGCGGATTCCAAGCCGGCCCCCAGGCGCGCGGCCCAGCACCGGCTCCTCGAAGCGGAACCGGCCTGGAAGACAGCTCTTCGCTCGCTTTTCGGTAAGGGTGGCGTGCCCGCAAGAGCCTTGGGATTGGCGGTGGATGCCGATCGCGTCCGACTGGCTGAGTTGGAGCTGAGCGACAGGGGAGTCTGGAGAGGCCCGGTCTCCTCAGCCCCCATCCAGACCACGCCGAACGCGCCCCCCGAGGAAAGGAAAGCCGCCGCAGTCGTCGCGGTGCGGCGCGTGATGCAGCAGAATACGTGGTCCGCTCGGGAAGCGGTTTGCTGTTTCCCGCAGGAAAGCGCCTGGGCGGGAAGGCTTCGACTGCCCGAGGCGTCCCCTCAGCGGCTTGAACGAATCGTCCGGTTTGAAGCCGGCGAATGCCTTCCTTCCTCTTCCCGGTTTGTATTCCTTTACGATCTCCTCGTGCGAAGCGCTCCGGGGGAGCTGGCGCTTGTTCTGGTCGCCGTGCCCGAGGAGCCTTACCAGGAATCCCTTCGACTGCTCCAAAGCATTAGGCTGGGCCCGGCGGGCATCGCTGTGGCTTCCCTGGAGGCTATGGAAGAGAGCGACCTGCGCGTGCTCACCCTGAGGCGCAGAACGAAAACCGCCCGATTCGTTCTTGTGCCTTCATCCGGTCTTTGAGGACCGGTGACTGTTTTTCATTTTCAACCCTCGACCACCATATCAATCGGTTCGGCCATGCCGAGGATTTCCGGGTTGTAATACTGGTACACGCGCGACTCGGGGGTCTTCGCCCGCAGCGGGAAACGGGCTTTCATCTTGACCTCATAGCGCGCCGGGCGGCTGGGGTCGAGCTTCTCCAGGTAGAGGCTCAGCTGCCGGCCGGTGATGTTGTACTTTTCGATGGCCCGCTGCGCGACGTACCGCTCCAGCTCCTCGCTCTCCACTTTGAAGCCCGGAGGAATGCCCACGTCCACCATAACCATATTGGCGATCATCGGCTGGTTGTTCTGAACCTCGACCTTGCAGGTCACCGTATCGTCCTTCTGCAGCTCGGTCCGGTCGTAGTCGACCTTGATCGTCAGCGGTTCTTCCAGTTTTTCCTCTTTCTCCCACGGCAGGTAGTACTTGGCCACGAGCTGGTAGAGCAGGCTGCCCTCGCCCTGCATTTCGATGTGCACCTCGTTGTCGCCTTCCACCGTGGACGGCCCCAGGTCCAGCATCCGCAGCACGTCGCTTGTCTCCGGCGTGATCATGATGGGCTCGCACTGCTTGCCGTTGATCTTCACCAGCACCTTGCCTTCCGCCGTTTCGGTCTGCTTCTCCAAGGCGGTCAGGAAAGTCTTCATGGCGAGGACGGTGGCGTGCGTGGAGTTCCAGGTGCCGTTCGGGTCTTTCTTGTGAAGGAGCCAGTTAAGCACCTTGCCGGTGAGCTGGGGATACTTCCCCGCCTGCATCATCGCCAGGGCCGCATGGGCCGTTACTTCGATGCTCGCGACGTCCCCGCAAGCGAAGCTGAAGGTCGCCTCGCTCTCCCAGTAGGCTTCGTCCTTGGTCTCCTTGGCCAGGTCGCGCAGTTGTTTGAGAACGTCCACGGTAAGCTCGTCGTCGGGATCGATGCCCACGAGGGCCGCCGCAAGATGAACCAGGCTGAAAGCGTCCTTCGCCTCCCCGGCGTGCTTGCGCAGGTAGCCCATCGCCTTATCGAGCGCCTCGCCCCGGTAGCCGCTGCTCGTCAAACCCTCGACGATGTAGGCCGTGGCCACCAGATTGCTGTTCTGGATGCCCTGCCACATTTCGGCGTGAACGTAGTTGTCGTCCGGTGTCCAGGAGCCGTCGGCGTTCTGTTGCCCGGCGAGCCATTCCTGCGTGCGCGGGATCAACTCCGGGTCGACCGGGTGAACCTTTGACATATCGAAAAACTGTTGCAGGCCATACGCCGTCAGTATCCGGTTGGCCGGAGGATTGCCGAACGCCTGAAAACCTCCACCGGGGACCTCGTAGCTGAACAGGCGCTGGTAGCCGAGGTTGATGTACTGCTTGGCCCTCATCTCGATTTCTGGATTGATCTGGTTGGTGCGCCGCATATAATCGAGGACGAGCAGGTTGGGATAAGTCGTCGAGGAAGTCTGCTCGAAGCAGCCCGAGGGCATCCGGAGAATGCTGTCCATCCCTTCGAGCACCTGGCTGAACAGGCCGGGATAGACCTTGAGCAGAATCTTGCTCGCGCCGTCCAGGGCTTCCGCCGGAATGACAAGGGTCTCGTCCACGAAGCGATCGAGCCGATCGCTCGTGGACTCCAGGACTTCCTTGCCGTTCGGCTTGACCTGGATGGTGCGCATCACCGCGTCGCTCTTGCTGGCGCCGTAGCCGTAAACCGTCAAAGAGCACGGCCCGATATCCTTGACCAGGATGCGATAAGGCGAGGAATCCACCGAATCGGCCCGCACGTCGAGCGTCCGCTCGTAGGAGCCTTCCAGCAGCTCGAACCACGCTTCCTTCTGAAGCGCGATGCGCACTTCCTGGTCTTCCTTGAGGTAGTTGTAAACCGCGACTGGAATGGTGACTTCGTCCCCCTGGGTCAAGGCCACGGGTAGGTCGATGTCAACGAAGAACTCCTGGAAGACCCGAAGGGCCGAAGTTGTGCTGCCGACCTCGCCGTCCAGCGTGTTCGCTTGGCCGGTCAGCCTCCAGGTCGTGATCGAGTCGGCGATCGGAACCCGCCGCCTTCCGACGCCGTTCTCATCCGTGATCACCGCTGGCTCGGATAATAGCGTCTCGGGGAACCAACTGCGCACCCGGGGCTGCTCCGCTTGTTCGGGTTTCCCGACGTCTCCAGTACGAAGCGCCAGTTCTCGGGATTCCCCACTGATGTCTACCAGCTTATCGGCGGCATCCACATCGACTTTAGACATCATGTCTCCATTGAAGTCGAGATACACCTCGTTTTCCTTCGTCCTGGCCGCCTCGAATTCGAATCCAAGAAACGGCTGATCGTCCGCGAAGGGTTGTTGCCCTTGATCGCCAAGGTAACCCAAGGCTTGGAGTCTTCCCAATGCTTCGGCCGGAACCTTCCCGGCGCCCATCATGCCCGGTCTCATATCAAACAGAGGCATAGCGCGCCGTTCCCTTTCCCCGCGCGCCCACCTTTCCGGAGCTCCGGCTCGAGGGATCCCGGCGGCTACGAAAGCCGAATCCATAAAAAAGTCGTCTATCGCCAGGCCCACGGCTTCCCGATCCACGACGCCGCCCACGCCCTCGAGCACGAACAAGTCCTCGACTCGGCCTCCCCGGTGTCTTGTGTAGAGAGCCTGGTGGAGTCGTTCCTTGAATTCCTCTTCCGTGAACTGGCGCTGGATATCGTCGCCGGTGCCGAGCCGGCCGTCCGGGCCGCTGCTGGCGACCGCCCACTTCGCCTTCCCTTCCGGAACGACCCAGTACGGCATGCCCCAGGGATCGAGCGTTCCCTGGCTGCTCTTGAGGACCCGGTTGGCGAAGAGGACCGATTCGGCAGGCAATTTGGTTTCCGCCGTCGGCCCGCCCACCAAGGCGACCAGGTAGAGAAGGTAATCGATCTGTCCGCTCACAACATCGCGGGCTTCTTTGCCGGTGTCCACTTGAAGAGCGTACTCTGGATTCTCATCGTAAGGCGCGAAAGCCGCGCGGCCCAACCGCAGGACCTTCGGCGGAATCTCCTCGGTCCCCCGCAGGCGGACGATATCCGGCATGTCGAAGCCGTGCACCTCGACCTTCGGCTCGAGCAGCTCCTTTTCCAGAGTGAAGAAGATCTCGAGCAGCCCCGGCTGATTCTCGGCCAGGCCGTAAACGCTCTCGTCCACGACGTCGAGTCCCAAGGCGGCGGGCTTGCCCTTGCCCGTCTTGTCCTTGACCCGGAAGACCAGCTCCGCCTCGCCGCCGGGCCGATAGACGTCCTGGTCGGCCACGACCGAGATGTCGAGGTCGTCCGCCTTCTTCACAAAAATCTCCTTCGTGTCGCGAACGAACTCCGAGCTGGGCAGGATCTTGTACGCGCTGACCCGAAGGTTGCCGAACAAGCTCGCGTCGAGAGGAAGGCGAAGACTGCCGACACCTCCTTCGAGCCGCAGCGTCTTGGTCAACATCGTCTGGCGGTTCTTGATGACGTCCACAAACAGCGTCTCGTCGCCCAGGCCGGTCGCCACAACTTCCAGCTGCGCCGCCTCCCCTACCTTGTAGACCGGCTTGTCGGTGCGCAGCAGCAGGTTGCGCGCGACGCCCTCGGCCTCGAAGTCGCTCTTGGCGACCGTCTCGTTGCCCTGGGCGTCTTTCGCGGTCACTTCGATCGTGGTCTTCTTGTCTTCAGGCGTAAAGAGGAACGAGCCGGTGCCGTGCTCGTCGGTCTTGACCGAGAACCGCTTGCCGGTGGGATGAACCCGAATCTGCAGGTCGGTCTGCGCCGGCTTGCCGGTCGGGTAGGAGGTCAGAACAAAAACCTCGTTCTTCACCCCAGGGACGAGCGAGCCGCTTTCCGGGAGAATCTGTACGAGGATCGGGTCCTTGGCGACGGTGACCGTGTGGTATTTCGTCTCCTTGTGATCAGCGGTGTCCTTGACCTCGACTTCGAGGGCCACCTCGGTATTGCCCTTGCTGATGAGCTGGCCGACGAGCATGTCCGGCAGCTGGATTTCGAAGGTCGCGTGGCCCGTCTCGTCCGTCTTGACTTCGTCCGTGTCGAATTCGTTGAAGCCCACGTCGAAGGCGCTGGCCTTGACGATGACCTGGGCGTCCTTCAGCGGCTTGCCGAAAAAGTAATCGGCCTGCACGTCGCCTGCGATCTTGTCACCGGGCAGGTAATAGGGCTTGCCGGTCGTGATCCGACACTTGAACTTCGGCAGCACATAGCGTTCGACCCGCACCTTCTTCTCGGTCTGTTCCTCGTTCATCACCGCCCGGACGGTGTAGCGCCCTTCGTTGATTTCGTCGGCCAGCTGGAAGGTCGTCCCCACGACGCCGAACTCCGACGTCGTAAGAATCTCCTTGAAGACCTTGTTGCCCTTGGAGTCCTCGACTTCCAACGTCAACGGCTGATTCGCCAGGGGCTTCAGGGTGGTCGTGTGGAGCGCCAAGGCCCGGATGTGAATGACCTGCATCGGTTGATAGACCGGCTTGTCGGTGGTCAGCAGGATCTTGTTTCCGGGGATGATGCTGACCTTTTGGGTGATTTCTCTCTCGGTTCCGGCCACCTCGACGGCGATTCTGAGCTCGGCTTCCTCCAGCGGTTCGGCGGGAACGTCGAAGGCGATTTCCGCCGTGCCGTCGCGATCGGTTTTGCCCGACCAGCTCGCCAGCGGCTTTTCCCCGTCCGGACTGAGCAGGACGAGATTGACGTTCGCCCGGGGCACAGCGCCTTCCCTGGACGCATTAGTGACCGCGAGGCGCAGCGACGCGCGGCTGCCCGCAATCCACTCCTTTTGTCCCAGGACGCTGACGGCCCACGTCCCCCGGTACTTGAAAGTGCGCTTCAGCAGACTACTGCCCTCGTAGGCGACCTCGACGGCAAAGTCGTCTTCCTTGCCCTCGGGGATCTCGGCCGCCAGGAGAATCTTCTCGGTCTTCCTCGCGACGTCCTTCGGCATGAAAATCCGCTTCGAGGTGCTGGTGACCACTTGGTAGTCGTTATCCAGCAGGGTGACGCGCAGGGTCTTGGTCATTTGGCCCGAGTCGCCCGAATGCAAAGTGATGGTGGTCAGAAAGCCGTCACCCGTCCGGGACAGCTCGACGTCGTCCCAGGCCAGCGCAAAGGCTTTGGCCCGCGCCGCCGGGCCGGACAGGAGCGCCAGCGCCATACAAAGGGGGAGTAGAGTGAGGAGCAAACGCTTTCGGAACGGCAGCCGTTGATGGTTAGAGTTGACTTTCATGACTTTTCACCTCTCAATGGATCGAATCGAAGGTCGGGATCAATGTCGTGGTCTTGATCCGTGACCCGCAACGAGAAACCCCATAAGCCGGCATCGTTCGACACGCGCAGGAGAATCTTGTTCCAACCCTGATGGACGAACAGGGGCTCGGGCCTGTCCTGGTCCGCTCCGTAGCCTCGATTGGCGGGATTGCTCCAGACCAGTTCGTCGTTCAGCCAGAACCGGATGGAATCGTCGCTGCCCATCAGGAATCGCACCTTGCGCTCCTCGGGCGAATACAGGTAGGTCAGCACATAGACGGCGGCATACTGGTTGGTTTCATACATCGGCAACAAGTCAATGTGCCCGCCCCGTGCGAGGTTGGCGGCATCGGCCACGCGCCGCCATTGAACATCCCCGTCTTTGCCCGGGTAGGTGGCTTCCAGGTCGATCTCTTTCTCGGGCGGGTGAGCATAGGAAAACTTGAATTGTCCCGAGTTGTCGAACGGGCCGATCATCCAGCAGTCGGTGAGATAGGAGTCCACGAGGAACTCCTGTTGCATCGCCTGCCGGCGCTGGGCCGCGACGCGGGTCGCGGCGTTGCCGGGGTTCTGTACCCCTTCTGCCTTGGCGTACCAGCGAAAGGCTTCCCGGCGGCTGACCGTTTCGTACTTCTCAGCGACGGCGACGCATAGTTCCACCAGTCCCGAGCAATCCTTTTCGTGTTCGAGGAGCCACGTCGCCTCTTCGGCCGCCCGTTCGGGATCATTCAAACCGTTAAGGTATAGGCCGGTCAGGGCGGTTCGGGCTTCGAGCACGACTTCCCGATCCGAGGGAAAACGCCTGAGGATGTCTCGGTAAGCCTCCACCGCCCGGTCCGCCCGGCCCTGCTGCCGGTGGCAATCGGCCAGAAACAGCAGGGCCACCGGCGCCAGCACTTCATCGTCCGAATACTTTTCACAGAAGGCTTCGAGCAGCTTCAGACTTTCCAGGAGCCGGGCTTCCCGCTGCCGGCCGGAGTATTCAAAAGCCTTGTCGTACAGATTCAGCGCCCTCTCGAAGTCTTCCTTCGACGCCGCCGAAGGTCCTCGAGGCAATAGCGAGGCCACGATAATGACCACGAGCGCCGCTGCCAGCACCGGGGCCTTCTGCCACCACCAGGGGCGAAGGCGAACGCTTTGCGAAGGTTTCTTGATCCGCTCCCGGACCCCTTGCAGGAGGCCTGCCGGGACTCCCGCCGGCACGCAAGCCGACGCCTGTGTCCACTCGCTCAAGGTTTCCAGGGACTGAAGCGACTGGCGGCACCGGTCACATCTGTCCAGGTGTCGCCGGACCGCCTCTTGCGCCGAAGGGGCAAGGGAACCCTGCAGGTACTCCGGCAACTGCTTCTCTGTTTGCCGACATCTCATCTTGTGACTTCTCCCAGATATTCTCGCAACTCGGCTTGGAGCTTACGGCGGGCGTGAAAAAGCCGGCTCTTGACCGCCCCCACCGAGCATCCTTCGACTTGGGCGATTTCCGCCACCTTCAATCCCTCTGCGGCAAAGAGAATCCAGGCCGAGCGAATCTTTGGGGACAAGGTGGCAATTGCCCGTTGGACCTCCTGCTGGGTTTCCTGCTCCAGCAGCCGGGAGCGGGGGCCGGGGCGTGAGTCAGGGGCCGCATTGCCGGCTTCCAGGGGCAAGAAACGCTCCCTTTCCCGGGTCTGCCGCCGGAGGTGGCTCTTGCAGGTATTGGCCACAATCCGGTAGAGCCAAGTGCCGAACTGTGCCCGGCCATCGAACTGGGCCAATCCCCGGTAGGCCCGTTCGAACGCCTCGACGCACGCCGCCCGGGCCCTGTCCGTATCTCCCAGGTAGCGGAAGGCCAAGCGAAACATCGGCTGCTGATAGCGTTGCACGAGAACCTCGTAGGCGGAGGCATCCCCGGCCAGGGCGGCTTTCACCGCGGTTTGGTCTTGGCTCACGCTACCCCCGTCGAAACCAAAATTGTCCGGTCAGCGGCTCCGGGTATGGTTCCCCGCCTCTGCCCCTTTAGACCCCCGGGGCCGGGAAAGGTTTGATCCGGGTCGAAAAAAGTCGGCCCCGCAGCTGTTGAAACACTTCGATTGATGCAGCATGTCGCCTGCTCTGTCATTCTGAGGCCCGATTCATCGGGGCGAAGAATCTGGGATTTCGGGACAAGATTTGCCTGGGAGTCAGATCCTTCGCTTCGCTCAGGATGACAACAATAGCTCTGGATGACAACGATAGCTCTGGATGACAACGATAGCTCAGGATGACAACAATAGCTCTGGATGACAACAATAGCTCGGGATGACAAGAAAGAGCGCTCTCTGACAAGAGAAACGTACTCTTTGGCGAAAGAGACACGTTGTCAGACGGCTCCCCCTTAGAGAATGTGCCAGCAGTGCCGCCGCGAGCGGAGAAGAGGGATCTACACGAATGCTTCCGGCCCAAAGTAAGGGCGGAGCCAGACGTACAGGACGCACACCACGAGCCAGACGGCGGCGATGGCCCACCCCGCCCGGCGGTATCCCCGCGTGAGCAGGAAATGCTGAACGGCCCAGGCGGCGATTGTCAGGAAGCAAAGCCTCGGCTCGATGGAGTTGACCCGGGCCAGCTGGGTGTCGAGGTCCGAGAAAGGCCAGAAGGGCTTCAGTGTGCCCCAGGCGGTGATCC
>Ga0209164_1002045_pt1 | contig 22973 bp, 19 predicted proteins | sample MTBNYHSulfiMetaG_FD_187458 | JGI IMG/M metagenome (GOLD analysis project Ga0209164, IMG submission 187458) | Enrichment culture microbial communities from rom New York Harbor, USA that are MTBE-degrading - MTBE-NYH (New York Harbor Sulfidogenic)... | ecosystem: Environmental > Aquatic > Marine >... | reverse complement strand
TTAAGGATTGATTTCGCCTTGAGATATTTAAACCAATAAAAATATTCTGTGTCGACTCCTATATAAAAGACTTGCTTTTTAACATAGAGGGAATGACGCGTTATGTCGTAATTTATGGTGAAGTGTATAGTTCAGGAAGTGTTCTTGGTTTGCATTATTCATTCCCGAGGCAGGGTAATTGAAATCTGAATAGATTGGGCCCCTTTTCCCCCTTTCAAAGCGGCAACCATACCGGTAAGCGTATTGATAAACATTTCTTGAATAAATGGTTTGAGGGGAGCGTAAGTACCATCAAGAATAAGCGACACTGAAGGTGAAGGTTTTGTCTTTAAAAATTTATTTTGAATCAGATCAGCTAATCCCTTAACGTCGTTGATGTCAAAATAAGGCACCTTAAGGTCAAAATGCTGATTACTGGCGACCGCGATCAGGTTATCATCCTCAGTGCAGAGGAGCTCTTGATGAACCTCCTTGCGAAAAACTTCGACTTTGGGCTTATTCCCTCGTTTGTATCCTTCGGCAAAGACAATATCCACATCCTGAAGATACGCGGCGGCAATAGTGTCTAAGGTCTCTTCCTGCTTGATATCTTTTATTACGGCAACCTTAGTAGGAGAGGAAATGGCAACTGTTGAAGCCCCTGCTTTTTTATGGCGCCAGGTATCTTTACCCTCACGGTCAATGTCAAATCCATGGGTGTCATGCTTGATCGTACCAACACGGTATCCTCGGTTTTTAATTTCCGCGATGAGTTTTTCCAAGAGTGTAGTTTTTCCGCTGTCTGATTTTCCAACAATTGAGATGATCGGGGGCATAGGTTTTCCTTTCTTTCAAGATGGTTAAACGAGAAGACAGGAGTCAGGAGACAGAAGTCAGGAGACAGAAGTCAGAAAAGTCATAAAAGTGAAGCGTGGAAGCTCTCCTTGCTCATTTTTCTTCTGACTACTGTCTTCTGTCTCCTGACTCCTGTTTCCTCAATTCTGACTCCTGACTTAGGATGATGAAATTCCTCGTATGATTTCCGGGATTATATCTTTGATCCCATCAATCGCAAACTGGACTGCGATGACGGATAAAATTAACCCCATCAAACGAACTAAAATATTGATTCCGGTTTGGCCCCAAAGCTTCATAAGATATTGAGATTCTTTTAAGATAAAATACGTAAGCACTGAGACCACCACGACGATGGAAAGAATGATCAGATAGTGAATAATATTGTGGCAATTGTTGCGTAAGAGGATAATGGTGGTGATAGCTCCCGGGCCGCTTAAAAGCGGAATTGCTATGGGAAAGAAGGAAACATCATCTTTTTCTTTGGCTTCACGTTGTTCTTCAGGGCTGGTTTTTTGACCAGGGCTAAAAACAAACAGCATTCGGAGGGAGATAATAAAAATGAGAATTCCCCCAGCTATTTTAAAGGCTCCGATCGTGATATGGAAAAGGTTAAGAATTAAATTTCCGGTAAGAAGAAAAAATATCAGGATCAACCCACTGGCAATCGAAGCTTTCCTTACAATCTGTTTGCGCTCAATAAAATCATTTTTCGGAGTAATGGCGAGAAATAAGGGGACGTTTCCGATCGGGTCAACGATAAAAAAGAGAGCGGCAAAAGCAAAAGAAGCAAAATTGAAGTATTCACTAACCATAAAAAATTCTCCGATAGTAAAAAACCCTGTGTTTGACAGTGGTTACGCTGGTCCTGTTCGCGTCGGCGAACATGATTTCAGGGTAACCTCAGAAAGATATTAAGATTATCATTTATTTGCGCGCTTGACAAGGGCCGGCAAATGATTATTTTTAAAAATCTTTTAAAGCCTAAAATTGATTTTAGAGAGGAAAAAATTAGCTATGAGATTAGATAAATTTACTATCAAAGCGCAAGAAGCAATCGTTGAGGCGCATACTATCGCAAAAAACAATGACCATCAACAGGTTGAGCCGGAACATCTTCTTCTTAGTCTCCTTGAGCAAGAAGGGCTTATCGGGCCTCTTTTGAAAAAACTGGGAACTGATCCAAACTCTGTAAAAAACAAACTGAAAGAGGTAATTAATAAAATTCCCAAGGTCTATGGGGGAGGAAGGGGGCAGGCTTACATTTCTCCCCGGACTGAAAAAGTTTTGGATGAAGCGCTTAATGAAGCAACGCGTCTCAAGGATGACTATGTGAGCACCGAGCTTATTCTTCTTGCTCTTGCGGGCGAAAGGGGTGGGAGTGCTGCCAACCTTTTGAACCAAACCGGCGCAACCAGGGATCGGATTCTCAAGGCCTTAATGGAAATCAGAGGATCGCAGAGGGTTACTGACCAAAACCCTGAGGAGAAATACCAAGCTTTAGAGCGATATAGTAAGAACCTTACCGATCTCGCCCGTCAAGGAAAACTTGACCCGGTTATTGGCCGGGATAATGAAATTCGCAGGGTAATCCAGGTGCTTTCGCGAAGGACCAAGAATAATCCGGTGCTCATTGGCGAACCAGGAGTGGGAAAAACAGCAATTGTAGAAGGCTTAGCCCAAAGGGTTGTCAAAGGAGATATCCCGGAGACCTTGAAAAACAAAAGGGTGGTAGCGCTTGATCTTGGCGCTTTGGTTGCAGGAACCAAATACCGAGGAGAATTTGAGGATCGTCTTAAGGCAGTGTTAAAAGAAATTGAGGAAAGTGGGGGAGAAATCATCCTTTTTATCGACGAGCTTCATACGGTTGTCGGGGCCGGCGCGGCCGAAGGAGCGATTGATGCATCAAACATGCTTAAACCGGCCCTGGCGCGGGGAGAGCTTCGCTGCGTCGGAGCGAGCACACTCAATGAATATCGGAAACACATTGAAAAAGATGCGGCTTTGGAAAGACGTTTCCAACCGATTTTAGTTGGTGAACCCACCGTGGAAGATACTATCTCTATTCTTCGAGGTTTGAAAGAACGGTATGAGGTTCACCATGGCGTTAAAATCCAGGATGCTGCCCTGGTAGCAGCAGCTACGCTTTCCCATCGGTACATTTCCGATCGTTTTTTGCCGGATAAAGCGATTGACCTTATTGATGAGTCTGCTTCCCGGCTTCGGATCGAGATTGACAGTCTTCCCGCGGAGATTGATGAAGTTGAGCGGAAAATAACCAAGCTGGAAGTCGAGCGGGAGGCATTAAAGAAAGAAAAAGATCGAGCGTCCAAAGATCGGCTTTCACATTTAGAAAAAGAGCTTAACGAACTAAAAGAGAACATCAAAGAAATGAAAGTTCGCTGGCTCCAGGAGAAAGAATTGATCCAAAGCATCCAACGGTTACGGGAGATCGCGGAAAATCTAAAGATCAAATACGAACAAGCCTACGGAAATGCCCGGAGAACCAACCTGAATGAAGATTATCAGAAGGCGGCCGAGGCGCAATACCTTCTGAAGAAGGCCCAAGATGAACTTGAAGAGAAGATCAAAAAACACCAGGAAATTCCTGAAAACGAGAGAATTTTGACTGAAGAGGTGAGGGCAGAGGACATTGCTGAGGTTGTTGCTCGGTGGACCGGTATCCCGGTTTCCCGGATGATGGAGGGAGAAATTGAGAAATTGATCCATATGGAGGAACGAATCCATCAGAGGTTAGTGGGCCAAAGAGAGGCGGTAACCTTGGTTTCGAACGCGGTACGAAGGGCTCGATCCGGGTTGCAAGACCCTAATCATCCGATTGGCTCGTTTATTTTCCTTGGTCCAACCGGCGTGGGGAAGACGGAGCTGGGTCGCGCCTTAGCCGAATTTCTTTTTGATGATGAACAAGCCATGGTGCGCATTGATATGTCCGAGTTTATGGAAAAGCACTCGGTTGCCCGGTTGATTGGCGCTCCTCCTGGATATGTGGGTTATGAAGAAGGGGGTTATCTTACTGAAGCGGTGAGGAGAAAGCCTTATTCCGTGATCTTGTTTGATGAGATTGAAAAGGCCCATACCGAGGTATTCAACATCCTTCTGCAGATTTTAGATGAGGGGAGACTTACCGATGGTCATGGGAAAACCGTTGATTTTAAAAATACTATCATCATCATGACCTCAAACTTAGGGAGTCAGTGGATTCAGGACCTGGGAACAAAAGAGAAGGATTATGAATGGATGAAAACCCGGGTGATGGAAGTGGTGCGTAACAACTTTAAACCGGAATTTCTCAACCGGATTGATGAGATCATTATATTCCATAACCTTACTCGAGAGGACATAAAAAAGATTGTGGAAATTCAGATGAAACATCTCAAAAGCCGGCTAAAAGAGAAAAAAATGGATATTGAACTCAAGGAAGAGGCAAAAGACCTGCTATGTGAATTCGGTTATGATCCAACCTATGGAGCGCGACCACTTAAGCGGGCAATTCAAAAATATATTCAAGACCCCCTGGCCTTAAAAATCTTGCAGGGAAAATTTGTTGACGGAGATATTATTGTCGTGGATTGTGATCGAACACGAAAAGAGTTCATTTTTAGCCAGCGGAAAAGAAGTGTGAAAGCTTAAGGTTCATGAGGTGACCCTCGTAAAATAATTCTGATGAAGAGTGCGAGACAAAAAGATAAACAAAAATTTAAATAAAAAAGGAACCCTTTTTTAAACAAAAGAAGAGAGAGGTGGATTTTCCAACTCTCTCTTCTTTTGTTTTTGTGATCTTCTGCTAAAAAAAATTTATTTTCCAGGCATCGCCGGGACAGCCTCAGAAGCGGCGTCTTTAGCAGCATCTACAGCGGTATTTACAGCAGCAGGCGCTACTTCCTCAGCAGTAGGAGCGGCAGCCTCAGGAGCAGCAGGCGCTACTTCCTCAGCAGTAGGAGCGGCAGCCTCAGGAGCAGCAGGCGTTACTTCCTCAGCAGTAGGAGCGGCAGCCTCAGGAGCAGCAGGCGCTACTTCCTCAGCAGTAGGAGCGGCAGCCTCAGGAGCAGGTGGAGCTACTTCTTCAGTTGGTGCAGGCATTGCTTCTTCCGCTTTTTTCTTGCATGCACTCAAGGTCAAACAGACACAGGTTAATGCAATCAAAAATACAATCAAAGATTTTTTCATTTTGTTATACCTCCCTCTTGTTAACGGTAGTTTCTTTTTTTACTACTACTGTGCGGGAGCTTCTTCAGGGGCGGGGGCAGCCTCTTCAGGAGCAGGGGCAGCCTCTTCAGGAGCAGGGGCAGCCTCTTCAGGAGCGGGAGCAGCCTCAGGAGCAGGGGCTACTTCCTCAGTTGGAGGAGTTGCGGGCATTGCCTCTTCAGCTTTTTTCTTGCACGCACTTAAAGTCAAACAGACGCAGGTTAGGGCTACTAAGAGTACAATCAAGAATTTTTTCATTTCGTTATACCTCCCATTAATTTGTTATTAATATAAAAAACAATTTTTAATAGCATAGTTATTTGCTTGTCGGCATAAAGTCATCCCGCCGATTTTTAGCCCACGATGCTTCACTATGGCCGGAATCTAACGGTTTCTCTTCGCCCAAGCTTATGGTTTCGAGCCGATCAGCGGAGACTCCTAATTTAACCAAATATTCTTTAGCACTGTTAGCTCGGCGATCGCCTAAGGCCATATTGTATTCATTGGTGCCGCGCTCATCACAGTTGCCTTCAATCCGGACATTAACAGTAGGTTTTTTAGAAAGCCAGGCAGCGGTTTTGTCGAGGTCTTTCTTAGCCTCTGACTTCAGATTTGATTTGTCATAGTCAAAGTAAATCGGCATCAGGGCACCTTCAGCTTGTGCTTCTTTCAATAAGGCTGCTAATTCCTCAGCCATTACGTCCGGAGAAGGTTCTTGTTCTACAACTGCTGTAGGAGCAGTTACCGTTTCAGTCGGCCCTTTGCCTTTGAAGAGGCAACAACCGGATAATGCCACTACTAAAACCAATAAAATTGGAATGCTTAAACTTTTGACCCACTTTTTCGTCATTTCTCAATACTCCTTTTTTTTTTGTTAACCAAAGATAATTGGAAGATTTTAAAAAAATATATTTTCCCTTTTTTTGCCAAGCACAACTTTACTTTACTTTTTTGGGGTTTGAACATTTATATTTTTCAGAAATCTCCTCCTTATTTATACACCACCAAACTATGCTATGCGTGTCACCCCCTTTCTTTTTATATAGTTATATCAATTTTAAGAAAATTCAACAAAATATTTAACAATGATAAATTAATATGCAACCAAGATAAATTTTTTAAAAGTCAAGTATTTTTAAGTAATTAAACTCAGTTAAAACCAAATAGCGTCTTTGACACCTGAGCAATCCCTCCGCCCTTAAGCTCAACCCGGTTAAACACTGCACTGTTTTTGCAATAACCAATTTAAGCTGCCGCACATTTTCTGGCCAAGGAAGAGGCACATCTAAGCGCATGAGTGCTGTACTACTTATCTTGCGCAATGTTTTACTAAATAAAGAATTATATTGCTCCATATAGTATTTTGCAAGTAAAAAATTATCTAAACCCCTTTATTTAGAGACTGTGTCGCAATGAGGAAAACGGGATGTTTGTCATTCTGAACGAAGTGAAGAATCTCATAAAATAGGTAGGTTAGAAGAAATAAATTCTTCGCCCCGCTTGCAGCTGTACCCAGAATGACATTGTAACACAGTCTCTTTTAAGAGGGAGAGGAACAATTGGGAGACCATTTAAATGTCCGGGGCCAGATTCATTAAAGAAAAAGGTCTCCCCATTGATAAACTTACGCATTTTTTTCTCTCTGCAAGGAATATCTGATTTTTTTGACCTTAACAGAGCAAAAAATATTCGTTACCCTAAAAAATGATTAATTTCTGCGTGTTAAGAGCAGGCGGTTACTTAGCCAGTCTTGCTCTTGATGTTGGCGTTGTCAAAACTGTATTTAACCTCTTGGAAGGCAAAACGGAATTGATGTACTTCCTCCTTTACGTTTTTCTTGTCAACTATACACTCCTTAATCAACTCGGCAATTCTACGCATCTCTTCTTTTCCCATGCCAAACCGGGTCATCTCTTGCACACCGATTCGAATTCCTTCTGGGTTATTGAAGGTAGAAAGAGCTTCATGGGGAAGCATGTTCATGTTGAGAATAATGTCGTTCAGTTCCAGAGTTATAGATGTCTTCTCTCCGCCATTAAATTTCTTTACATTAACGGCGACCTGATGGCTTTCGGTATAACCAAACTCTTTAGCCGCTACATCGAATCCCAATTGATCAAGGGCTTCAGCTAAAGCTTTGGCATTGGCAATGACGGCTTCAGCGTATTGCACGCCGAATTCCATCATTTCGTAAGTGCAGATTGCTAACTGGGCCAGGGTGTCAAGGTGATGGTTGCTGGAAGAACCAGGAAAAGCGCCTCGATCAATCTTTCTCCAAAGGCTATCATCCATGTTGCTCAAAATTAATCCCCGCTGGCTCCCAAAAAAAGTCTTATGAGTGCTGGCGGTTATCAGGTGGGCTCCTTCCCTAAGGGGGTCCTGGAATTTTTTTCCGGCGATTAGTCCCAGCACATGGGCAGCATCATAAAGCATAATAATATTATTTTCCTGACAGATCTCAACGAGATCGGCAATTGGTTCAGGAAACAAAAAAAGGCTCTTTCCCAGGACGATCAGCGTAGGTTTTACTCTATGGATCAAATCTTTGGTCTTTTCCACATCAATATGATAGCCGTCCTTGGTTAACGGAAAATCAATAATATTTTTAGTGAATTTTCCAACCGATCCTTGTCGGTGATGGCTGATATGCCCCCCTCCGGGTGTGGAGTTTACCATTACCACGTCATTGTAGTTGATCAGGCGGCTAAAAACTGCTTCATTAGCATTGGTGCCGCTGATTGGCCTAACCTCGCAATGATTACACTCAAAAAGCGTTTTGAGATCGCCTTTCAGGTTGCTCTCAATGGTGTCAACAAAATTTGTTCCTCGATAATATCTTTCTCCCGGATGGCCTTCAGCATAACGGTGGGCAAAATCTGATCCTGCCTGAGACCGTGCTCGGCGGCTCATGACATTTTCGCTGGCAATTAAGTTGATACAGCTCATTCGCCATTCGTTCTGCTTACTGATAAGGCTTTCAACCTCCCGGACCTTCTTTTCATACATAACTCGATGTACCTCCTTTTTAAAAAAACAAGGGTTAAGATTAAACGCTTACAAAGAAGAAGTCAATCTTTTCCTTATGCTGTATGAGGAAGGAGTGATGAAAAAATGTCTTTTATTGGGATAACGGAAAGTTAATGGGAGGCCTAAAAAATGACCGTATTATGTGCATCGCACGTTTCTGGTGGGTCAGTAAAAAATCACCCAAAGCTTTAATGAATTATGATGGTTATTAAATCAACTGAGTTTTTAATCAACACCTTGGCACCGCTTGCAATAAGCTCTTCTGCTGTTCGAAAACCCCAGAGTACTCCAACCGGATGCATACCTGCGGCAAGAGCGGTCTTCATATCTACTTCCGAATCCCCTAAAAATAGAAACCTGCGTGGGGGAATCTTTAAGTTTTCCGCGATAGCTAATGCGGCAGAAGGGTCAGGTTTTTTTGGCACAAAGGGTTTTTCCCCCTGGACGATAGAGAACTGCCACTTCATCAAAAAATTCGCTACCATTTCTTTGGTGAAATCATCAGGTTTGTTGGAGAGAATGGCCATTTTGATACCCTGATTAGTCAGGGTATCAAGAATGTCGGGAACTTCTGGATAAAGATGGGTTTTTTTTGTGCACGTTTTACTATATTCCGCTCGCATCAAGGTGACACAGTGGGTGATAAAATCTTTCTCGAATTTTTTTTGGGGGAGTGCTCGTTGGATTAATCTCTCTATCCCTTCACCGACAAAGTATTTGTAGGTTTGAAGATTATGTTGCGGAAAACCGAAGCGGCTTAGAACGCTATTTGCTGCGTCAGCAATATCCTCAAGGGTATCCAGCAATGTCCCATCGAGATCAAAAAGCACCGCTCTATACTTGGTTAACTTTTTCCGCATAGGAGATAAAATTTTGTTAGTTATTCTAACGTGCCGAGAAAAGAATAGCATACCGCGCGATTTTTTTGTCTGTCCATTGCCAGTCGGAAATATTTTTTATCCTTATTATTTCTTATTACTCGTATTACGTGGGAAAAATGCGAGAATTCTGGAGCCATCTCTTGAAGAAGATTAGAGGTATCCTTTAGAAAGGTTTCGTTAAGGTAATTATTTGGCAGCCCGGGATATACTGCCAAATAATAAATTTTGTCTTCCACTAAGTCTTGAAAAAAGTGGGTTCCGTAAGAAACTTCCGGAACATATCCGCCGGAGCTTTTGGCTACCTCCACAATCACTGCCGAGGCATCAATATCAGCATATGAAACTTTAACACCTAAATCAACATTATTGCTTCCCCAGCGTCCTGGGCCGATGAGAACATATCTTTCGTTTGCTGCTTCGATAAGGGCGTTGATTCGTCCAATGGCTCTGGCGATCTGGTATTTTTTTTCTGGAGAGAGATCGTGATAGTTATCGCTGTCAACATAGACAATATAGCGAAAATGATCTACACAAGCGGTGTTCACACAGCTATCGGTTTGAAAGATAAGGTCTTCAGGAGCAACGTTTTCGGGGAGGGATACATCCTCTTGATCCCTGACTTCGCTCAGTGGCCGGCATTGAAGGAGATTAATTTTAATGAGGCCTTTTTCATCTACTTCAGCAACAAATTCAATGTCAACCGAAATGCCATATCCTTCTTCTAATTTTTTCAATATCTTATCCATAAGCGAAGCAAAAGAAGTTTTTTTGATAAGATTGTTGAAAGTAAGGATTTTGTTATTTGCATCTTTAAATTGCATGCTGCTAATGGGGTCAAAGATGGCTCCCTCTTGTTGGATGGAGAAAAGGTACGGAAATCCAGAAAGGACTTTATCCTCCAACACTTCATGTAAATCCATGGTCTTAAACTGGTTTGATGAGAGGTCAATGAGATCAACGTGATGTTGCGAATAGTGTTTTATTTCCGATTCATAAAGAACCGGACGGAGCGTTGGGTGACTCAGTGCGATCATACGGGGATAATCGTTTCCCACCCGATCAACCGCGCGGGTACCTATGCCAAAAACTATCCGCAGGAGACCTTGGTTGCTATTAATCCGGGGTGACCAGGGATGAAAATTTCGGGAAAAGCCAACGCCCGCAATTATAGGCATCAAGTTATTATCCATAGTTTTTCCCTCTACCCGCATTACCAAGACCGCCATCTGCTCATCATTGTAAATCAATTTGTGTTTTATCCGGTACAGAAGGGCGTCGGGCTTTAATACGCTACTGTAAACCATCTTAATAGCATTTAAAAAATCATGGAAACGATCCTCAAATTCACCCTGGTTGGGACAAAAAATGCTGTCATATTTTCCAGCAAACGCGTAGCCAAAATTATCCTCTAACAGGCTGGAGGAACGAACAATAATGGGTTGCGTGCCAAAATGTTTTAATACTTCTTTAAGCTGAGAAACCGTTTCCGGCCGAAAAGATCCGGAAAGGAACAGCTGCCGTAGTTTAGGATACTCGGAGACGATGGTCTCCCTATTTTGGTATTGCTGACCCAAAAGATAAAGAAGATCATTGTCAAGCAAAAACTCGAAGAAAACGTCAGACCCGATAAAGTAGGAATCATGATCTTGAAGCACTTCCTTTAATTCGGGCATATCTTCTTCGATCGCTTTTTCGAGGATCTTTCGCGCTAACAACATGCCGGCAGACTTTCCTCCGATTCTCCCGGAACCAACCAGCCGATCATATATTTTTTCCAGGTCCTCTAAAGAAAAGTATTTTTGGGCTATCTGAAAATATTCGGAGCGCTGGCTGATAAAGGTCTTGATTAACTCCATCCGAAGGGCCTCGCAGTTAGCCGGTGACCAACAAGCTCGCGTTTTAAGACGACGCAGAAGCGTTTCTATTGGTTGAAGATATTCAGATTGAGGAGGAGTCTGATTGACCACCATTTTGGGAACCTGTTCCGCCCCCTCCCATGGACCCTCCGGAGCATTGCCAATCGGAGAAAGGAGCATGAAGGTTTCAAACATAGTAGGGGAATATCTGTCCCAAACCTTAAGGGGGCGAAGGTAAGATTGGCCATGCTGAACATAAAAATCAATTAAGACCTGTGTTGTATCTCGGATCCGGGCAACTGTCTGGTTATTATGACTACCTCGCAGTATGCAAAAATAGGCAATCGTTTCGAGTTCAAATAGACGAGGACAAACCGTCCTAAAAAAATTAGCCAGAGACTCATCACTTCCCCAATGCCTTGCCAAAAGTGAAAGATTATCGAATATATAGTATGCTCTTTTCCCTGTGGACTCCATGACTTCCCTCACAAAGCGGTAGAAATAGTCAAATCCTTGGTTGCGGTCAATGGTTATGACTTTACAATGTGGGGAGGTTCCTGGGATCTCATAAGCGTCAAAGTGCATATAGATTATATTCACTCCTTTTTTGGCAGCTTCTTGTACGAAGGGGGATACGAGCCAAGAATATTCTAAGGAAGTCGTAACCTGCCACACCACGTTATCGCCCCACCTTAACCCGTCAATAAGCTGATCAATAATGGGCATGCCGGTACTTAACTTTGTTTTTTCTTCGTTCATACCTTGCCTTTCTTGTACGCTTGGGCAGCTTGAAAATTTTTTTCTTTTGACTCAAATAATCTACCAATCAGGAAAGTTTCTATGAGCTATCTTGTAGAGAAAAGGTTCTTTGTAATTCCCAGAACGGCATCAGTTTCTCGAATTCGAATAATGTCCCCATGGCAGTGTTTTCAGTAGGAATGCCACATTCTTCCACGGCTGCCAAAGGATTTAATCCCCCTGCTACGATCATGCCCACCCTTCCATCAGACACGGGGATACCTAAAAGGGGACGGCCAGGCTTGCCGATCATTACAATGTTTCCCAAGCCGATTTTGTCAAGTTTTTTCTTTATTTTTTCTACCTTTTGAAAAGCAACCGAAGGAAACTCACGAAAACTTGCTCCTATCTTCCCATTCCCAGAAATGGTGGCCTGATAAACGCTGGTGATTCTGCCTTTAATAAATATTTCGAGGGGGTCGAGTGAAGAGCCATCGTAATTTATGATTTCCGTAAATCGTAATGGTCGTCCTTTAGCAAGCTCTAAAATTCCTCCAAATCGGGAAGTGGTATGGATCCCCTCTTTGAGAAGCACCCCATTTACCGTGACGCTGCAGACTGTTCCAAGCGCTATCTGTGAGTCGGCTATTAGTTTGTTTCCAAATTTGTCTCCAGGAAATCCCAACACCAGCAATCTTCCCATGCCTAACCCAGCGCGAAAGACTTGTTGAATATAGGGGATGGCCTTTTGAAAATCTTTTCTGTTTATGGTGGAAACATTGAGAATAATCTTCCCTTTGTGTTTACGGAGGGAAAAATCCATTTGATAGGTAAGGGTATCGATCTTTGAGGCGACATACCCAACCTTATCAATGACAAAGGTACTTTTTATTTCCTCTTCTCCTTTAGAGGTTATGATCCGGCCTTTTTTACCCAAATTTTTGGTGAGACCATTTTTGTCCATTTTTTCTAAATAATATCGAACTGTTCTTTGACTCAGATCATACCCGAGCTCCTGTAACTTTTGGGCAATCCTGGTTCCTCCCAAAGGTTTTTGAGTTTCGCGGAGGATGTTCAAGATGGAAACAATTTTTCGTTGTAAGGGTGAATCCATAATTTTATCCTTTTAAATTTGTGGTAATTATTAATCATATATTTAATTTTTTGTCAAAGTATTTCGGCAATATTGCCTAAAAAAGCCCATTTTCTTTTATATTGCTGAAAACTATAATAATTTTAAAAAATTAGATTTTTACCCCGCCTTAAAATGAAAATTAGCTGTAATTATATCCTAAAAATAATATTTTTTAGATAAATAATAAAAATTTCTTGACAGAAGCTTTTTCTGATGGTAGGAATAACCCTTCAAAAGAAGGCAAGTAATTGCCGTATAGGTGTAGATGCACTGTATACTTATTTCACGAATAATTAGGAGGACATCATGAGTTTAAGCAAAGCCAATGTGAGTCCAGCGACCCTTACCCGAAACCGAGTAAAGTGTTCCCCCGGTTCCGGTATTTGTGTGACCTGTCTCGATGGTTGCCCCGGTCTTTGCGAAGTCGGTCGCTCCGCCCTTCGGGGAAGAGAAAACCTTTATCCTCAGCCTTTTGGCCAAGTGACCGCAGGTTCAGAAAAGGACTATCCTAATGATTTTTCCTACTTCAATATCCATGGTACCTGTGTTGGTGCTGTAGGTGTTGATGCAGATCCTGACAAGGCTACTTTTCCGGCCGTGGATGTTTCCACGGAAATTGGCGCCAAACACAAAATAAAGTTGCGCTTCCCCGTCTTCACTGGGGCAGTGGGGTCAACTGAGATTGGCAGAATTCACTGGGAAGGCATGGCGATTGGCGCAGCCATATCAGGAATTTTGGTTATCGCCGGTGAAAACATATGCGGGATGGACATGGAAGCGCAGATTAAAAATGGAAAGATAATGCGCTCACCAGAGATGGAACGACGAGTTAAGATCTTTCAAAAATGGCATGAGGGATATGGGGGTATCATCGTTCAAGCAAATGTAGAAGATACGCGGCTCGGGGTACCGGAATATGTCATTGAAAAACTTGGGGTAGGAATTTTTGAATTGAAATGGGGACAAGGTGCAAAGGATATCGGGGGGGAAGTAAAAATTTCCGACCTCAACAAGGCACTTGAATTAAAAAAACGAAACTACATTGTGTTGCCAGATCCAGAAGATCCGGTTATTAAAAAAACCTTTCAAAATGGAGGGTTTAACGAATTTGAACGCCACTCCCGTCTCGGTATGGTGGAAGAAGAAGGTTTTTATAAAACCGTGGAACACCTTCGGAAAGTTGGCGCAAAATACGTTACGTTAAAAACCGGGGCCTATCGTCCCGCTGATCTTGCCCGAGCGGTAAAATTTGCTTCCGAGGCAAAAATTGATCTCTTGACAGTAGATGGTGCTGGTGGAGGCACGGGTATGAGCCCCTGGCGGATGATGAATGAGTGGGGTGTACCAACGGTCCAACTTGAATGCCTTCTTTACGATTATCTCAAACGGCTTGATGCTCAAGGAAAATTTATTCCGGATTGTGCTATTGCCGGGGGGCTTTCTTTAGAAGACCACATTTTTAAGGCCTTAGCACTTGGTTCGCCCTATGTCAAAGCTGTTTGTATGGGGCGTTCCATTATGACGGCAGCCATGGTTGGCAACACCCAGGCTAATTTGTTGAAAAAGAAGATGGAAAAGGATATCGAAAAAGATGGTGAAATAACGCACCACTTCGATGAAGCGAGTCATATAGTAAAAAAGGGTGATTGGGTTAACGTCGAGGATATCTTTGTAACCTCTTCAAAACTAAAGGAAAAATATGGTAAAGACTTTAAGTTGATTCCCCCCAGTGCCATAGGGGTTTATACTTATATTGACCGCCTTACCCAAGGTCTGCAGCAACTCATGGCGGGCTCCCGCAAATTCGCCCTTCAGTATATTACCCGGGAAGACATTTGTGCATTGACCAGAGAGGCGGCTGAAATGTCGGGTATTACGTATGTTATGGATGCTGACCGAGAAGAAGTTGCAAAGATATTGGGGTAAACAATATAATACACCCGATTCAGGCAGGTTGAATGCTTGATCGTAGTTCGCGGCCAAAGGGTAAGGAAACTGTTGATACGAGGGTAAAGGTGCTAAAAATTCAAAATCTGAAAAGTTCAAGGAGGTATGTATGACTAACAGTAATCCATTCGCGATGGCACAGCAGCAGTTAGATATGGCGGCAAAAAAACTAGGGCTTGAGCCAGCAATTCATGAGTTTCTGCGATGGCCCATGAAGGAACTAACGGTAACACTACCGGTAAAAATGGATGACGGTTCCACGAAAATTTTCCATGGCTTCCGAATTCAATATAATACTGCCCGGGGACCGGCAAAGGGAGGTATTCGATGGCATCCTGCAGAAACAATTGATACCGTCCGTGCCTTAGCAGCTTGGATGACCTGGAAGACATCGGTAGTAGATCTTCCTCTGGGTGGTGGAAAAGGGGGGATTCCGTGTAATCCGAAGGAATTGTCTGAGGGTGAAAAAGAGAGGCTCGCAAGGGCATATATCCGTGCCATTTGGGAGACTATTGGGGTAAGGCAGGATGTGCCTGCGCCGGATGTTTATACCACCCCCCAAATAATGGCGTGGATGATGGATGAATACGAAACGATAGTTGGGGAGCGGCACCCTGGTGTTATAACTGGTAAACCTTTGGCTGTGGGTGGTTCGGCTGGTCGCGCTGATGCAACTTCTCGTGGCGGTATTTACGTTGCCCGCGAAGCAGCCAAAAAACTGAACATAGATCTTAAAGGTGGTACCATGGCTATTCAGGGTTTTGGAAATGCAGGCCAATATGCGGCACTACTTGGCCAGGGAATTCTTGGACTTAAACTTATAGCTGCTTCTGACTCCAAAGGTGGAGTTTACAGTGAAAAAGGAATTGATCCTGAAGCTTTGGTAAAATATAAACAACAAACCGATACCCTTCAAGGGTTCCCCGGAACCGATCCAATCAGTAACAATGACCTTTTAGAGCTTGAGGTTACCGTTCTTTTTCCATCAGCCTTGGAACAAGTTATCACTGAAAAGAATGCCGACAAAATCAAATGTAAAATAATGTGTGAGCTTGCCAATGGCCCTACTACCCCTGAGGCAGATGATATTCTTTACCAGAATAATGTCTTCGTGCTCCCGGATTTTTTGGCCAATGCCGGTGGCGTTACTGTTTCCTACTTCGAGCAGGTCCAAGGGGCATACAATTTTTTCTGGGATTTGAAAGAAATTCACTGGCGGCTCGACCAGAAGATGACCAATGCATTTGAAGGTGTTTATGAGATGAGCGAACGGGAGAAAATCAACATGCGCCAGGCCGCATATCTTGTTTCGGTTGCCAGAGTTGCAGAAGCGTGCCGGTTGCGGGGATGGGTGTAACTTTTTGTAGGCTTTTAGAGCAAACCACTTTGCTATTTACGAGGGGGGAGAAAGAAATTGGTGTCTTTCTTCCCCTTACAATTTTTAAGGTGGCGGGGAAATGGAAGTGATTACTTTCAACGTTTCTCTCGCACATCTCTCCCAACTAAATTTTTTAAGGTTTTCTTTCCCCAGCCCAATCAGTTTATCGCGCACCGCTTTGTCAGAAATGATTTTATAAACCGCTTCAGCGATTTGCGTTGGATTATTGGGATCAATAAACAGAGCGCCTTCACCGGCCACCTCCGGCATGCTGGATACAAAAGAAGTGACCACAGGTAAGCCGCTGGCTTGAGCCTCTAAAATTGGGATGCCAAAGCCTTCGTAAAAAGAGGGGAACACAAACACTTCAGCGTTACTTAATAATGGCTGTTTTTCAGCCTGGGGAAAATATCCGGTCAAAATGACATCAGCTTTATTTTTAAAGTTAGCGAGTTGTGAGTGAAGAATTTTATAACCATATCCTTTGCCTCCGGCCAAAACAAGTTTGTGCGACACGTGAAACTTTTCTTTCAAAATTGTAAATGCTTCCAACATTCCCTGTATATTTTTTTTGGTCTCGATTCTGCCGATATATAAAAGAAAGGGTTTTTTTATGTTATGAGGAAGGTTTGAGTTTTTATGTGAACACAGGGGGGGATTGGAAGGGACTTGACTCGCAGTGCTTTTTTCATTAAGCTCTCCTTTACGCACGTCATAACCATGAAGGACAACACTGATTTTACCCTCTCGTCCTTTGTAGAGTTTCACCAGGTCCTGATTGATGTTTTCTGAGACCGCTATAATTTTTCTTGCCCGCCTTAATACATTTTTGGTATTCCAGCGAAGATAATAGTAACCCCAGCGCGGATAGTGCTGCGGGAAATGCTCGTATTCTAAGCCATGAATGGTAGCCACGGAATTTTTAGGACAAAAAAGTGGTAAGACATGGACGTGAACAAAAAATACATCCCGGGCATTCATAAGCATTTCCCAGGTCAGGCGGATCTGGCTCCAAAAAAAAGGGAACGGCCAGTACAGTTCCTTAATAATAAAGTTTTCCGGAAGCGGGAAGTCAAACTTTTCGTACCGGTTTTTGGGGACTAAAAGAAAAAACTGATGCGCTTTTGCATCAGGGAGCAACGTGAAATGTTTAATGACCTGGTAGGTATACTCCTCAACCCCGGTTCGGTTTTTTTTGCACTGCTGCCTTAGCGTTTATACGGATTCTCATTAAATCATCGAATAAAAGGTAGGCGGTTTAGCTCTCATTTCGTTGATCGATTCAAAAAATACCAGAGAAGTCTGAGAAATGAAAGATAAATTACTTTTTGATTTTTTTTACAGGACATTCTACAATTTGGTAAAAACAGGAAGTAAATAATACGGTAAAGTATTTTTTAGGAGGATTTCATGGACACCCCGACTAAAGAGTCAAAAGTAAAGCGTGAGCTGGAAGAGCTTTCTCTCCTGTTCGAAATCAGTCAGACATTGGACAAAAGCTTGGACCTAAGAGATGTTGTTGGCCCTTTACTGAGGACGATGGCGAGTAAAATGGGTATGATGCGGGGAACACTTACCCTTCTTAACCGAGAAACTGAAGAAATTGTTATTGAGGAAGCCTATGGACTTTCCGAAAGCCAGAGAGAGCGAGGAAAATACAAGCTCGGAGAGGGTATTACCGGAAAAGTTATACAAACCGGGAAATCGGCGGTTATTCCCCGGATTTCCGAAGAACCTATGTTTTTAAACCGCACCGGAGCTCGGGAAAATTTAAAAAAACAAGATATCTCTTTTATCTGCGTCCCGATAAAACTGGGAAAAGAGACCATCGGCGCGTTAAGCGTTGACCGGTTATTCGGAGATACGGTCTCTTTCAAAGAAGATCTGCGCCTTCTTTCCATCATAAGTTCGATGATTGGTCAGGCAGTCCGCTTGCGGCAACAAATGAGGACGGAACGGAAACAGCTTTTGGAGGAAAACATTCAGCTCAAGGAACAACTGAAAGACCGGTTTCGGCCCGCGAACATAATCGGAAAATCCAAGGCCATGCAAGCAGTGTATGACCTTATTGCCCAGGTATCCAAAAGCAATACCACTGTTTTGATTTGGGGAGAAAGCGGAACCGGTAAAGAACTTGTGGCCAATGCGATCCATTACAACAGCCTTCGGGCTTCTAAACCAGTTATAAAGGTTAATTGTGCGGCGCTTCCGGAAATGGTAATTGAAAGTGAACTATTCGGGCATGAAAAGGGTGCTTTTACGGGAGCAATTGGCCAACGGAAAGGCCGCTTTGAGTTGGCGCATGGGGGGAGTATTTTTCTTGACGAAGTGGGTGATTTATCCCCAGCTATCCAGATTAAACTTTTGCGGGTTTTGCAGGAAAAGGAGTTTGAGCGGGTTGGTGGTATAACCACCATTAAAACAGACGTGCGGATAATTGTGGCAACGAACCGAAACCTGGAAAAATTAGTGGAAGTAAAAAAATTTCGAGAGGATCTTTATTATCGGCTTAATGTTTTTCCTATCTACATGCCACCTCTACGGGAGCGGAAAACCGACATCCTCTTATTAGCTGATTACTTTGTGGGGAAATATAGTAAAGCAAATCATAAAAACATTTGTCGCATTTCCACACCGGCGATTGATATGCTCATGAGTTATCACTGGCCGGGAAATGTGAGAGAGCTTGAGAATTGTGTTGAGCGAGCAGTTATTCTCAGTAACGATGATGTGATTCATGGTCACCACCTCCCCCCCACGCTCCAGACCGCCGAAGCGACCGGTACAACCAGCGGTGGTAATCTTCACGAGACGCTGAATAATCTGGAACGAGAACTCATTCTCGACGCGCTCAAATCATCGCGAGGAAATCAAACCAAGGCAGCCCGGATTTTAGGAATCACCGAAAGGCTGATGGGCCTGAGGGTAAAAAAGCATAACATCAATCCCAAGCGATTTTCTGCCTAAAAGCAAATATTTTATCGTTTTCCTACTTTTTTGTAAGTATTTTATTATTTTCCTACCTTTATGTAATTTTTATCCTTGCCATTAGTTCCTATCTGAAGAACTGCCTCGAACAAAATAACTTTTAAATATTAATATGTTACCATCAATGAGACAGCGTTTAAATGTCATTTGGCATACGATTTGCTTATGCCGGTAAGAAAAGAATTGTTCTCATTGTATTGATCCCACCTGATACCCTCAAGTGAAGATTAAATGAGATATCCGGGAGCCATCTGCAGAGTTGCAACCTCATGAAAAGCGGTATTTCGTTTCTGACTCTTATGGAACAACAGAAAATAACGCCGCGGAGGTTGCCCGGATTCCGAAAAGAGAATTGTGATAAGACAATGAAAAGGTCAGTAACCTACTTAAAGATAGTAATTTTTATAAGAAGGAAGGAGATCTCAGTATGATTAGATTATGGTTTAAAAAGAACCTTCACCTTGTTCTCACAATGTCGTTTGTCTTTACGTTTTCATTGACCCCGTTTTGTTATGGCCAGGAGATTGAACAGCCTGCTCTGAAGACAGCCGTTGATCGACCTGTGATCAACATAAACACATCATTTTATTCCCGATACATCTGGCGGGGATATGAACTGAGCCACGATAGTTTTGTTATGTCTCCCTCTGTAACCGTGAGTTACAAAGGCTTTTCCTTAAATTGGTGGGGTGATATCGACACCGATTATGCCGGAAAGCCCGATGGCTTACAATGCTGGGAACAGGATTACTCAACGTGGTACAGCAACTCGTGGAAGAAACTGAATTATACCCTCGGCTATATTCACTACAACACAAAGGCTACTGACACTCAGGAAGTCTGGTTAACACTCGGGATGAGCACGTTTCTGAATCCCACCCTCACTGTATGGCACGATATAGAGGACAGCGGCTCCTGGTACTACAATCTCGCCCTGTCACACAGCTTCCCGATGCCTAAGGAGAGCGTTTGTTGGAAACATGATTTATCTTTTGATGTCGGTGGGTGGGTGAGTTATTACTGGCTGCATAACTATACGAAATATGATGTGAATTACAGTGCCTGGCATGATGGTAACGTGTGGGTTGGTTTTAAGGTTCCTTTAAGTGATCTCAGTTCCCTTACGCCAAAAATTCACTACTCGTTTCCTTTAAGTTATAAGGCAAGAGCTAATCTTAAGGCAGCAAGTTTTCAAGGCGACGATGCCGATTTTGTCTATGGCGGCCTTATCTTTGATTATAATTTTTAGGGGTTTACTTTGTAAAAGAATGTTTGTTCATAATGTAACTTTCATTAAAAATTTATTAACGTTCCAGTAAAACACACAGGAGGTTGCTATGGTTCATGTAAAAAAAATAATAATTCTGATAATGCTGATCATTGTTATAATTCCTTTTGTAACGACAGGAGTGGTTTTAGCAGATGAGCAAAATTCTTCTCTTCCGTCTGCGGCGGAAGAGCATTGTGTTCCAGCGCAGATTTCTCTCAAGATTGACCCCGGCGATACCGCCTGGGTTCTCATTTCCACTGCGCTGGTTATGTTGATGACCCCGGGGCTTGCTTTTTTCTATGGCGGCATGGTGGGGCGGAAAAATGTTCTTGGAATCTTGATGCAGTGTTTTACCATGCTTTGTATCATTAGTGTGCTCTGGGTGCTTTTCGGGTATAGTCTTAGTTTTGCGCCGGGTAAAGGATTCTGGGGTAGTTTTGGGTGGGCGGGGTTACAGGGTGTCGGACTTGCTCCTTACAGCGATTATGCCGCGAGCATTCCTCATCAACTCTTTATGATCTTTCAGGCGATGTTTGCGATCATAACCCCAGCCCTCATTATCGGTGCGTTTGCCGGAAGAATGAAGTTTTCTGCCTTCCTCGTTTTTATGGTTCTTTGGGCTACGTTTGTGTATGACCCCATCTGCCACTGGGTATGGGGAATAGGGGGCTGGCTTAAAAACCTTGGGGCGCTCGATTTTGCCGGCGGGACTGTCGTCCATATCAATGCCGGCATTGCGGCGTTAATGGTTGTGCTTTTTATCGGAAAGCGAAACAGTGTGAACCATAAAGCGATTTTACCCCATAACCTCCCCTTCACTCTTCTGGGGACCGCCCTTCTCTGGTTTGGATGGTTCGGATTCAATGCCGGCAGTTCCCTTGGGGCAAATGGGTTAGCGGTGAATGCTTTTGTGGTGACCAATACTGCTGCTGCCGCGGCAGGATTGAGCTGGGCTTTCCTCGATTGGCTTTTTAACAAGAAACCGACCGTGCTCGGCACTGCCACCGGAGCGGTTGCCGGGCTGGTGGCAATTACCCCTGCTGCGGGGTTTGTCAATACTGTCTCTGCAATTATCATCGGTCTTTTGGTAAGTGTGTTTTGTTACCTTGTTGTGACCGTGGTTAAACCGAAATTTGGCTATGATGATGCTCTTGATGTTTTCGGCGTTCACGGTATCGGTGGGATTTGGGGGGCGATTGCCACCGGTTTGTTTGCCTCAAAAACAATCAATCCAGCCGGAGCAGATGGGTTGTTTTTCGGCAATCCCAAGCAGGTTCTTATTCAGTTAGTTGCCGTGGGCGTCACGATCGCCTACAGCGCTGTGGGAAGTTGCATCATTTACAAGATAGTTGATGTCGTCATGAAAATGCGTGTGACCGCGAAAGATGAGACCATCGGGCTTGACTTATCTCAGCACCATGAAAATGCCTATACAATTTTGGAATAAGGAGAAAAATCATGAAGCTCATTATAGCGATAATTAAACCAGATCGATTGGAAGCGGTAAAGGATGAACTTTATAAAGCAGATGTGAATATGCTAACAGTCAATGAAGTCCTGGGACATGGCCGGCAAATGGGTGTGACCGAAGTCTACCGGGGCGTCAAAGAGATGGGCAACCTTTTACGGAAGGTACGTTTGGAAATTGCCGTTAATGAAAATTTTGTTGAGCCCACAATTAATGCGATTATGAAAGGCGGCCGAACCGGTGAGATTGGGGACGGGAAAATATTTGTTCTCGACCTCCCCGAGTGCGTCCGGATCGGGACCGGTGAGCGAGGTGGTGAGGCCATCGGATAGCATATACCAAAGTGCATTCAAAAGCAGATCGAGGCGGCAACGATCAAAACGTGAAAAGTGAGACGTGAAGTGTGAAGTGTTTTAACACCTTACGTTTAACTTTTTACGATTTACGAAAACTGACGAGGAGACAACAAAGATATGCAAATGAAGGCGACTTGGTATTACCACCATTTTCCCCTGGTTTGATAGGTTTTAATAAATGTTTCTATTGAGCGGTCGTACGTTTTCTCAACGTCTTTGGGAAAAACACAGGCAGGCAACTCCCCCATCCGCAGATGGTATTGCAGACATTCGCAGCAAACCCCTTTTTTATTGCACGGTTCATAGGTGCAATTACAGTGGGCAATGTTTTTTTTGGCAGTACATTCCCTCATTTCTTTTCTCCTTTGTCAAAACAATTGCTCGAAAGTTTTATGCGCACATCGAGTACCCGTATCGCTCCCTTATCCGGCAAGAGCCGCACCGGGTTGAGGTCAATTTCTTGAATGCGCGGGTTATCAACCAGAAGCTGAGAAAAGCGGGTAAAGGCTTCCGTTACTGTTTTGTGACCCGCGCGGTTTATTAAAGAAAGTCCGTTGATACTGGCGAGCATGTCTTCCGCCATGCCCAGGGAAATAGGAGCAATAAAGCAGATTGCTTTTCCCCTTGCTTCTACATCAGTACCACCGAGGCCCAGAAACCGGCCCGTAGTGGGGATCCCTTTTACCACCGAAGATCAGTTCCGGTCCCGGAGGAGCAATTTTTTGAAGCAGAAAGGTATCTATCAAAACGACGCTGAGGACCACGGGCGTAAGCCCGTGGGTGAAAGCGTCCCAGCCGAAGGCTGGTAAAAGGGTTCTGATATGATATGCTCAGAGCATGGAAATAAGGCTGAGTGCTCATGGAGCGTATCATCACGAATTTCATGTTG
>Ga0209164_1002043_pt1 | contig 22982 bp, 17 predicted proteins | sample MTBNYHSulfiMetaG_FD_187458 | JGI IMG/M metagenome (GOLD analysis project Ga0209164, IMG submission 187458) | Enrichment culture microbial communities from rom New York Harbor, USA that are MTBE-degrading - MTBE-NYH (New York Harbor Sulfidogenic)... | ecosystem: Environmental > Aquatic > Marine >... | reverse complement strand
AGTCAATCCAGAATTTAAAAGAATCGGATATCTCTTTCTGGCAACAACGGAATCGGAGATGGAGGTCTTTAAGAAGAATGTAAGCCTTCAAAAAAAATTTAATATTCCTGTAGAGCTCTTAAATCCCGACGAAATCAGGGTGCGCTGGCCCTATCTGAGAATGGACGATATCCAGGGAGGAACATTCTGCCCCTGGGATGGATATGCAGGTCCCAGTGAAGTCCTTTCCGGATTTGCCACTGCTGCAAAGAGAGTGGGTGTGAAAATCTATGAAGGGGCAGAGGTAACAGGAATCTCACTCGCGAAGGGCAAAATTCGTGGTGTTAAAACGAGGGATGAAGAGGTTTCTGCTCCCGTGGTTGTCAACGCAGGAGGGCCTTATGCGGCATCCGTAGGAAATATGGTAGCAGTTAAAATTCCTGTCAAACCGTTAAGAAGGCAGATCTTCATTACTGCCTCATTCCCTCTCAGCGACCATCCAATTCCATTGACCATTGATTTTTACCGGGGATGGTATTTCCGTCAGGAAGTGGATGGATTGCTCCTTTCCGGGCCTTTAGACCCGGAACCGAGTTTTAATCTCAATATTGATTACCAAGCAATGGCCGAGGCTTCGGAGAATGCGATGTACCGTGTTCCAGTTCTTGAAAAAGCTCGTATTGCCAGGGGATGGGCAGGGCTTTACGAAATCTCTCCAGATCATCATGCCATCCTCGGAAAGATCCCTGAGGTAGATGGATTCATTCTGGCCAATGGTTTCAGCGGACATGGATTTCAACATAGCCCTGCTGTGGGTAAAGTGATTGCCGAATTGATTTTAGATGGTAAAGCCAATACCATCGACATCTCCTCTCTTTCCATCGAGCGGTTCGAAAAGGGAGATTTGATTTTAGAGCCCATGACCGCTTTTAAAGAATAGACCCACCATTTTCTCTTCATCTATAAAAAATACTTCTAAAAAAAAATAATTCTTTAATATTATTAAAATGTTAAATTATGGCAGTTAAAGTAAAATCACGTCAACTGATGTCAAATAAGGTTAAAAAATGACTTATATTTTGAGGAGTTATGTCTTCATTGAATATTTTTAATATTGAGTTTTTATTAAATTCTTTATATAATGACAGAAAATTTTGGCATTTAATTTAATTCCATTAAGAAAAGGGTGGTGATTGAAATGGAAGGCAATATATTTGATCTGGAAAATGAGAGGAGATTTTTCACTTCCTCATCAAGTATTGACGGGATGGAGTCCATTAAATCTAAAATAGATTTTCTGTCCAATGAGCAAAGTGCACCCTTCCTGTCCTCCTTTTTTATTGAATTAATCGACCAAATTAAAAAAACTCTCAACTCCATCAAAGGTTTTACACAGATTTCTCGCGGTAAATTTAACGATAGGGAATTTGGAGAGTATTTTTATAGGGCAGTGACCGGGGATATTGAAAAGATGGACATGGTGCTAAATGGTCTTGTCAATTATGTAAAACTCAATACCCCTATTCGGAAGACAGACACCGTTCATCATTTTATCGAAGAGGTATTGGGAAAACACCAGTCTAAATTGGAAGAGAAAGGAATCAAGTTATTTAAGAAATATGAAAAAGAGCTTCCCGAAACCATCGTCCCCGATGAACAGTTGAGATATATCGTAAGCTCTGTTCTCCAATATGCTATTGATTCAATACCTTCTCATGGGAGCATGGGTCTTTCCACAAGGTCCTTTATTATTGAAAAGGAAGTAGATGAGGCGCCAGATTTTTTCAAGAAGGATGGCCGATATATTGAGATATCGGTCGTTTTTGTAATTGACCGAAAGCAAATGGAGCAGGGAATGGAGACTCCAGCGCATCGAAAAGAAGAACCCTTGGGTCTCATCCTCCGTTTTGTAAAAGAGGTCGTTCAGCGAAATCGTGGAATGATGAGAATTGAAACAGATGAAAGGAGGACCAAGACCTTTATCTTCTTGAGATTTCCTGTAGAAAGAAGAGAAGTCGTTTATTATCAATCGGTCAATTAATCAGCGAGCACGGCTGACTTCTTGTAACCTCTCAGTTACAAGGTGCCAAAAAGTCGATCCGGCAGGAATGCTTTCAAAACTTTATCAAGTGCACGTTTCGAAAGTTATGGGTAACAATCATTGCGGCCTCGCTCAGCCTTGTAAGAGCTGTTTCATCTCGGTAGAGTCCATTGAGAGGCGGCACGATAAAGTTTTTCCAGCATCCCCGCCAAATCTCCAAAATCTCATGTGACAAAGGGATTCCTCCTTCGTCTTTTAAACCTTTCTTGCATTTTCTAACAAAGTGGGTTAATATGATTTCAATTTAATTTTGAGGTTAGATTATGGCAAAAGTTTGTGACGTCTGTGGAAAAGGGCCGGTTTTTGGCCATAATGTAAGTCATGCCAATAATAAAACCCGTAGAGTGTGGTATCCCAACCTCCATAAGGTAAAGACCTCCAAAGAAGGAAGAACTATTCGAATGAAGGTCTGCTCCCGATGCCTTCGCTCAGGGTTTATCACTAAAGCCGCCTAAATTAATCAGCAGAGAGCAGAGGGCATAGAGCATAGTGTTAAAACTTATTGCGCTCTCTGCTATGCAATCCATTAAGATTCAGCCTGAGTTTCCACTCTCATTCTTTCTACTCGATGGACCCCCTTAATCTTTCCAAGACCCCTGATCACTTTGTTGAGGTGGTTTAAATCACGAATTTCAATCTCAAAGGTGCTGATGGCTCTCTTATCTTCTGCCGTATCCACCCTGGCATTCTTGATATTGGCCTCGTGGGAGGAGAGGGAATGGCTGATTTCAGCCAGCAATCCTTTCTTGTCATCAGAATAGATGCGAATTCGCACTGGATAACTGTATTCCTTGGTCGAATCCCATTCCACCTCGACCTTGCGATGAGGATCATCGTCCATCGCATTCTGACAATCAACGGTATGAATTGTTACCCCTCTGCCCCGAGTGATGAATCCAACCACCTTATCGCCGGGGACAGGATTGCAGCACCCGGCATAGCGCACCATGACATTGTCAATCCCCTTGATGAGGAGGGCATCTTTGGGGCTGCGGGTGATTTTCTGGATGAGGTGTTTGAAGCGCCCTTCCTTGAGTTCTTCTTTTTGTTGCTCCAACTTCTCCTGAGGAAGAATCTTTCCAATAATTTGATTGACCGTTAACTTTCCATAACCGACCGCTGCGATGAGATCTTCAACCCCCTGGAAGCCAAAATCCCCCGCCACCCTGGCCAAGTCGCCTGACTTAGTTAATTTGGCCTGCTGGAGGTCAAATTTTCGAAGTTCTTTGTCCAAGATCTCTTTCCCGAGGATGATGGATTTTTCTCTTTCTTCTGCCGTGAACCATTGGCGGATTTTCGTCTTAGCACGTGAGGTTTTGACGAATTTAAGCCAGTCCTTGCTGGGTTTCTGATTGGGAGAGGTCATGATCTCCGCCGTATCCCCGCTTCTAAATTCATATTTTAAAGGGACGATCTTCCCGTTCACCCTTGCTCCCACACAATGATTTCCGATATCGGAATGAATGCTGTAGGCAAAATCGATAGGGGTTGAACCGACGGGGAACTGTTTAACCTCTCCCTTGGGGGTGAAGATGTAGACCTCGTTGGGGAAGAGGTCTACCTTTACACTCTCGATAAATTCTCGATCATCTTTTAAATCTCGTTGCCATTCCAGGAGCTGCCTCAGCCAGGTGAAACGTTTATCATCGGCCTCTTCCAAAATCTTTCCTTCTTTGTATTTCCAATGGGCAGCGATGCCTTCCTCTGCAATCCGATGCATTTCATAGGTTCGAATCTGGATCTCGATACGTTCCCCATAAGGCCCGATGACAGCGGTATGGAGGGATTGGTACATATTTTCCTTGGGGAGGCCGATATAATCCTTGAATTTTCCCGGGATGGGTTTCCAGAGAGAGTGGATGATGCCCAGTACGTCGTAACACTCTTTCATGGAATGAACGACCACCCGGAAAGCGGTAATGTCATAGACTTGATCAAAATCGATGTTTTGGTCTTTCATTTTTAAGTAGATGCTATAAGTCTGTTTTAAACGTCCGGTCACCTCCCCTTCGATTCGATTTTCATAAAGTTTCTTCATCAAGATTCGTTTCACTTCATCAATATAGCGCTCTCTTTCCTTCTCCTTTTTTGCGATCTTCCGCCGGACCTCTTCGTATAGTTCCGGATGGATATGTTGGAAAGCCAGGTTTTCCAATTCCGATTTGATCCAGTCAATTCCGAGCCGATGAGCTAATGGAGCATAGATGTCGAGGGTTTCCTGGGCGATCTCCAGTTGTTTTTCAGGAGTGTGATATTTGAGGGTTCGCATATTGTGAAGGCGGTCAGCGAGTTTGATCAGGATGACCCGAATGTCCTTGACCATCGCAAGAATCATCTTGCGGAAATTTTCCGCCTGGTGCTCTTCGGAGGAACGCAGTGAGATCTGGCTGATCTTGGTCAAACCGTCCACCATCTGGGCGATTTCGTCCCCGAAGTTTTCCTGGATCTCTTTACGGGTGGCCAGGGTGTCCTCCACCGTGTCATGGAGGAATCCGGTCGCTACACTGGCAACATCGAGTTTCAGTTGAGTTAAAATTCCTGCAACTTCCAAGGGGTGATTCAGATAGGCCTCTCCAGAAAGGCGGACCTGTCCCAAATGAACTTTGGCAGAAAAGACGTAAGCCTTTCTGAGGAGGTCCATATCGGCATTGGGATTATACGAAGTCAGCCTTTCAAGGATGTCATTGAATCTTAACATTTCAAAATTATCTTACTTGTAACGATCAGAAAATTCAAGTGGGTTCTCTCAGGGTGAAGAAGCAAGTAAAGGATACAGTCATGAGTTATTTTTCCAGCATCCCTCGCGGACTATAAAGAAATTCAGCATCAATGAAGGGAATCGATCATGAAAAGTTTTGACAGTGAATTAAATAGAATCTATAATGTTCTACTTGAAGTTTAAGGATAGGTGGCAGGATGAGGCGGATTTTATTGATTGTCATCATTGCTATGGTCATCGCCGGTCTTCTCTATTATTTCTTCACACGAGATAAAAAGGAGGAGAATGACTTTATCAAGGTTTCTGGAAATATCGAGACCACAGAGGTGGGGATGGGGTTCAAGATTTCCGGAAGAATTGTCAGCCTCACGGTTCAGGAGGGGGATTGGGTCGAGCAAGGGAAGATTCTGGCGAGATTAGAGGACGAAGATCTCCGCCACCGTTTCGAATTGGCGAGGGCCGTATTAAATTCGGCGAAAGCCAAATTGAGCAAATTGTTGGCTGGGTCGAGGCCGGAGGAAATCAGAGAAGCAGAAGCGGTCCTTTTTCAGGCCAAGTCCGATCTGGAGAATAAGCAGGCTCATTATGAGCGAATGGAGCCACTCTTCGGAAGAGGAATTATCCCCAAGGAAACCCTGGATAATGCAGAAGCGGGTTATAAGATTGCCAAGGCATCTTTCCAGAAGGCAACGGAGAATTATCTATTAGTCAAGGAGGGGCCCAGAAAAGAGGATATCGAAGATGCCAGGGCGCAGGTGGAGCAAGCTCGAGCCTCTCTTAAACTGGCAGAAACCCAACTCGGTTACGCTGTTCTCTATTCCCCCCATTCGGGGGTTGTTTTAGTCAAAGCGAGTGAAAAGGGTGAAGTGGTCAATCCGGGGACTTCCGTCCTCACCTTAGCCGACCTTGAAAATGTTTGGTTAAAAGCGTATATCCCGGAGACTGAACTCAGTAGAATCAAGTGGGGTCAGGAAGTCATCGTGACCACAGATCTTCAACCGAAAAAAGAATACAAAGGGAAGATTTCATTTATCTCCTCCCAGGCTGAGTTTACTCCCAAAAGCATTCAGACGGAAAAAGAAAGAGTGACATTGGTTTACCGCATCAAAGTGGACATCCCCAATCCAGATCGGGAGTTGAAGCCGGGGATGCCAGCCGATGGGCGGATTCTGTTAACGCCGTTGTCACCCAAGAAGCCATAATTGCAGCTCTCGCATGAAAAAAGTTCTGGTATCCTCAAATTCCAAATCACAAATTACAAATTCCAAACAAGCTCCAAGTCCCAATATCGAATGACCAAAAGATTTTATTTGGGACTTTGAATTTCGGACATTGAAATTTATTTGTGATTTGTTGCTTGAGATTTGGAGCTTATTTTTATGTTATCCATTCAAACCACCCACCTTACCAAATCTTTCGAATCATTGACCGCCGTCAAAGATCTGAGCCTGGAAGTGAAGACAGGGGAGATTTTCGGTCTGGTGGGTCCGGATGCGTCGGGGAAAACCACAACCCTTCGGATGCTATGCGGCATTCTTCCTCCGGATGGGGGAGAGGCAAAGGTCGCGGGATGTGACATTCGGAAAGAGGCGGAATCTTTGAAAGAAAAGGTAGGTTATCTTCCCCAGCGTTTTGGACTCTATGGAGACCTCACGGTTCTTGAAAACATCCATTTTTATGCGGATCTCTATCAAGTTCCGAAGAAGAGTAGGGCGGAAAAGATAGAAAAACTTCTTCAATTTGCCAATCTGAAGCCTTTTGGGAAGCGAAAAGCTCAGGATCTATCAGGAGGGATGAAACAAAAATTGGGTCTGATTTGTGCGTTGATCCATACACCTCAAATCCTCTTCCTCGATGAACCAACGACTGGAGTGGACCCTCTTTCCCGAAGAGATTTCTGGATCATTCTCTATGATCTGTTGAAAGAGGGAGTGACGATACTCTTTTCGACCTCTTACCTGGACGAGGCGGAACGATGCAACCGCATTGGAATGATATATCAGGGGGAACTTTTAGTTGCAGATACCCCTTCCTCCGTAAAGGCTAAAATGAAAGGAGAGATTTTAGAACTTCGGACAGAGAGTAATCAGAGAAGCCTCAGAATGCTGGAAGAGGTTGAATCGCTCCAAGGCTTCGTCTTATCCGGAGATAAAATTCATATTCTCGTCGATGATTCGAAGGAAGGTGAAAGGGTCATTCGTGATGTTTTAAAGGCAAAAGGGGTGAGTGTTTTAGACCTCATCGTGGTCAGACCTTCTCTTGAAGATGCCTTTGTAGCGATGGTGAGAGAGAAAGAAAAATAATTGAGAATTGTGAATTGAGAATTACGAATTAACCTTAACGTTGCATTAAAAAGGGAGGCGAGTGTGCTTCCAATCCTTTACAATTGCGGATTTTTTTCTATGGTTTATGGGTAACATGCGATGTCACCTGAGGAGACCTTTGTCATATGCTTGAAAACTGAGTAGCAAAATTTTTACAGGTGCCGCTGTAAAGGTTTTTCAGCACACCCACCTCCCTTTTCATATAATCTTTATGCAACTGTAAGGTTAACTCAAAATTCTTAACTCATAGCGATGAACTCAGAACTCGTGGCGATGACAAATTTTGCGGTTGAAGTGGAAGACCTGGTCAAGACCTTCGGCGATTTCGTCGCTGTAGATCATATTAGTTTTCAGGTGAAGAGAGGAGAGATCTTTGGTTTTTTAGGACCCAATGGGGCAGGGAAGTCCACAACCATCCGAATGCTCTGTGGCCTTTTAATCCCCACTGCCGGGAAAGGGATGGTGGCAGGTTTCGATCTCACGAACGAGCCAGAGAAGGTTAAACAGGTGATCGGTTATATGTCTCAAAAATTCTCGCTTTACGAAGACTTGACGGTAACGGAAAATCTTCATTTTTTTGGAGGGATTTATGGTCTCTCCGGTGGTCTTCAGAAAGAAAAAGAGGGTCAGGTTTTGGACATGATTGAGCTCAAGGAGTTCCGGGATCGAATGACCCGAACACTGGCCGTTGGATGGAAGCAGAGATTAGCATTGGGTTGCTCGATCCTTCACGAGCCTTCCATTCTTTTCCTGGATGAACCCACTTCCGGAGTCGATCCAATTTCAAGAAGGAATTTTTGGAACCTCATTCAGCAGATGGGAGAAAAAGGAGTGACCACCTTCGTCACGACCCACTACATGGATGAGGCAGAATATTGCGACCGATTGGCCTTGATTTATGAAGGAAGGATCATTGCCTTGGGAACCCCTTCTGACCTTAAAGGGAAGACCATTGCCCAAGGGGTCCTGGAAGTCGAGTGTGAATCGCTCATCTCTGCTCTGGAGTTATTGAAGCAGGAACCCTGGGTCTCTGAATCGGCGGTATTTGGTGACTCTCTTCACGTGATTGCCAAAGAGGGAATAGATCCAGAACAAGAGATCAAGCTTCTCTTCCAGAGGCGAGGAATTCGTCTGAAACGGATAGAGCGCATCAGGCCCTCCCTGGAGGATGTCTTCGTTTCGCTCATCGCTAAAGAAGGAAGAGGATGAAATTTTCTCGTACCTGGGCTATCGCCAGAAAAGAATGGTTCCATATCTTCCGAGATTGGAGAAGTCTGGGATTGGTCATCCTGATGCCGATCCTGTTGATGCTCCTCTTCGGTTATGCGGTCACCCTTGATGTGAAGAAGGTGCCGATGGGTGTTTTGGACCGAGACAGGAGCCAGGAGAGCCTCTCTTTTATCCATCGGTTTAGCGCCTCTCCCTACTTTCATCTCCGCTTTTTTACACAAGATGAAAAAGAGATCAAAAGGTTGATCGATCGGGGGGAGGTGAAGATGGGATTGGTTCTCCCCTGGGATTTTTCGAAGAAGATCAAGGCCGGGAGAAAGGCGACAGTTCAAATAATACTGGATGGGTCGGATTCCAATACAGCCAATATCATTCTAACTTATGTCCAGGGGATTGCCCGAGAATACAATTTAGAGAAGACCTTCTTAAAGATAGAACGATTAGGTGGGAAAAGGCCAAAGCCGCCCGTCGAAGGTCGTCCAAGGATCTGGTTTAACGAAGAGCTGGAATCGAAGAATTATTTTATCCCCGGACTGGTGGCAGTGATCATGTCGATCATTGGGGTCCTTTTAACCGGCCAGGTGATCGTTCGGGAATGGGAACGGGGAACAATGGAACTTCTCATCTCCACACCGGTTCGGAAAGAGGAGTTGATTGTCGGGAAATTGTTTCCATACTTTTTATTGGGCCTTCTTGATTTGTTATTGGCCGTTTTGATGGGGACATGGGTCTTTGAGGTTCCGTTTAGAGGGAGCCTCGTTCTTCTTTTTCTCCTCTCTTGCATCTATATCATGGTTGCTCTGGCGCTTGGCATGACCATCTCCACTGTGGCGAAGACTCAAATTTTAGCCAATCAGATGGCCATGGTGATCGGTTTTCTTCCCACCTTCCTCTTATCAGGGTTCACCTTCGTAATTGCTAACATGCCATTTTGGCTTCAAATCGTCACCTATGGGATTGCACCCAGATACTATGTCACCATTCTCAAAGAAATCTTTCTGAAAGGAACAGACATCACCTTTTTATGGACCGAGACGTTGATCTTGTTCGGGATGGCCATCGCTGGGATTTGGGTGGCGACCAAAAGTTTTAAAAAGGAGTTGAGGTAAGAATATAAGGAATGATGGAGTCATGTCCCACCATTCCATTTTTCCAACCTTCCAATATTCCAAGAAGGTGTTTATGTTTCACCGGGTTCGATTTCTATTTGTCAAAGAGTTAATCCAGGTGCTGAGAGATAAGCGGTTGAGGATTACCCTCATCTTTCCGCCCATTTTCCAATTGATCGTCTTTGGATATGCAGCGAATCTGGATGTGAAAAACATTAATACTGCGGTACGTGACCTTGACCAGAGCGTAGAATCAAGAGAACTCCTCAATCGATTTGGGAGTTCGAAATATTTCAATATCATCTCTTTCCCGCAAACTCCGCAGGAAATTGAAGCCCTTATTCAAAAGGGAGATGTAATTCTCTGTATCGAAATCCCAAACGATTTTTCAAGAAAATTAAAGAAAGGAGATACTGCGATCGTTCAAATCATCCTCGATGGAACCGAATCCAATACAGGGATGATTGCCCTGGGCTACATCGGTCGGATTCTTTCAGAATATTCGACCACGATCATGATGAAAAGGTTGGATCGGGAAGGGAGGATTGGGTTCGAAGAGGTCGGAGTGGAACTTGAGCATCGGATCTGGTTTAATCCAAATGCCGAAAGTCGACTTTTTTATATCCCTGGCGTCATCGCTTCCATTGCCTTTCTCATCCCCATTATCCTGACGGCTCAGGCCATTGTCAGGGAGAGAGAGATCGGGACCCTCGAACAGATTATGGTGACCCCCATCCGGTCATGGGAATTAATGTTGGGGAAGACCCTCCCTTTTGCGATGATCGGTCTGGCGGATGCGATCATGATCGCACTGATCGGTGTGCTTTGGTTTGAAGTCCCTCTTCGAGGAAATCCCCTCCTTCTGCTTTTAGGTAACGTCTTCTTCTTGATGAGTTCTGTAGGCGTAGGTCTTTTCATCTCCACCATCTCCTCAACACAGCAGCAAGCCCAGATCTCCACCTTCTTTTTCATGATGCCTGCTTTTATCCTCTCGGGTTTTGCCTTCCCATTAGAAAACATGCCGGATTGGCTTCAATATATTACTTATGCGAACCCGTTACGATATTTTCTCATTATCATTCGGGGTGTCTTTTTGAAGGGGAATGGATTGGATATCCTCTGGCCTCAGATGTTAGCTCTGGTCATTTTGGGCGGTCTCACGATCCTCTTGAGCTCCATGAGATTCCAGAAAAGATTGAAATAGGATGAGTAACGGAATATTGGAAGAATGGGTTTTTGTGATAGGGATTGTCTTTCACCCATCCATTGGTGAAGTGTTTTTTCACATTATTCCATCATTCCAGCATTCCAATTTTCCAAAAGATCAGACTCCAGGGAAAATTTAATGCAGCGGCTGCTGATGAAAATTTACAATAAGCTCTACCGGGCCTATGGTCCCAGACACTGGTGGCCTGGAGAGACCCCTTTCGAAGTGATGGTGGGCGCCATCCTGACCCAGAACACATCCTGGAGGAATGTAGAGAAGGCAATTCAGAGACTGAAAGGCCAAGGGGTTTTAAATCCCAAAAGAATCCATCATCTCAAAAAATCACAACTGGCCCCGCTCATCAAATCGTCAGGGTACTATCGAATCAAAACCCATCGATTGAAGTCTTTTGTGGACTTCTTCTTTGAGGAATATGACGGGAAGGTAAAAAAGATGGGTAGAGAAAAACTGGGAGCGTTGAGGGAAAAGCTTCTGAGAGTGAAGGGAATTGGACCTGAAACGGCAGATAGCATTCTCCTTTATGGTCTGAGAAAACCCATTTTTGTTGTCGACGCCTATACCAAACGAATCCTGCTACGACATGGGCTGATTTCAGAAAAAGCCTCTTACGAAGAAGTTCAAAAACTTTTTATGGATCATCTTCCTTCTGATAAAAAATTATTCAATGAATACCATGCCCTTTTAGTGCACCTGGGGAAAACGGTGTGCAAAAAGATACCGAGATGTGAACTCTGCCCCATTAAAGACGTTAGGCGCAAGGCGTTAGTCGCAAGGAGAAAGGAATTATTTGTCAGATAATCATTTACACCTTACACCTTGCGCCTCACGATTCACGGGAAAAAATGGTTTACTGTTGGTTTAACTCTATGCTCTATGCGCTCTGCGTTCTGCGGGTATTTGAGTCATGGCTTACTGGGAAAAAGAGATTCGAAGCTTGATGGGGAAAGCGATCCACCGTTATGGTCTGATCCAGGAAGGAGACCGGATTCTGGTGGGGGTTTCCGGAGGGAAAGATAGCCTTTCATTGCTCCACCTCCTTTACGAACGAAGCAAGCGAGTCCCTATTCATTACGAACTCTTCCCGGTTTACATTGATCTCGGCTTTGGTTCTGGGCGAGCTGAAATCGTGAAGAATTTTTTTGAGACGAAAGATCTTTCTTATCATATTGAGTTCACGGATATCGGGAGAAGGGCGAATAGCGCGGAGAATCGAGAAAATCCTTGTTTTCTCTGTTCCTGGGAGAGGAGAAAACGCTTGTTTCATCTTGCCCATCGTCTCAAATGTAACAAGATCGCCCTCGGTCATCACAAAGACGATATCATCGAAACCCTCCTCATTAATATTTTTTTCAGTGCTGAGATCAGCACCATGGTTCCCTTCCAGAGTTTGTTCAAAGGAAAGATCACTCTCATTCGACCTTTAGCATTAATAGAGGAGAAGAAAATTGAGAAATTTGCACGAGAGATGGGATTGCCCTTCGGTCCGAGTGGCTGCCCGACCTCGGGAAAAACAAATCGAAAAGTGGTGAAGGATTTGATTGAAGTCCTGAGCAGAAAGAATCGCCGGGTCAAAGGGAATATCTTCCGCGCCCTTTCCAACGTTAACTTGGATTATACGCTGACCCCCAAAGGTCATTCTTCTGAAAATGGGAATGTGTGATTGCAAGAGCTAACCCTCAATTAATTTTTGCTGTAGTTTGACGAAGTTGCTTGAAGGCAAATCGTCAATCTCCATAAATTTAGGCCATAAATTTAGGCTTGAAAAATCTTAAAAAATTGAATATTTATTAGTGAGGCAGATCATTTATCATTAAACTGGAGAAGGGAGGGAAAAGAAGATAGAATGTTTAAAAATTGAGGGCATATTTATTTCCCACGATAACGAGGGGAAGACCAGAGAGGAGGTAAAAACATGTGTGACGGAATTACGAGACGAAATTTTTTGAAAAATTCGGTAATTGGCGGTATGGCATTGGGAGCCGGTGTCGGAATTTACGAGCTGGCTTATGGGGAGACGACAAACATTCGATTTAGTACTTGGCACCCTCCACTCAGCCGGGAGGTCAAGACAGTTTGGGAACCTATGCTCGCGGAGATAAAAAAGAAGAGCGGCGGGAAAATCGCCTCAACCATGTACGCAGGTGGAGCCTTAGGGAAAGGGCCTGAACATTTCGACATCGTTGCCAAAGGCCTTTCAGACATGGGCTATTTCACGGCCACATGGACACCGGGCCGTTTTCCTCTTTCAGATGTCCTTTCCCTGGCCGCATGGGTGGATGGGAAAGACATCGCGACGGACATTGGCAATGCGATGTATGGGCGGATTCTCAACCGAGAGTTCAAAGATATAAAGATGATTGAGTTGAACGGTTGCATCCAATCATTCCTGTGGACCAAAAAGCCCATCCGTTCTTTAGCTGATACGAAAGGGTTGAAGGTCAGGTCACCGGGTGGTCATCAGACCAATTATATCAAGGCTCTTGGAGCAGAACCGATCTTCATGCCCCTGGGGGATGTCTACCTGGCGATCGATACGGGGACCATTGATGGGCTGGTGACCTGCCCACCCCAGTTCCTTGCTTTCAAACTTCATGAGGTGGCCAAACATGGGGTCGTGGCGACTTTTGGGTGTGTCACAGAGGGGGTGGTCATGAATATGGAGAGTTGGAAAAAGTTACCAGAAGATCAGAAGAAGATCGTGGAATCATTGGGCCGCAATCCTTTCAGGACATCTGGAGGATTAACCCGGGAAGTTTACAAGGTCATGATGAAGGAGATTACTGACAAAGGCGTAACCCTTTTTAATCTTCCTTCCAATGAGGCCGAGCGCTGGTACGAAGGTTTCAGAGAAGTGACGAGGAAGTGGGTTGCCGATTTAGAGGGAAAAGGACTTCCGGCCAAAGACGTGGTGAAGATGTATAACCAGGAATGTGAGAAGAAAGGTGTGAATGTTGTAGCATTTCCGCGTGAATGGGCATGAGAAGGGTCTAAAGAGTGAATTGATGACAAAAGGAATGGGCGACGAAGGTCGCCCATTCCCTATGGTTCTTTTAAAAGAATTTTACCTGTTCGAGGTCAAAGTTTTTGGCTATGAATATTAAAAAGCTAATACAAAAAATAAATTTTTATGTGTGTGCCGTGGGGATGTTTCTCCTCATACCGTTGATGTTGCTAACAACAAGTGATGTGGTGGGAAGGAAATTTTTTGCCAAAACGATTCCTGGCGCATTTGAACTATCCGAATATATCTTGGCTATATTCATCCTGCTCGGTGCAGCTTACACCCAGCAGGTAAAGGGGCATGTGGGGGTGTCTTTTTTCACTTCACGGTTATCTCAGCGAGGTGAGGCCCTATGCCAAATGGTAACCACCCTTCTTAGTATGCTCATCATTGCTGGCGTCGTTTGGCAGGGGATGATCAAAGGGATTGAAGAACGCACGGTTTCAGATATGTTAAGAATCCCTCAATACCCCTTCAGGCTGCTCGTCCCTATCGGGGGATTCCTTTTATGGATTGAGCTTGGGATTGATCTCGTCAGTTCGTTCGGAAAGCTCCGGAGGAAGTCATCGTGAGCCCAATTACCGTAGGGATACTGGGAAGTATTTTGCTTCTTATCCTTTTGTTCCTTGGGATGCCCATTGCCTTTGTCATGATGCTGGTGGGGTTTTTGGGAATTAGTTATTTAGCATCCGTCGATGCCGCATTACCTGTATTGGCCAGAACAGTCTACGAAGTTGCTTCGAATTACCCGTATACGATCATCCCTCTTTTTATCCTGATGGGAGGATTTGCAGGAAATGCCGGAATCACACAAGAACTCTATCAAACCTTTGACAAGTGGTTCCGGAAGTTGCCGGGAGGATTGGGTATTGCAACCATTGGGGCATGTGCTGGGTTCGCTGCTTTAAGCGGTTCTTCCGTGGCCGGAGCGGCAGCCATGGGGATGATTGCCCTTCCAGAGATGAGACGATTCAACTATGCCCCAAAACTTGCTACAGGAGTTGTAGCCGCAGGTGGAACACTTGGTTTTCTCATCCCCCCCAGCCTTGGGTTTGTGATATATGGAATGCTTACCGAACAGTCCATTGGGAAGCTTTTAATTGCAGGTGTCTTACCCGGGGTTTTCCTTTCCCTTGCATTCATAGCTATCGTCGTCGTTGAAGTTAAAATGAATCCGGGTTTAGCTCCGATGACACATGGAGTTGTGAGCTGGAGGGAAAAATTATCAGCTCTTTCAGGAGTGTGGGAAACATTACTGGTATTTTTATTGGTGATGGGTGGGATCTATTTGGGTTTTATTAACCCTACTGAGGCTGGTGCAATCGGCGCAACAGCCCTTTTTGTAATTGTTTTACTCAAAAGAAGATTGACCCTTAATAATCTTTTTGTCTCTCTTCTGGAAGCCGTCCGGATTTCTGTTATGGTTCTATTTCTCGTTGCGGGGGCCAATGTTTTTAGTTATTTTCTGGCTCTTTCTACCATCCCCACAGCCGTATCGACCTGGATGGCTGGCCTCCAAGTCTCTCCCTATATCATCCTTGCAATCATCGTATCGATTTATTTAGTTCTCGGCTGCTTTTTAGATGCCATATCCATGATGGTTTTGACGATGCCGGTCATCTTCCCGGTGATCACCACATTAGGTTTCGACCCGATTTATTTTGGAGTGATCTGCGTGCTCATGATGGAGGCAGGGCTGATTACTCCACCCGTGGGACTCAATGTCTATACCCTTGCAGGAGTGGCAAAAGATGTACCGATGGAAGAGATTTTCCGAGGTGCTCTGCCATTTCTATTATCAATTATAGCGGCAGTCATTATCATTACGATTTTCCCCGAGATTGCCCTCTTTCTTCCAGGAATGATGGGAAGGTAGTTTTATGAAAATCCGAAATCCTAATTTCGAATTTCGAAACGATATCAAAATCCAAATTTCAAAATTCAAAAATTCCTTGTCCAGATCATTTGTATTTTGAACATTTGAATTTGTTTCGGATTTCGTGCTTCGAAATTCGAATTTACTTATTGAAGGCTGAAAAAAAACAGATTGAAAGGATTGGAGATGGAGGTAAAAAAACTTAAAAATTATATCAACGGACAGTGGGTGGAATCGAAAACGGATCAATGGTTGGAAGTAAGAAATCCTGCAAAAGACGAAGTCATTGCTGTTTGTCCCGAAACAACCAAAGAAGAAATTGATCGGACAGTCAGGGCAGCCCAAGAGGCATTTTGGAGATGGAGGACAACCCCACCTCCTCGGCGGGCGAAGCTCCTTTTCGATTTTCATGAGAAACTTGACAAACATATCAATGAAATCGCTGAGCTGATCGTTGACGAAAATGGGAAAACGTTAACAGATGCGAGGGGCGAAATCACCCGGGCCATGGAATATGTAGAACATGCCTGCGCAGGTCCGGAGTTGATGAAGGGCAGCCATGCTGAAGATGTTGGGACAGGTGTCGATACCCTTTACATTCGGGAACCGCTCGGTCCCTTTGTATTCCTCCCTCCGTTCAACTTTCCGGCCATGATTGCCCTTTATTTTGTATGGGGCGTTGCCGCTGGAGATACCGCCATCATCAAGTCGAGCCGCCTCTGTCCAATAACCATTACGCGGATCATCGAAATTGCAGAGGAATGCGGTTTTCCAAAAGGAGTGATCAATCTTCTGCATGGGTCAGGAAGCGGAGTGGGAGACGCCCTGATCACTCATCCTGGAACAGTGGGGGTCACCTTTGTAGGTTCCTCAAAAGTGGGGGAACATGTCTATAAGACGGCCATCAACCATGATAAGAGAGCTCAATGTCAGGGAGGTGCCAAGAACCATGTCCTCATCGCCGAGGATGCAGTGATTGATGAGGTGATGCAGAATGTAGTCGATTCCTGCTTTGGTCATGTCGGGGAACGGTGCTTTGCTGTATCGAATGTTTTGGCAGTGGAAAAAGTCTACGACAGGGTGAAAGATAAATTCATCGAACTTTCCAAGAAACTGGTATTGGGTTATGGCATGGATAAAGGAGTTACCTTAGGTCCAGTCGTTTCAAGGGAGGCACTCGATAAGATCCTAAAAGAAGTAGATCGAGGAATCCAAGATGGAGCAAAACTGATTCTCGACGGAAGAAATTCCAAGGTTGAGAAATATCCCAAAGGGTACTTCCTCGGCCCAACCGTTTTTGAGGCTGAACCCGAAATACGTATCTTTCAAGAAGAAGTTTTTGGTCCGGTTCGTTGCCTCAAGAAGGTGAAAGACCTTGCCGAAGGAGTCGATGTCATCAATCGAAGTCCTTATGGTCACACCGCCAACCTTTATACAGAAAACGGCGGTTGGGCACGGGAGTTTGCCCGTCTGGTCCAAGTCGGTCAGGTCGGAATCAACATTGGCACGCCCGCTCCCATCGCCTATTTTCCTGTGGGAGGGAAAAAAATCTCCATGTTTGGAGATATCAGGGGCCGGGCCAACGAGGCAATTGATTTCTATACCGACAAGAAAGTGATCATCAGTCGTTGGCATTCTTCATTTCATGGCGTTGCGGAGACCCTCGACGATGGCTTTGCCATGAAATATACCAAGAAATAAAAAATTGTTGGAGGTTGGAGGATAGAGGGTGGAGACAAAAACTCATGATTTTTCCTCAAACCTTACTCCTTAGACCTCAAACATGTTGGCTGCAAAGATTGACAATGATGGAAATAGCAATAAAGTTCATATTAAATAGCAAGTCTGTTGAGGTGGCAGTGCCTTCTCACTGGACCCTTCTTCGACTTCTTCGTGAGAAGTTCGGTCTCACCGGCACGAAAGAAGGTTGTGGGATCGGTGAATGTGGAGCCTGCACCGTATTGTTGGATGAGATGCCTGTTAATGCCTGTCTTATCCTGGTTCCAAAAGTGGAAGGGAGAAAGGTCGAAACGGTAGAAGGCCTTGGAAGCCGCAAATCCCTTCATCCATTACAAAAATCTTTTATTGATCATGGGGCGATCCAATGTGGCTTTTGCACTCCGGGGATATTGATGTCTTCCAAAGCCCTATTGGAGAAAAATCCTCAGCCAACCCGTGAAGAGGTCAAGGAAGCGATTTCCGGCCATCTCTGCCGGTGCACAGGGTATCATCAAATTATCGAAGCCATTAAAAAAGCGTCTGAGGTTTGAGGACCGTCCTCCTCCGGAGGACTTAAGGCAAGAGGCAAAAGATTTTTTGCCTCAAATGAAATGCCCCTCTTTCCTCCAACCTTAAGCAGGTTCTATGGTTCCTCCTTTTGACTATAAAATTCCAAATACCATTGGAGAAGCCTGCGATTTGTTGTGGCAGGCCGAGGGAAAAGCCAGAATTATTGCTGGAGGGACGGATCTGGTGATCGGTCTTCGGAATGGAAATCACAGTCCTCACTGGCTTATCGATATCACCAGAATAGAAGAACTTCGGGAGATCGAAGAAATGGACGGCGCCCTTTCTATCGGTGCTGCCGTTACCCATTCTGAAATAAGTTCATCTTCCTTAGTGAAAAAATATGGGAAAGTTCTATCCGATGCCGCTTCAGAGATTGGTTCTCCACAGATCAGAAACGTCGGCACCATTGGTGGAAATATTGTGAATGCATCTCCCGCAGCAGATACCCTTCCTCCGCTGATGGTATTGAACGCCACGGGGAAGGTCGTGTCTAAGGAAGGAGAAAGGCAAGTTCCTCTTTCTCAATTATTTAAAGGTCCTTATAAAACGACTTTAAAACCCCATGAGCTTTTGGTTCAAATTATATTTGCAAAACTTTCTCCAGAGGTGCGGAGCAGCTTTGTAAGGTTAGCCAGAAGGGATGCCATGGCCATCGCCAGGATGAGTGTTGCCATTGTCCTCCAAACCGAGAAAAGAAAACATCGCATTGAAGACATATGTATCTCTGTGGGCTCAGTGACTCCCACTCCCCAAAGGATGTCAGAGGCCGAAGCTTTTTTAAGGGGGAAATCGTCTGATGAAGAGGTTCTGCAAAAAGCTTCTCTAAAAATTTCTGAGACAATGATCCTTGGAAGTGGGGTCCGGCCTTCAACTCCCTATAAAAAGCCAGTGGTAGAAGCTTTATTTAAAAGGGCGATGAGAAAGGCCTTAGAAGAATAAACATGAGACAGGTAGGGATTGAAATTCCAAAGGTGGATGTTCTGGAAAAAGCTTTGGGAGAAGCAAAGTATGGCGCAGATTTACCTTACCAAGGACCTCTCCACCTAAAAGTTATTCGAAGTTCAAAACCTCATGCAAAGATTGTGAAGATCAATATGGAAGAAGTGCTCAGAGTTCCAGGTGTAGAGAGGATATTTACTGCGAAAGATATTCCCGGAAAGAATCTGATCGGAACCATCACCAAAGATCAGCCCATCTTAGCTGCGGATCGCGTGAGGTATCTCGGTGATCCTATTGCATTGGTCGCTGCAAAAACAGAAGAGGCGGCGGAAGAGGCAGCCAGAAAACTGATTGTTGTTTATGAACCCCTTCCTTCCGTCCATCATCCAGAAGAAGCCCTCCAACCGCATGCTCCTTTGATTCACGAAAAGGGGAATTTACTTCTTGAATTTCATGTCGTCAAGGGAGATGTCCGGAGAGGGTTTAAAAATGCCGAGGTGATTATCGAAGAAACTTATGCGACTACATGGATTGATCACGCCTATTTGGAGCCAGATGCAGGGATATCTTATCTGGATGATGAAGAAAGAATCACAGTCGTTTGCCCGACTCAAAATGTCCATTATGACCAGAAAGAGGTGGCTTCTATTCTCTCCTTGCCGTTGGACCGGGTGAGGATCATTCAGTGTGCCACGGGTGGAGGGTTTGGGGGAAGGTTAGACATCACAGTCCAGTGTTTGCTGGCCCTGGCTGTTTTTCATCTCAGAAAACCGGTAAGAATTGTTTATTCACGGGAAGAAGTCTTCCAAGCCACATCCAAACGCCATCCGTTAAAGATACGATACAAGAGCGGAGCGAAAAAAGATGGAACGCTGACTGCCATCGAAGTGGATATCTTGGGTGACACAGGGGCTTATGCCTCTTATGGGGGAACCGTTGCTATTCGATCGGCGGTTCATGCCTCAGGTCCATATCAGGTTCCGAATGTTAATGTGAGAAGCCGGATGGCCTATACCAACAATTCGTGGTCCGGTGCCATGCGGGGGTTCGGAGTACCTCAGATGGCCTTTGCTCATGAATCTCAGATAGATCTGATCGCCGAAGCATTGAAGATGGACCCCATGGAGGTTCGCCTTAAAAATTGTCTCCGCCCTGGGTCAGAAACAGCCACAGGTCAAACCTTGATGGCTAGTGTTGGGATAGGGGAGACGTTGAAAAAAGTGAAAGAATGGAAAGATCGCTTGGTCATCTCAAAAAAAGATTCGGGAAAACCCTTCATCAAGAAAGGAATTGGTGTCGGTTCGATGTGGTACGGAATTGGCAATACGGGAATCGCCAATCCGTCCACAGCGCAGATGGAGATCGACCCAGATGGAGAGGTCCGGCTTTTTACAGGGGTGGCGGATATTGGACAAGGTTCTGATACGGTTCTTCTACAAATTGCCTCTGAAGCGATAGGGGTCTCTTTAGGTGAGATTCGCTTCATTCGGGCAGATACTGCCGTGACCACGGATGCGGGGGCTACCTCAGCCAGTCGCCAGACTTACATTTCTGGGAATGCCATTCTCAAAGCAATCAAAAATTTGAAACAGGTGGCCATCCAGGAAGCCAGTCAACTATTAAGCATCGATGAAAAAGATCTTTTCTTTGAAGAAGGAAAGGTCAAATCGAGGACATGTTTGACAACTTCTCTTCCAGTTCAAGAAGTCGCTAAGAGATGCAGGAGGATATTGAGGGGAGAAGGCTCTTTCGATCCGGAGACGAGTCGGCTCGATCCCGAGACTGGGCAAGGTGCTCCTTATGCGACTTATGCCTTTGCAACTCATTTAGCAGAAGTGGAGGTAGATACGGAAACAGGTAAGGTGAAAGTTCATCGGGTGATTGCCAGCCATGATGTCGGGAAGGCCATTCATCCAAAAAATGTGATGGGTCAAATTATGGGGGGGGTTACCATGGGAACGGGGCTTGCTTTGATGGAGGAGTTTGTCCAGGGCGAAACAATTTCCTTTGCCAATTATCTCATTCCAACATCGAAAGATGTTCCTGAGGTGACTCCTATCATCGTTGAGGAGGAGGAGCCCACAGGTCCTTTTGGGGCAAAAGGAGTGGGGGAACCGGCTTTGATTCCATCTGCTCCAGCAATTTTGAATGCGATTGCTGATGCGATTGGCCAAAGGATTTATCATCTACCCGCAAATTTAGAACGAGTGTTAGAAGCAGTTCAAAAAAGTAAAAGTAGGCAGTAGACAGAAAGCAGTAATCAGTGATCAGTAATTCGTATTTAATACGGACACGTGACACGTCATCTGAGGAAAAAAGGGGGAGTAAATGACTAAACTGATGATTAAAAATATTGGCACTTTGGTTTCAGGGGATATTTTTAATCCTGTCCTGCATGCCGACACCCTTATCATCGAGGGAGGGTTGATTCAAAATGTGGGCAAGGAAAGGAACCTCAATACAAAAGGAGTGGATCAGGTGATGGATATCGGAGGGATGACCATCACTCCCGGGCTCATTGATTCCCATTGCCATCCTGTTATCGGAGATTTTACACCCCGGCAGAAGATGTTGGATTTCATTGAATCCTCACTCCACGGTGGCGTGACCACTCTCATCTCAGCCGGTGAGGTTCATCTCCCCGGGAGACCTAAAGATGTGGCCGGAACAAAAGCCCTCGCGGTCCTGGCTGCTAAATCCTTTGCCAGCGCTCGACCTGCAGGGGTGAAGGTCTTGGGTGGAAGCCTTATTCTTGAACCTGGCCTGCAGGAAAAAGATTTTGAGGAGCTGGCAAAAGAAGGTGTTAAAGTGGTAGGAGAGGTTGGTTTAGGAGGAGTGAAAAACCCAAAGGATGCAGCGCCGATGGTTAAATGGGCCAAGAAATATGGAATGGTCGTGATGATGCATACGGGGGGGACCTCTATCCCCGGAAGCACAACAGTTCCTGCTGATGATGTGATCGCTACGGATCCAGATATCGTCTCACATATTAATGGAGGGCCAACGGCTATCTCCATCGCTGAAGCAGAAAAATTGATTCGAAAAACCTCTTTGATTTTGGAGATTGCCCACTGCGGGAACTCAAAGATGATCGTGGATGTGGCGAAGATTGTGAAAGAAATAAATGCGTTTCCAAGAATCATTATTGGTAATGATGCCCCCTCCGGAACGGGCGTGATTCCTCTGGGAATTCTCAGGGTGATCAACTTTTTAGCTTCCCTCTGCGGCGTCAAAGCGGAAGAAGCCATTGCTATGGCGACGGGGAATACAGCAAAGGTTTACAAATTAAATAGAGGAACGATTGAAGTGGGGAAGGAAGCGGATCTGGTAGTCATGGATGCCCCCATGGGATCGGTCGGAAGAGATGCCCTCTCTGCCATTGAAGCAGGTGATATCCCGGGGATTGCATGTGTGCTCATTGATGGGGTGATGAAGAGCGGCGTGAGCAGAAACACTCCGCCCCCCAATCGTAAGATCGTAACCAGTAAACCTCAATAAAAGGGTTTTAGGGGTCGAGGGTTCAGGGGGTCAAGTAAAAAAATCTACAATCAAAATAAGTGATACAAAATATTTTTTGTCACTTGAACCCTGGTCCCCTCGAATCCCTGCCTGCCGGCAGGCAGGCTTGAACCCTGAGAAGGGTTGAAACAATGATTGTCGATTGGGAAACTTGTATTGGATGTGGTTTGTGTACAGAGGTTTGTCCCCTTGGAGCCATTTCCATGGCTACAGAAAAGAAAGCCTCTATCTCTGAAATCTGTGTCGATTGTCAGGCCTGCACCAAAGTCTGTCCAAAGGAGGCCATCGGGCCTGAGCCAGAACCAAAGGAAGGGGGTATGAAGTGTCTATCGTGCCCGATCACCTGCTATATCAAAACTGGTAATACAGGAGCCTGTCAGCGATTCGTCAATCTCAATGGAGAATTGGTCCGGAACATTCCGCTTCAATCTTATGAAGATATCAAGGGGATTGTGGGTGAAGATTATGAAGAGGTCATTCGAAGACCATTGATCACCGGCATCGGAGCCGGAACCACTTATCCCGATACAAAACCTGCCCCTTATATTGTCCGATCCCGGTTGAAGGGCATCGATGTGGTCACGGTCGTCACAGAGGCGCCGCTGAGTTACAGTGGCATCAAGGTCAAGGTGGATACAGATCTGCATATGGGCAGTGAAGGCGCCCCT
>Ga0209164_1002042_pt1 | contig 23005 bp, 18 predicted proteins | sample MTBNYHSulfiMetaG_FD_187458 | JGI IMG/M metagenome (GOLD analysis project Ga0209164, IMG submission 187458) | Enrichment culture microbial communities from rom New York Harbor, USA that are MTBE-degrading - MTBE-NYH (New York Harbor Sulfidogenic)... | ecosystem: Environmental > Aquatic > Marine >... | reverse complement strand
AGATCAACGGTCTCGGCCGGTTCATGGAAAGGGACCGGCACCAAGGGGCATGGACCGATTTTAACCGGATGTTCGGCAGATACTTTCTCAAGGGCGAGATAGTACCGGCCCAAACGACTTCGCAAGGACCTGAAACCACCGACAACCGGCAGGGCACCCTTTTTTCATCCGCCCGTGATTTAGGGGACAATCCTTAAGTATCAAATAAGTTGACATGGAATACATGTGACTGTACCGATGGTCCATGCCGAGAGTCGCACGATTAGATACGCACGGTCTTCTTTCCCGCGACCCGCGGGATCATGATCCGGGGGATAGAAAGACGAAAGATCTTCAAGGACGATGGTGATCGTGAAGATTTTATCGAACGGCTTTCCGACCTTTTACCCGAAACCCGGACCCAATGCTAAGCGTGGTCGTTTTATCGAACCATGCGCATTTCTTGTTTCGGAGCGGCCCTCAGGAGGTGGGGGTTGAGGGCCGGGATGGTATCTGACTTGGCGGAGCTGGATGGGTGTCCCTATTGCGGGCACAGCGCCTTGCCGGGAATAAGGAAGATGACGCCGCAGCATGGCCGCCTGCCTGGGAAAAAAGATCATCTGACTGCCATCGGGGTCCCTTTCCCCAATAGCCCTCAAAAAAATCCGACAGTTTAAACATGAAGGGTGTGCGGCAGTACGCCCGGTATTATCTGTGGCCGGCCCCTTGAAATGCCCGTCCGGCAACCATTGACATACCTTGAATGACATCGTAATATTATGTCATACATATTTCGTACAATTTGGAGGCAGTATGGCAAGCATACAAAAAAGCATGCGGATTCCCGAGGAAATGTTGGAAGGAATTCAGGTAATTGCACGGGAAAGGAACATGGATTTCTCCACGGTAACAAAGGAACTTCTGGAGGAAGCGATCAAAATGTATCGCTGTCCGGGTATTGTATTCAATGAGGGGGTCCGCGGACGAAGGGCCCGAATTGCAGGGACCGGTATAGAGGTTTGGGAAATTATCGCAGCCTACAAGAGCCTGGATGAGGACTATGGCCGTCTTCAAGCTGCCTTTCACTGGCTGTCCGAACCCCAGCTGAGAAACGCTCTGGCATACTATCGGCTATATCCTGATGAAATCAAGCATCTTATCGAGCAAAATGAAGCATGGACGCCGAAACACGTTTCCGAGGCGTTCCCCTTCCTCGCCGGAAGCGTAGCATGAAATATTATCTCGATGAGGATATCAGCCCAAGGGTTGCCGATATATTGAGAAGCCTCCAGATTAATGCGATCAGCACGCATGAGGTGCAAATGAAAGGGGCATCCGACCATGAGCAACTGAGGTATGCGGCCTCCAAAGGCATGGTTATGGTCACCCGAAACAGAAATGGCTTTATTCAATTGACGATCCAGTTTTTCAATGAAAATCGCCCCCATTTCGGGGTGCTAATCATTCCCTATTCCATCCCCGGCGACAAGTTTGATCTTATAGCGCAGGCTCTCAGGGGGTATGCCTCAAAACATGCCTCAGGGATGGAGGCTTACACGATTGATTTTTTAAATGTTTGAAAGCACCTGTGTGCGCGTGAGGTCCAGGGGCAAAAAAGGCTGGCAGCTATGCCCCAATCCCTATGAAATAGGCAATCGTCTCCATAAGTCCCTCATCCGGGGGAGTCTTTGAGAGGCGCAAACAAAAACATCCAGCAGGCGCAGAAGGAAGCGTGGCCACTCACCCGACAACACACCTGACAGGCATGCGGCGAAGCCGATGCCGACAAAAAATAAAAAACGACATTTCTTGACCTAAGTCAATGCACCTCTTTTCTTCAAACCCCATGATGGGGCCAAGCTCGAACAAGAACCAGGAAGCATCACAACCAAAAACCAACCATAGCGCGTGAAAGGAGAAAAGCAATGTTTTGTTATCAGTGTGAACAAACGGCAAAGGGCGAGGGGTGTACCAAAATAGGGGTTTGTGGAAAACAACCTGATGTGGCAGCGCTCCAGGACCTGCTGATCTATGCCCTCAAAGGTCTGTCGCTTTATGCGGTGGAGGGGCGGAAGGTCGGCATCAATGACCGGGATGTTAATATTTTTACCTGCGAGGCCACCTTTTCCACGCTTACCAACGTGGATTTTGACCCGGAGCGGTTTGTGCCGCTTATCCGTCGCTGCGTGGAATTGAGAGAAGGTCTCAAGGAGAGGGTGAAGGCCGCCGGCGGAAGGGTGGATTTTTCCGATGCGGCTGCCAACTTGAAACCCGCGGCAACCCTGGAAGAGATGGTGAAGCAGGGCGAGGGGGTGGGGATCACCTCTGATTCCGAACCCAACGCGGATATCCATGCCCTCAAGTGGACCCTTGTTTTCGGCCTCAAGGGGGTTGCCGCGTACGCCGATCATGCCCGGATATTGGGCCAGGAAGACGACACGGTCTTTGCATTTATCCACGAGGGCCTGGCCGCTACCCTGAACAAGGAGCTGTCTCTGGACGACTGGGTGGGTTTGGTCCTGAAATGCGGCGAGATTAACCTGAAGGCCATGGAACTGCTGGACGCCGCCAATACCGGTACCTACGGGCACCCTGTCCCCACATCCGTCCCATTGGGCGCCAAGAAAGGAAAGGCCATCCTGGTGTCAGGGCACGATCTCAAGGACCTGGAAGACGTGCTCAAACAATCCGAAGGAAAGGGGATAAACGTGTATACCCACGGAGAGATGCTTCCCTGCCACGGGTATCCTGAGTTGAAAAAATATCCCCATTTTTACGGGCACTACGGCACGGCCTGGCAGAACCAGGGAAAGGAGTTTGCGGAATTTCCGGGCGCGATCCTCATGACGACCAACTGCATCCAGAAACCGAAGGACACATACAAGGACAACATATTCACCACCGGCCTGGTGGGATGGCCCGGTGTGACGCATATCAGCAATAAGGATTTCTCACCCCTTATTGAAAAGGCGCTTTCCCTGCCCGGATTTGAAGAAGACAGCGACAAGGGATCTGTCATGGTCGGGTTTGCCCGCAATGCCGTGATGGGTGTGGCAGACAAGGTGATTGAAGCGGTTAAGGGAGGCGCCATCAGGCACTTTTTCCTGGTCGCGGGATGCGACGGTGCGAAACCGGGTCGAAACTACTATACCGAGTTTGTGGAGCAGGTTCCGCAAGACTGCGTGGTCTTGACGCTCGCGTGCGGCAAGTTCCGGTTTTTTGATAAGGATCTGGGCGACATCGGGGGTATTCCAAGGCTCCTGGATGTCGGTCAGTGTAATGACGCCTACTCGGCCATCCAGATCGCGGTGGCACTGGCAGGGGCCTTTGACTGCGGGGTCAACGACCTGCCGCTTTCCATGATCCTCTCATGGTACGAACAGAAGGCGGTCGCCATCCTCCTGACCCTTTTTTACCTGGGGATCAAGGACATCCGATTAGGACCGAGCCTGCCGGCGTTTATTACGCCAAACGTGCTGGACGTGCTGGTCAAGAACTTCAACATCATGCCGATCAGTACGCCGGAGGAGGATCTGAAGGCCATCCTGGGATAAGGCCCCGGGCAGCATCTACAGGATCACGGGGATGGCGGAAATGCGCTATCCCTGTGATCGTTCCAAAGGCCGGAGGGCTTAACGTTCAATCGGCCATATGAATGGTTCAGTTGAAAAAAGGGGGGTATCATGAAATGTCCGGGACAGGACAGCCAGTATTGGAAACCGGGGGCCATTTTTGAGGTCAAGTGTCCCAAATGCGGCAATGAGGTGGAATTTTTCAGGGATGACCCCACCCGGAAGTGCCCCAAGTGCGGTCATCGCTTTCTCAATCCGGACCTGGACTTCGGATGCGCCTCGTACTGCCCGCATGCGGAGCAGTGCATCGGGAATCTCCCCCCTGAACTCCTTGCTCAGAAAGAAAACCTGCTCAAAGATCGGGTCGCCATTGAGATGAAGCGCCATCTGAGACAGGACTTCAAGCGGATCGGTCATGCCAGCCGTGTGGCCCGGTACGCCGAGCAGATCGGCCGGGAAGAAGGGGGCAATCTGGCGGTGGTTTTGTGTGCGGCATATCTTCAGGACCTGGGGTCCGGTTCCGAGGAAAAAGAAGCGACCGCCGTGGCACGGGAGATCCTGACGCGACTGGGGGCCAAGGAGGCGCTGGTGGATGAGGTGTGCGATCTGATCGCCCTTGGCCGTGAGCCGGGGGGAAATGATGCGATCAACCTGAAGGTTCTCCATGATGCCGATATGATTGCGCGGCTGGAGGAAAGGCAAAAGGAAGATCCGGACGATGAAGCGGAACTGACCCGTGTCCTGAAGACGTCGTTTCTGACCGAGAGCGGCCGCAGGCTTGGAGAAAAAAGACTTTTGGAAACGAAAGGATAGTCCCATGAAGGTGATGCGAAAGATAATCGAAATCGATGATGAACTCTGCGACGGGTGCGGCCAGTGTGTGCCTTCCTGCGCCGAAGGGGCCATAGAGGTGATAGACGGCAAGGCCCGTCTGGTGGCGGAAAAATACTGCGATGGCCTGGGCGCCTGTATGGGGGAATGCCCTGCAGGGGCGCTCAGGATTGTGGAGCGCGAGGCAGAAGACTTTGATGAGGAGGCGGTGGAGCAGTACCTCAGTGAAAAGCCAGGCAATGCGGAGCCGGTGCCCATGGCCTGCGGATGTCCCTCCAGCCAGATCCAGACCTTCATCCCGGAGGCCTCCTCCGGGGAGCCCGCGGCAACGGAACCGCAGGCCGGGACAGGCTCGGCCCTCAGCCACTGGCCGGTTCAGATCAATCTGATCCCGGCCAAGGCGCCATTTTTAAAGGGGGCCGATCTGCTGATTGCCGCGGATTGCGTCCCGGTGGCCTCCCCTGATTTTCACCGGGATTTTGTGAAAGGAAAGGTGGTGATGGTGGGGTGCCCCAAGTTCGATGATGTGGCGGGATATATCAATAAGTTTACGGATATATTCAAGATTGCGGACATTCGAACGATCACCGTCGTGGTCATGGAGGTCCCCTGCTGTTCAGGACTGCCGATGGTGGTGAAACGGGCGCTTGAGGCATCCGGGAAAGAGATTCCGATGGAGGAGGTGGTGATCAGTACCCGGGGGGAGATTTTGAAAAGAAGGAAGATTGCCACGTAGCGATTTGACCTTATATTATTTAGAAATGCTCGGACTTTTTTTTGGATGTTTGATATCACAAGGTCTATTTGAGACCGAATCTGAGTATCACCTAAATTCGGAATGCGCCGATTCAACAGGAAAGGGAGGTAGTGTTATGGCCACTGTCAAGATCAAGGGGATGTCCTGCAACCACTGCGTCATGGCCGTTCAGAAGGCATTGAGCGGGGTCGAAGGGGTGACGAATATCAAGGTGGATCTGGAGAAGGGTGAGGCCACATTTGATCAAGCCGCTCCCGTTGATACGAATACCATAAAGGAAGCGATCCAAAAGGCAGGGTATCAGCTTGGCTGACAAGGTCCAGCTCCAGATCTCAGGGATGTCCTGCGCGGCCTGCGTGCGACGGGTCGAGCAGGGATTGTCAGACCTGAAGGGCGTGTCATCGGCCTCGGTCAATTTTGCCACCCAGAAGGCCACCCTGGAGTATGACCCGGCAGAAGTGGGCCCGGATCAGATGGCGGCAAAGGTCAGGGACCTGGGGTACGAGGTGATCGGACGGGATGTGGGAGGGGAATCTGCGCTTCAAAAAACCACCGTTTCCATAGGGGGAATGACGTGTGCTGCCTGCGTCCGGCGTGTGGAATCCGCCCTCGGAAGCATCGAGGGTGTCACCGACGCCGCCGTCAACCTGGCCACCGGGAGGGCGACAGTCCTCCACCGGCCGGATTGGGCAGGGCTTGAGGCGGTTCGGAAAACGGTATCCGATGCGGGGTATGAGTTCCTGGGCGCCTCTGAAGCGCTGCTCGAAGATCCGGTGGAGTCGGCCCGAATTACAGAAGTCAGGGACTTGAAGGTCCGATTTTGGACCGGGGTGGTCCTGAGCATCATCATTTTTATGGGTTCCATGCAATCATGGTTCCCCTTGCTTCGTCCCATTCCCAGACAGATCATGCTGGTGGCCCTTTTTGTTCTGACCACGCCTGTGGTCTTCTGGGTGGGCAGCCGGTTTATCGTCGGGGCGATCAAGGCGGCCCGGCAGAAGACCACGGATATGAATACCCTGGTGGCGGTGGGGGCCCTGTCCGCCTATTTCTACTCGTCTTTGACGACCTTCGCGCCCCGGCTGTTCGTCGAGGCCGGCATGTCCTTTCATGTCTATTTTGACGGCGCTGCCATGATCATTACCCTCATCCTGTTAGGCCGGCTTTTAGAGGCAAAGGCCAAGGGAAAGACCACTTCGGCCATCAAAAACCTCATGGGGCTCAAGCCCCGGACGGCCCGCGTCATCCGAGAGGGGAATGCCACGGACATCCCGATAGAGTCGGTCATCCCGGACGATCTGATCATGGTACGGCCCGGTGAAAAAATCCCCACCGACGGGGTGGTGGTTTCCGGATCTTCGGCCGTTGACGAGGCCATGTTGACCGGTGAAAGCATCCCGGTCTCCAAGGAAGCCGGGAGCGAGGTCTTTGCCGCCACCATCAACAAGAGCGGCAGTTTCACCTTCAGGGCCACCCGGGTGGGGGCTGAAACGGCCCTGGCACAGATTATCCGGCTGGTGGAGGAGGCACAGGGCTCCAAGGCCCCCATTCAACGCCTTGCGGACAAGGTCGCATCCATCTTTGTCCCGGTGGTTTTCGGGATTGCCGTCCTCACCTTTGTGATCTGGTATGTTCTGGTCCCGGAACCCATCTTCAGCCGGGCCCTCCTCAATTTTGTATCGGTCCTGATCATCGCCTGTCCCTGCGCCATGGGCCTGGCCACGCCGACGGCGGTTATGGTGGGGACCGGCATCGGGGCCGAACGCGGGATCCTGATCAAGGGGGGTGAAAGCCTGGAAAACGCCTACAAACTGACCGCCATCGCCTTTGACAAAACCGGCACCCTCACACAGGGAGCGCCAGCGGTCACGGATGTCGTATCTTATGGGGAAAGAACCGAAGCGGATATCCTGAAGATTGCGGTTTCCATTGAATCGGTGTCTGAGCATCCCCTGGCCCAGGCGGTGGCAGCAAAGGCGGGGGAACGCCATATCTCACCCAGGGAAATTGTTGATTTTGAGGCCTTGTCAGGCCTGGGGGCCCGGGGCGTGATTGACGGAAAGGAATGCATTCTGGGCAATCGCCGACTGATGGAAAAGGAAGGTATCGGTGTGGAGGGGCTTGAACAGACGGCCGATCGGCTTGCCGGCGGGGGCAAGACCTGTGTATTTGTGGCGGAACAAGGCCGCGTGGCCGGTCTTATCGCGTTTCTGGATCCGCCCAAGGCATCTGCGGCAGGGGCTATCGCCGACCTCAAAGCCATGGGGCTTCGAACCGTCCTGATTACCGGGGATAACCAGAGGAGTGCCCGGGCCATCGGTGAACCCCTCGGCATGGATCAGATATTGGCGGAGGTGCTGCCGGCCGGAAAGGTCGATGCGATCAAGGGGTTGCAGAAAGAAGGCCATGTGGTCGGGATGGTGGGAGACGGTATCAACGATGCCCCGGCCCTGTCAACCGCGGATATCGGCATTGCCATCGGCGCGGGCACGGACGTGGCCATGGAGGCCAGCGATATCACCCTCATGCGGGATGACCTCAACACAGTGCCGGAGGCGCTCAGGCTTTCGTTTGAGACCATGAAGGTCATCAAACAGAATCTCTTCTGGGCGTTTTTCTACAACAGCCTCGGGATCCCCATTGCAGCAGGGATCTTGTACCCCCTTTTCGGAATCCTGCTGAACCCTGTATTTGCAGCGGCCGCCATGGCCATGAGTTCGGTTTCAGTGGTGAGCAATTCCCTGAGGCTGAGAAGAAGGGCGGCATTAAGAAGAAAAGAGTGACGCCCGGCGTTCGTTGAAAGGAGCAGAATATGATGAAAAAAATTGAGCTTTTCAAGGAAAACGAGTTTAACGATCTGCACATGAGCAGACTGCTGGTGCATGATTCCCCTTATTTCAAGATCCTCAATTTCAACTTCAAGGCCGGACAGGAACTCCCGATACACTCCCACGAGATAGATGGCCAGGTGAGCATCGCCGTGCTGGAGGGGGAGGGGGAATTTCTGGCAAAAGAGGGGGCGACCCTCCCTGCCCGTCCCGGGGATGTCCTCGTTTCCGATATCAGCGAACCCCACGGCATCCGGGCTAGGAGCGATCTGCGCGTCCTGGTGACTATTGCGCCCCCCATCTGAGGTGATAAGAGGTGATAAGCGGTTCCTTTTTCGGTTTCCGACTACAGGGGATTGGGCCTTTGGGGGTCAAGGCAAATGTGACCGCAGGATCTTGTGATCGCGACAAGGGGCCTCACTATGGAGGTCTAGATTTAGGGCACGCCTGGATGTGTTGAGGATGTCGCGCGCGGTCTATTGCCGCGCATCAAATGTCCGATTTTGATCATGCACTTACGGGAAGACCACGTCATTAATCCATCAAGCCTGCGGGTGATCGCAGGTCTCGTCGGTGCTAACCGGGTCGAGCCCCTGTGGCCGGAACATTCCTCTCACGTGGCAACCATCGACAACGACAAAGTCTTCATCTGCGTGCAAGCGTGCCCCTTCATACGATCGATTGTCGATCGGTAGCCGCGGGAATCTTGCCCCATCTCTACGATGATCGAGCGTGTTTGGCCTGGCACGGGAAGAAACGGCGCCGGTACCGTGCTGAGGCAGAGAATAGTTGCTGAGGCCGGTGGTGAACTTGCCCCGAGTAGAATTTAAGGGGAACAGGCAAATTATTACTGATGAATAGAAACTCCGGGCTGGTTGAAATAGCTGAATAGTGCCTGTTGGAGTTTAGGCGTAAGCCTTTTATAAAATCACGGATAAACTCTACTCGAACTTATTGAGAAGTTACGACTCAAGAGCTTAACAGATTACCAGCTTAACGCCTCGCGCCTCTTGCCTACACAATATCCGTATCCCCATAGGTGAGAAACCAGTTTTCAGCGGTCCCCAGGAGGGCGGCGTCATGGGGGGCGAACCGGGCCCCGAAGTGCCATTTTCGGGGGTTCAGGATGGCCGGGACCGTTTTTAGGCCTGCGGCCTTGAAAAACGTAGGATCTGCCTGGGACAAGAGGCAGGTCATGAATTCCGCCCCTTCGGACTTAACGCAGTTCCGGGCAAAGTGAAGAAGTTGGTGCGTGGTGGGTATGTCCCGGACCGGGAAGGGGAAGAGATCGGTCAGGACCCCGAAGAAATGCCCCATGAGCGCCAGGGTCCGGATGACCATATAGCCCAGAAGCCGCCCGCCGGACCGGATGGCAAAGGGCCGGTAGCCGAAGTCAGGGATGCCCGCGTACCGCCAGTTGAGGTAGGCGGCGTCCCGGATCTGGATGACCGGGGCCAGGTTCCGGCGCCGGTTCCACAGGTCGTCGTATGCCTCGTCAAATCGGGTCACGGGTTCCACCTGGAGGCCGGGAATGTTCGCGAACACCGGGGCTGCGGAATCTCCTTTACGCGGTGCCGGCGCGGTGCCGGAGGCTTTCTTGAGGCCAAGGCGCGTGCGCAGCAGGGTGAGGGGCCTCAGGTGCGCCACCCGCAGGGGAAAGACCGTGACCGGGCGCCAGTCGAGATGCCGGGTGAATCCGGGAAGAGACGCCTCGTTGGGAAAGCCCCAGACCGTCGTGATGCCCGACTCCGATTCGAGCCGTTGGTAGGCCTTCCGGGCCAGGGCGGTAAAGAGTCCCTCCCTGCGATAGTCGGGATCGATCATGGTGTCACAGGACAGGGCGAACCGGGTCTCTTTCCCCTGAACGGAAAAACGGGTGGGGATCAGGGCATACTGGCCTGCGATCTGGTCGTGGTCCTGGGCAAGGACGCAGAGGGCCTCCCCTGCGGGATTGTCGCGGAATTGCCAGCGCCACGTCTCGGGCCTGAGCCGGACCGGATCCAGGTCCCCGAAGACGCGTTGACGAAGGTTGAGTATCTGCGCTTCGTCTCCTTCACGGTAGTCCCGCATGTGCCAGGTATGGGTCATCCCTTCACCATCCTCAGAAACAGTCTCCCCTGATCGAATCGGGAGAGGGTATGGTCCTTCAAGGAGCGTATCAGATAGGAAGGGCGGAGGTAAAACCGGAGATAGGCCCTTCTCAGCATGGATTTCAACGTCTTGAGATCATGATGGAGAAGGTTGTAATGGGGATAGAGGTGAACGGGAAAGGCCTCGGGGTCGAGCCGGATCTTACGAGCGAGCCGGGTCCCCGGAAAGGGGACGATCAGGTGAAAGGCGCAATAGTCGGGATCGAGCCGGACAGCCAGCCGGATGGTGGCCGCCATGTCGGACCGGGTCTCGCCCGGGAACCCGAAATTCATGAAGAGGGCGGTCCGTATGCCGTTCCTGCGGGCCAGCGAGACGGCCCTCACGCAGTCCGATACCTGGATCCCCTTTCCGGTCCGGCTCAGGATGCGGGGGCTCCCGGCCTCCACGCCGAAATGAATGAGGCGGCATCCGGCCTGTTTCATCCATTTCAGAAGGTCGTCGTCCACATCGGTCACCCGTGTCTGGCAGCACCATTCGATCTTCATGTCCCGTTGGATGAGGGCCTCGCAGAAAGACCGGACAAATCCCCGGTCGAGGGCGAATTCAAGGTCCATAAAATAGATATTTCTGACGCGAAACCGGTCCCTGACATAAGCCGTCTCGGCAACCAGCCGGTCAATGCCCTTCTGCCTGAAGCGGTGTCCGTACATCCCCAAGTAGCAGAAACGGCATGTGTGGGGGCATCCCCTCGATCCTTCCAGGATGGCAAAGTTCCCCCCCAGGAACGCATACCGGTATCGGTCCATCTTAAGGAGGTGATAGGCCGGATAGGGGAGGTCGTTCAGGTCCTGGATGAATCTTCTCGGCCTTGAACGAACCAGCCGGTCGCCCTCCAGCCAGGCGAGCCCTGGGATGTCGGGCGGGACAGGGGAGGATGCGTCCTGCCGGGCCAGGTCTGAAATGGTCTGTTCCGGCTCACCGAGGATGGCTGCACGGGCCCGGCTCTGCCTCAGGATGGCCTCCGGCCGCTCGGTTACGTGGGCTCCCATGATATAGAGGCGCTCCTTCGGAATCTGCTCGATGGTGCGGAAGAAAAACCCGATGTCCAGGGCGGGACACTGCCACCGGTCATAGGGGGTGGAGGTCACGAAGACCTTGTCGCATCGGGCGGCCTGTCGTCCCACGGCCCCTGGAGAGAGGTGTTCGATATTATTGTCCAGAATCCGGACGGAAAAACCCTCCTGTTCGAGCATGGCGGCCGCTATCGCCAGGTCCAGGGGCTGCCAGATCCGCTTGAACTGCGGCTGCTTCTGCCTCCGGATCCCGGTCCAGTCGGGGTTGATGAGGAGGATGGTTTCAGGGCGCGTCATGGCGCTTCCCCGAAGGAGGTGGTTTGTATGCCTCTCCGAGCCAGCTCCTCTTTGAGTGCAGGGTCGGTGAGCAGGTCCAGGTCCTTTTTCCAGTCGTAGCCCCAGTGACGGTATGTACACCGGGTATGGGCGTCGCCGGTCCCGGGATGAAGCATGACCTCCACCGTAGCCGCGGATGTCCCGGATTGAAGCCGTTCCAGGGTATGGAGGAGGGCCTCTCGGGTCAACCTGCCGCCGGCCCGCAGGAATCCCACCGATGGGATCGTCCTGGCGGAGGAAGCCAGCCGGGGGGATGCATAGAGCCGGGACCAGAAGGCGAGGCCGGTCCACTGGAGGAGTCGCCTGAGACCCGCATTCAGGGATGCCGGGTCTACCATCGCAGCCCTGATAAAGGGGATGCCATAGGTTCTGACGATGTTGAGACAAACCCTCAAGAGTCCTGGAAAGAGATGGACAAATTGGTGGCTGTCCAGGTGGCTGATGCGGATCCCTCCATTCAGGACCGTTTCCGCCTGGGCGCGCCATTCGGCCTCCACCTCCCGGCAATCGATCCGGCCGGACAGGATCGTCCTAAGGAGATGGTGCCTGGAAGGGAAACGATCGCCCGTTGCGATGATGGAAGAGAGATCTCGAGGACGGAGCAGGGGCCGTTCGTCGCAGAGGGTCAGATGAAGGCCCGTGTCGAGCCCTGGGGTGTCTTTGGCCAAGGAGATCGCCTCCTGAGCAGCCTCGCCGGCCGCAATGATGGAGGCACTGGTCAAAAGACCCTCTCTGAACGAGCGGATGATCCCCCTGTTGACCCCGGAGGTCAATCCAAAATCGTCGCCGTGGAAGATCACTTTCATTGAATAGTCGCGATTGACAATTGAATATTGATGAACTGCTCCGGATGAGGCCGGGGACGACGCATCCTCAGATAGCCCCATGGGGTGATTGAAACCTCACCTGCCGCAATGGGTTGCATTTAATGATGTTGCCTAAACAGTGGCTGACCGAAAACCCAGTTCTTCGGCCAGGAAAACTGAAACCCGAAGCACGAAACAATGACACAAATCAAAAATATCTCAATGACAGAAATATAATAATTCAAGTTTCGCACCTTTTATCAGGCTATCCTTTCAATAAACCTGGCATGATACGTCTATTCAGGGCGATGAAAACTCAATTTGGAAATAGCTACCCCCGTCCGTGGGGATCTCTTTGTAAAAGGCCGCAATCACGCGGAACCGCGTGATGGAACGCCCCCGGACCGTTTACATGAACCCTGAACAGGCAGAGGAGACATGCCTGATTCAACTGTGGTTTTCCTGGGGCTGTTGGGTGATGAATTTGACGACCTCACTGCCGTTCCCATGGAATGACATCAGCATTTGCAGCCTGTTACAAAGAGATCCCCGCGGACGTTACACTTCCCAGTCTGGAAGGCAAAGGGGTGCGAAACTTGAATAATATATTGACTCAGGCACTGCCTTTTAAAGAAGGCAGGCCCGAAGGCCGCCAACGTCAGGCATCCGGCGATTTCTTGCGGCGCTCCCTGATGAGGACGAGGATGAGGAGTGCGGCAAGAACGCCGGCCAGGGTGATCCATGCCCACCGGAACCTGCGGAACAGGTTTTGATCCTCTCTAACGGTGATGAGGGTCCTGGCAAGGGCCGTATGATGGATCCCCTTGGAATCGTATTCAAAATAGCAGAAGACCGGATACGCGGCCCCGGGCAGGGCCGAAAAATTGCGGATCTCGAAGTCTACGGTTTTTTCGGACCGCCGGCCGATCTCAAAGGCGGTCCTGGGCTCCGGCGACGAAAATTCCTTGGGGAGGACCAGGGTTGCGATGATTTTTTCAGGTTCCGACCCCAGGTTCTTTATGTCAAACCGGAGCCTTCCGCTCCTGCCGAGGGTCATGTCGCGGGTGAGGGCCGCCAAGTCCGGGTTGACCGCTTCGCCGACATGGAAGGTCATTCCCGAGAGAGCTGAAAACGGATACTGGTTGGCGTCGTGAAAATCCACGCGCACGGTCAGTGGGTATCGACCTTTTCCCACCCCTTTGACCTCTTTTTCAAAGAAGGCCCGTTCCGACCGGCCGGGGTCGAGTTGGGCCGCGACCGGTGAGGCATCGGTAAGGCCCAATGCGTTCAGGTGAACCTGCAGATTGTAGGCCGGGGCCGTCCCCCTGTTGGCAAAGGCAACGGTCGCCCTGATCCGATCGCCGGACACCTCTACGGTGGTTTCCGTCTCTATCTTGAGGATGTCTGCGGCGGCTGCCGGGGCGGTGCTCAAAAAGATCCAACAGAAGAGGAGCAACAAGAGGCCAGCCGGCTGAAGGGATCGGGGTGTCATGGGGTGAGGCCTCCTTAAAAATGGACGTGTGAACGGGATGGGCCACTATAGCAGAGGCATCGGCGTTTTTGAAAGCAAATCTTAGACAGCGGTTTCCGGGCTTGAAAATGAGAAGGGTATTGTATAAACTCCCCCATCGGTTTTCCCTGGCGGGTAAAGGGCATTAGAGGTTCAGCAAAAAGAGATCGTCAAGGTGATGAAGAGAGAGAGAACGGAACCAATAGTCCTGGAACGAGGATTCAGACGGCTTGAAGAACGGTTGGGGCACACCTTCCATAACCCTGAGTTGCTGGTCCGGGCATTCTGCCATGCCTCCTATGTGAATGAGCATGCGGACGGAGGCCTGGAGGACAACGAGCGGCTGGAGTTCTTGGGCGATGCCGTGCTGGACCTGGTCATCAGCCATCTCCTTATGCGTCATTTTGAAGATGCCAGAGAAGGAGATCTGTCCAAGTTCAGGGCCATGCTGGTGGATGAAGCCGGCCTTTACGAGGTTGCGCAGGGCCTCGGCTTGGGAGATTATCTCCTTTTGGGCAAGGGCGAAGAACAGACCCTCGGCAGGGAGAAGCCTTCCATTCTTGCAGATACGACCGAGGCCCTTATCGGGGCCGTCTATCTGGACGGGGGGTTCGATCGGGCGAAGGAGCTGATCGAGGCGCTGTTTTCGTCCCTCCTGGAGCGGGTGGCGGGGAGGGAACAGGTCCATGATTTCAAGAGCCTGCTCCAGGAATATACCCAGCAGACCTGCAAGACCCTCCCCAGATACCGGCTCATCCGAGAGACGGGGCCGGCTCATGACAGGTCGTTTCAGGTGTCCCTGAGCCTTATGGGAAAACCCCTGGCAGAGGGTGAGGGAAGGAGCAAGAAGGAGGCTGAACAGAATGCGGCCCGCGCGGCCTTCTTTCTGCTCAAGGAACAGGGGGTTCAAGGATGAACATCGAACATCGAACGTCCAACATCGAATGAAAGGCAACCGTCAGCTTTACACAGTCGTTCTAAAAGCCCGTCTCTCACAAGCCGTAAGCCGCAGTCAGAGGCAGAAGGTAAGAGGTTAAGGGGGAGAGAGGGTCAGCCCAAGACCCGTAACCGGCAAGGAGCAACCAGCAATGTGTCCAGATTTCAGATATCTCTGAATCACTTTGGCCAGCCCGCCTTGCGGGACTCACTTTAGACAGTTTAGGCACGGCTCTAATGAAACCGCTGATCATACCGATCTTTATCCCCCATACCGGGTGTCCGCATCGATGCGTCTTCTGCGATCAGGAGGGGATCACGGCCCAGTCGTCCGGCCGGGAGATCGACGGCGATCACGTGAGGGAGGTGCTGGACCGGGCCGTTCATTCAAGGACCTTCGATACAGGCCGGAATCCGGAGGCGGCCTTTTACGGGGGGACCTTTACGGGGCTTCCTGCCGAGCGGATGACACGACTTCTGGAGGCGGTGGGTCCCTACATCCAGGAGGGTCTGATCCGTTCCATCCGGGTCTCGACGCGGCCCGATTTCATCGACGCGGATCGCCTGAGCATCCTGAAGGCCTGGCATGTGAAGACGGTCGAATTGGGCGTTCAGTCCATGGATGAACGGGTCCTGGCCATGGCCCGGCGGGGGCACTCGGCCGCAGATGTGACAGGGGCGGTTCGGCTGTTAAGACGGGGCGGGTTCAAGGTGGGAGTCCAGTTGATGCCCGGTCTGCCGGGAGACTCCCAAGGGACCTTCCGGGCGACCGTCGAGGCGGTCGTCTCCCTCAGACCCGACATGGTCCGGCTCTATCCTGCGGTGGTCATCGCCGGAACAGGGCTTGCGCGGATGTACGAGGCCGGGACGTACCGGCCGTTGACGCTGGATGCGGCCGTTCACCAGTGCGTCGACGGGACGATCCGGCTGGAGGAGAACGGCATTCCGGTGATCCGGATCGGGCTCATGAGTTCCCCGTCGCTCCTTGAACCGGGACAGATGGTGGCAGGTCCGTGGCACCCCGCCTTTGGATTCCTGGTCCGCTCGGCCATACATCACCGGGCCATTGACCCGGACCTGCCAAACCCGGGAACGGCCGGTGAAATAAGGGTATTTGCCCCGGCGCCGGAGGTTCCGCTGGTGAGAGGCCATGGCAATAGTGGGATCCGAATGATCGAAGAGAAGACCGGTGCAAGGGTCATCGGGATCGTTGCGGATGGGACGGTTCCCAAAGGAAGGGTCAGGATTGAAGTGACATGACGTTTTTATCCGGCTATATCGCTATTATCGGCCCCCCGAACGTGGGCAAATCCACGCTCCTGAACCGGATCCTGGGCAGGAAGGTGGCGATTGTATCGCCCAAGCCCCAGACGACGCGGAACCGGATCGTCGGAATCCATCACGAGGAGGGGGTCCAGATGGTCTTCATCGACACGCCGGGGATCCACCGGACCCGGAGCCCGCTCCACCAATCCATGGTGGCGTCCGCGTTTGCGGCCTTTCAGGAGGTGGACATCCTCCTGGTCATGATCCAGCTGGGCGAGAGGGATGACGCAGCCATCTCGCCCATCCTGAACCATCTGAAGGGGATGAAAAAACCGTGCTTCCTTATCATCAACAAGATCGATACGGGGCCGAAAGAAACGCTCCTCCCCCTGATGGCAGAGTACGGGGAAAAACATCCCTTTGACGCGATCCTTCCCATTTCCGCCTTGAAGGGCGTCAATGTGGATATCCTCCTGAATGAACTGAGGTCCCGGTTGAGACCCGGGCCTCAATTTTTCCCGGAAGATATGGAGACAGACCAGTCGGAGAATTTTCTGATATCAGAGATTATCCGGGAAAAGATCTATCTCCAGTTGCGGCAGGAATTGCCCTATGCATCCGCGGTCACCGTGGAGAGGATCGATGACCTGCCGGGGAGGGATCTCTTGATGATCTCGGCCCGGATCCACGTGGAGACCGACTCTCAGAAGGCGATTTTCATCGGCAGGAAGGGAAAGATGATCCAGGCCGTCGGGCGATCCGCCCGGTTGGATCTGGAAAAGATCTTCGGCGTGAGGGTTTACCTGGATCTGACCGTCAGGGTGGAAAAAAACTGGACCCGGGACACCCGGGCGCTGAGGCGGCTGGGGTATTGAATATAGGGATAAGGCGCAAGGCGTGAGGCGTGAGGCACGGCCCAAAAAAAATCAGCCCCGCAAGGCAGGGCTGATTTTTCTTAGGAGGAAAGAGTCGTTGAGTAAACTATTTGATTTATGAATACTGCAAGAGGCTTGCCAAAACCGACCGCTTCAGGGGGTTTATTTGTAACAAACTGTTATTAATACCTATTTTATTGCCCAGGGTGTGTTGATCCTTCGCATATTCCTCAAAAAAGTCCAATTTGTTGCACCCATCCATGCCCCAAAAATGAAGTTTGTATGCAACTTATTTAATTTACAACATAAATATGGGTACTAAATTTTTTACCGCTAAACGGTGATATTGTACTTTTTCACCATTGTGCTGGATGGGGCTCTTGGTAATCCCCAGACGCCTGGCCGCATTGGACTGGAGGTGTCGCACCGGACCCAAGAAAGAGATCCAAATGGATGTGCATAGAATCTTCGTGTCTTTTCCGGTCCCGTGGAACCATGCCTATCGGTTGTTTCACGTTTCACCGGGGGCTCTCCGTGTGAGTCCCGCCTGTAATTGTGCCAAATGGCGCGATGGGTTGCGGGTTGTTCGGGTGAGGATGGCCCAAAAAAAACCGACCCCGCAAGGCGAGGTCGGTTTTACTTAGGAGGAAAGAGTAATTGAGTCTTACTATTTGCTTTTTGGATAATGCAAGGGGCTTGCCAAAACAATCTGCCTCGGGCAATTTATTTATAACCTTTAGTTTTTAATGGATATTTTTTTATTCCAGGGGATGTGGGGCCCTTCGGGATATTTCTCGAAGCGTCCAATTTGTTGTACCCATCCATGCCCAAAAAATGGAGTTTGTATATAACTTATTTAATTTACAGCATAAATATGGGTACAAAATTTTCTACCGCTAAATGGTGATATTGTACTTTTTCATCTTGTGCTGGATGAGGCTCTTGGTAATCCCCAGACTCCTGGCCGCATGGGCCTGGACATTGTCGCACCGGACCAGGGCCCTCCTGACCAGGCGTTCCTCTATTTCCTCCAGGGCCTTCTGGAGGGGGATGTCGGGCGGGATGAATCTCTCTACATCGAATTGCGTTTCCGCCCCGGTCAGCTCTACCGGGAGATCATCCACCGTGATCTGCCCGCCCGAATGGAGGACCACGGCCCTCTCAATGACATTTTCCAGTTCCCTCACATTCCCGGGCCAGGGGTGTGCGTAGAAGGCCTTCCACGCCTCAGGGCTCAACCGGATGGCGTCATCGCCCTCTCCGCCATGAAATTTTTGGATGAAATGCCTGACCAGGAGCGGAATATCGTCCGGCCGTTCCTGCAGGGAAGGGACATCGATATGAATGACATTGAGACGGTAATAGAGGTCTTCGCGAAAGACCCCGTTTTGGACATCCTCTTTGATATTTCTGTTGGAGGCGGACAGGACCCGCACATCCACCTGGATCGTCCGTGTGCCGCCGACCCGCTCAAACGCCATCTCCTGGAGCACCCGCAAGAGCTTGACCTGGAGAGAAAGCGGCATATCGCCCACTTCGTCCAAGAAGAGGGTTCCCTCATCGGCCAATTCAAAGCGCCCCTTTTTCATGGCCACGGCCCCTGTAAAGGCCCCTTTCTCATGGCCGAAGAGTTCACTTTCCAGCAGGGTTTCCGTCAAGGCGCCGCAATTGATGGAAATAAACGGGCGGTCCTTTCTCTGGCCCTGGTAGTGGATGGCCTTGGCGATGAGTTCCTTTCCGGTCCCGGAAGGCCCGGTGATGAGCACGGATGCCTTGGACCTGGAGACCTTTTCGATGAGGTCGTATACCTCGATCATCGGCTTGCTCTTTCCGATCAGGTTGCCGTACCTGAAGCGGTCGGAAAGGGCCTCGGTCAGGAGCCTGTTTTGCTTGACAAGCCGGTAGTTTTCAAGGGCCTTTTTGATGGTCAGCTTCAGCTGCTCATTTTCAAAGGGCTTCTGGATGTAGTCATAGGCATGCTTTCTCATCGCCTCAACGGCCATCTCAATGGTGCCGTAGGCGGTCATCATGATCACCGGCAGGTCCGGTTTTATCTTCTTGCACGCCTCGAGGAGTTCCATGCCGCTCATTCCCGGCATTTTCATATCGGTTATTACCAGGTCCAGGTCTGCCTCGCGCACCGTAGCGAGTCCGGCCTTGGCGTCATTGGCAGTAACGATCTCATAGCCTTCCGCTCCCAGGAGGGCCTCGAGCACCACCAGGTAGTTCTTTTCGTCATCTACAATCAGGATCGTTTCCATCGTAAACCAAGTGGGTGAAGTCACTAAAGTTTGAAGTGCCTAAAGTGCCTAAAGTTAAAAAACCGTAATCAACGGCGAATACGGGAGATCAGGGAAACCGCCACCCCGCCACCGCAGCATCTCAGCATCGCAATCATCCTATTCATCCAGGCAACCAGCACCCCGTATCCAGCCCCAAGCAAACCTCATGCCAGGGGGAGTTGGATCATCACCCGGGTTCCCGTGGGTCCTTCCCCATCGGATGCCGCTGTCCTGCTCTCTATCCATATCTTTCCCTGGTGTCCCTCGATGATATTGCGGACGATGGACAGACCGAGGCCCGTCCCCTTCTCCTTGGTACTGAAAAAGGGATTAAAGATCTTATTCAGGTCCTTTTCGCTGATCCCGGCGCCGGTATCTGCAATTTTAACCCTATACTGCGCGTCTTTCTCCTCCGTCACCGTTACCGTGATCTCGCCCCCGTTCGGCATGGACTGAATAGCGTTTAAAAAGATGTTGAGGAAGGATCGGTAGAGCTGTTCCGGGTCCGCCCGGAGTTTTAGGGGGCGATGGTCGAGATTGTTCCGAAGGGAAATCCCCCTTTTATCGAGTTCCGGTCCCAGGAATAGAAAGGTCCTCTCGAGGATTTGCTTGAGGTCGCAGTCCTGAAAGTTGGGCGTCATGGGCCGGGCAAAGTCCAGGAACTCGGTGACAATATCGTTGAGCCTGCCGGATTCTTCAACAATCATTTTTGTGAGCCGGGATGTGGATTCCTGGGCGCCGGGCATGGATCCCAGCAGCTCTGCCGTGCTCCGGATAATGCCTAAGGGGTTTCTGATCTCGTGGGAGACCCCTGCCACCATTTCGCCCAATGCGGCCAGTCTCTCGGCATGGTGCAACTGGGCCTCCAATTCCCGCTGTTCCCTGGCCCGTTCATCGATGATCCTCTCGGCCTTGCGGACGATCAGAAGAAGGGCAACGAAGATCATGCCCATAATGAGGATCGAAAGCCCGAAGGTAAGATACTGAAACCGGATGACGGATTTGAATTCCTCGCTCAGATCCTGGATCAGTTCGAAGACGCCCAGCACATATCCGGTATCGCCAACGAACGGGCCGATTCCCGTGAAGGGGATGTAGGTCCGCAGTTGCCTTTTGCCCCCCATCTTTTCGATGCCCAGGCCCCACAGGGTATCGCCCCCGGATATCAGCCCGGAGGAATTTTCTCCCATGACTGCCCTTTTGTACCCTAAGCTCTCCACCACTTTTTTGCCCAAGAGACTGGAGTCGGTACTGTACGCGATAACGCCGTTATTGATATCATAGATATTGACCAGGTCGATCTTGAAGCTGTGTGTGGTGTTCCTGACGATACGATCCATCAACTCATACTGAAATTCCTCCCGCAGCCGGATCTTGCCGAATTGACTGGTCACGGGGAGGACAAAATTTTGAAATACCTGGTGATTCAGGTTTTCGCCCAGAAGAAGGGCATAATTTTCATAACTCTTCATCAGGATCTCTTTTGCCTGGCTGGAAATGACCATGGAAAATGGAAAACTGAAGATAATCAGGACGATGAAGCTTGCATAGGCAAAGAACTTGACAAGCCGGAACTGCCTTGCATGTCTCTCTGTATGTTTCTGGGTCGGCGTCATAGGTCTGTTGGCAAAATAATTTAGGACAAAATAATTAAAAAATAGTGACTCTTTAGCCTCTTGATAGAAGGCGGCGCAACATGACAGGGCCGTGGGGGTCTCTTTAGCGTATTTAAGACCACGGGGGCGTTCCACGGTCTGTGGAATCCTTTGTTGCGTCCGTTGGGAAAAAGACCCCCCGGCGTTTTTCACATGCCTAACGTGTTATAAAAAATGTCATTTTACCCCACTGTCCCACTATTTCAGCATTCCCATCACGCCTTGTCGTATCAGTTCGGCATTGACAATGGTTGCATCTTGATATCTTATTCTTTAAGGTGGGTTGGAGTCAACAGGTTAGCGGAAACCAACGTTCTGAGCCGGTCCCCGGACAGATCTGCCGCAAACCCGGCGGGCACAAACCACCCGATGAATTAAAAACGAGGCGCCGGGGCCCGAATGGAACCCATCCGCGGGTCAGCCCCCGAACCCCTGAACCCCTGAAACCTGAACCTGGAACCCCTGACATGAAAAACCTTCCATTCATGCTCTATGCGGATCGCCATGGCCGTATCTATGAACACCCCCACCTCAGGATGCTGGGCCTTTCTGGGTCTGCGGCGCAGGTGGTCGCAGAAGAGGACCTGGCGCCGATGCCAACATTCAGCAAGCTCTTCTATATCCCCGATTGTCCGCCTATCGGTCTCGATCCCGACACCGGGAGGACCGAGGTCCTACAGGAGATGGAAGTGGACGGGGTCCTCTCCAGATGCTTTGCCGTGGCGGCCTTCCTTGAGCCTGGATGGGTCCGGGGTCACCTTCCGGCGGCCGACTACGGCGCCAAGGCCTACACCCTCCCTTCCTGGGCCTACGGGGCCGTGGGATTCAGGGAGGACGGATATTGGGTGTCGGGCTTCCAGATTGAATACAACCCCAAGTGGGACCCGCGAAATTACGACGACAGGGACCTGGTGTCTGCCATTCGCCGGTTTAAACGGCGAACCCCGGAAGGCCCCCTGGTGAGGCACCTGATCCGCTGCGCCACGGAAAACCACTGTTTTGCCGCAAAAAATCTCTTCTTGGGAAGATGGGAGGCCCCGCTGCCGCTCAGCCGCAGGTGCAACGCCGCCTGCCTCGGGTGCCTCTCCCTCCAGCCCGAGGCCTCATTTGAGGCCTCCCACGAACGGATCTCCTTTACCCCGTCACTGGAGGAAATCGTTTCATTGGCCGTTCGGCACTTAACCCATGCGCCTGAACCGATCGTCAGCTTCGGCCAGGGTTGCGAAGGGGAACCGCTGACGGAATACCGGCTCATGTCGAAAAGCATCCGGGAGATCCGAAGGGAGACAGGCCGGGGCACCATCAATCTGAATACCAACGGGAGCCGGCCTGACCGGGTCCGGGAGGTTGCCATGAGCGGCCTGGACTCTATCCGGATCAGCATGAACAGCGCGCGGCCCGAGGTCTACCATGCCTATTACCGGCCGCGGAAGTACCATTTTGAAGACGTGGTGGAGTCCATTGCCCTGTCCAGGGACCTGGGTCTGTATACCATGATCAACTACCTGGTTTTTCCCGGGATCACCGATCAGGAGCCGGAGATCGAGGCCCTGGGACATCTTATTGAGAGGACCCGGGTGAATTTCCTCCACCTCAAAAATCTGTGCATCGATCCGGCCCTCTATCTGGAGAAGATGCCCGGCCCCAGGGGACCGTGCATGGGCATGAGGAGGATGGCCGAGAGCCTGACGGCGCAATTCCCGAACCTGGAGTTAGGGTATTTCAACCAGCCGGTCTATCGGATTGGCAATTGACAATTGAAAAACGGGTATCCGGCAACCAGCAACCAGCCAATGCGGCATGACGGACGCAAACCAGTCATCCAGCATCGAGTATCCAGAATCCAGTACCCAGCCTAAAACAGCGTCAACTGCCGGGCCGGTCGTTTTTTCGGTTGCCTGCCGTGGCGATCCAGGGGCCGGCGCACGTCTTGAGGGATGCGGTCAAGCAAGGGGGATGGGTTCATCTCGAAAGGGCGCCCATTGAGGGAACGGCGATTTGCATAGGAGAGGATGAGGCGCGAGCGGGCCCGGGTCATGCCCACATAAAAGAGGCGGGTTTCCTCTGCCAGGTCCCGGTCCCCGAAAAGGAGGCAGGGGAGGAGCCGGTCCTCGCACCCGGTGATAAAGACCACCTCCCATTCGAGACCCTTGGCCGCATGAAGGGACATGAGTGCGAGCCGGTCTCCGGCCAAAAGCCCATGATCCA
>Ga0209164_1002041_pt1 | contig 23007 bp, 25 predicted proteins | sample MTBNYHSulfiMetaG_FD_187458 | JGI IMG/M metagenome (GOLD analysis project Ga0209164, IMG submission 187458) | Enrichment culture microbial communities from rom New York Harbor, USA that are MTBE-degrading - MTBE-NYH (New York Harbor Sulfidogenic)... | ecosystem: Environmental > Aquatic > Marine >... | reverse complement strand
CGCCGCCAGCTCAAGGAAGTACGAGGAGTCGGCCGGCATCCTGCAGAGGATCGCTGACGCCCTGGACACGGAGGCGGAGAGGAACGAGATTACCCCTATTATCACCCTGTGCAGAGCCTGGAGGATGATGACGCTGGCCGAGGCGGAGGCCGCCCCCAACTACTACCATGAGGCCGCCCAACTCTTCGAGGAGGCCAAGGATCTGAGCCTGACCCAGGAGACCAGGCTCCTGTCACTGGGTCACAGCAACTTCTGCCGGGCCCTCTACGAGTGCACCCAGTTCGAGGCCACCAGGGACGCGGGGAGCTACCAGAAGGCGAACCAGTACCTAACCAACGCTACCAACTACTACGTGAGGGCAGGCTACGAGCCGGCTCTTGAGTACTCCAAGGCCACCCAGAGGCTGTTCGACGCATATGTTTATGTCGATAACGCTAACGCGGAGACGGAGCCCGAGAAGAAGGCCAGGTACTACGCCATGGCTGAGAGGGTGCTGGAAGCCTCCGCCAAGTCCTTCCTCAGGGCGCAGCACCCTGCAAAGGAGCAGGAGGTGAACAGGCTGCTGGAGAACATACGCAAGGACCGCACCCTGGTTATGACCCTAATAGATGTGCTCAACGCGCCCCTCATCTCTTCCTCCACCGGTAGCTTCAGCGCGCCGACCCCCAGCCACGAGTACGCCGCCGGCCTGGAGAGCTTTGAGCACGCCAACGTCCAGGTGAGCCTCTATCTCAAGTCGGCGGATGTGAAGAGCGGTGAGGCCTTCGACGTCATCCTCGAGCTGTACAACGCGGGGATGGCGTCCGCTACCCTCGTAAAGGTCGAGGACTTTGTGCCCCAGAAATTTGAGGTGGTGAGAGTCTCCGGCTACTTCGGGGCAACTGAGGACTACATCAACTTGAAAGGCAAGAGGCTTGGGCCCCTCAGCACCGAGGAGGTGGCGCTGTCCATGAGGCCCCTATCCAGGGGGTCCTACACCCTGAAGCCGTGCGTAGTGTACCAGGACGACACGGGTGAGCTGAAGCACTGTGAGACCGAGCCGGTGGAGGTCTCCGTGTCCGAGATGGGTATCCTGGGGTGGCTCAGGGGCCCCAAGCCCTGACAGTGGCCGCCACGCCGCTAGATGAGGATGAGCAGGATGATGGATGATGTGATGGCGCAGCAGAGGCCGAGGAGAAACGTGGTGGAAGTCAGTATCCAGAGGAGCCTGCGCGTGGGGTAGAGGGTGAAGAAGAAGATGAAGAAGCTGGAAAGGAGAAACATGATGGCCCCGATGAGGAGGATGAGCCTGATCATGAGCGGGTCGGTCTCACTGAACTTGAGGATGGTCAAGCTCAGACCGGCGAGGGTCCCGGGGCGGGACGCGTTTAAGATCGGCTCAGTCAGGTTTCCCTGAACGCGGCTTCCCAAAGCAGTTCACACCTTAAAACACGTATGAAAAGGGGGTTCCAGGGTATTTAAATGGGGGGCACCCGTCTCTCTGGGAGGAAGCAGGGTGATGTGGGAGGGCTCCCTGCCACGGAAAGGGCCTTCCCGGCTCCTCAACCTTTTTCCCCTAGACCCGTATTCATGGTTATGGCGTCACAAGGCTACAGTCCCTCGGTGTCGGACCTGGTGTCATTGGAGTACCCTGAGGAGGCGAAGAGCAGCCCCGGCGGGGGCAGAGTGGCCTTCAGGGTGAGGACCACTAACTGGCGCGACAACAGGTACGAGCACAGGCTGTACGTTCACTTCATGGAATCGGGTAAGCTGGTGCAGCTGACCCGGACCGGCGACGTCACCCAAGTGGAGTGGATGACGGACGAGAGTCTCCTGGCCCTGTGGGACCGGGGCGGCAAAACACAGGTCTGGCTCTTCGAGGACCTGGCGGGGGAGCCCCTACAGGTGACCGACGTGGAGACCGGCGTTGAGGCCTTCAAGCCCACAGAGATGGGGGTTCTCTACGCGGCGGAGCACCCTGAGAGGAGTAAGCGGAGCAGCGTCAGAGATGTATACGGCAACGTCACCCACTTCGAGTCGGAGGACAGCTCCTCGGCCCTGTGGTACGTGAGCTTACCCTACCTCAAGGAGTACAGCCGGAGAGTCGTGGGCCTCACTGAGGAGGAAGCGAAGAAGGTGCCCAAGCCGGTCCTGGAGGTGTCGAGGCTGCTGGGGGGGCCCATGAAGGTACTGGACTTTATCGCCACAAGCTACGGGTGCATCGTCAACTGCAGGAGCAGGGACCCACTGGTGTACTGGGACCAGGTAACAAGCTACAAGCTTAAGGTGAACTACGAGTCCTCGGCGTACCTGGCGGCGGGGGGCGAGGACTGGCACGGCAGGGCCACGGAGCTTCTGCTGCCCAGGGTGAGCAGCGTGGTGGCAGTGAGCCCCGACGAGTCGAGTCTGCTCGTCAGCCACAAGGAGCGAGATAACATGTCATACACTCAGGCGGAACTCTGGGCCGTGGACCTGGGTGTGGCTGACCTGTCCAGGCCCCTGCAGCCGCACATGGTTAAGGTGTCGGAGGGCCTGGACCAGAGGGTGAACCAAGCCTGGTGGACCAGAAGCGGAGTCTACGCACTCTACGATAAGGGCACAGGGACGGCGATAGCCCGACTGTCCGCGGAGGGGGAGGCGGCTGAGCTCAGCCTACCCATGCATCCTGGACCCACGGCGTCCATGAACAGCGAGGGGCATCTGGCGTTCATAGGCAATGGCCCCGATTCGTTCCCCGAAGTCTATGCCAGCTGCGAGCCCGCGGGACGCATGATAGGAGTGAGGAGGCTCACTGACTACGGTGTTCAGGTGAGGGGCTGGAGTCTGGGCAAGGTGGAGACCATTCGGTGGAAATCTAGGGACGGGACGGTCATCGAGGGGGTCCTCAGGAAGCCGAGGAACTATGACCCGTCCAAGAAGTATCCGCTGGTCTTCCAGGTCCACGGAGGGCCCTCCACGGCTAGCCGCGGGTGGCTCCTGGAGCCCTACGATTATCAGCGGTACCCGCCCGTGCAGCTGGTGAACATGGGCGTCCTGGTGCTGAAGCCCAACTACAGGGGCAGCACCGGCTACGGGCAGGCGTTCCTGGAGCTGAACAGGGATAACCTGGGCCTTGGGGACATGTGGGACCTGGAGTCGGCTATGGACGACCTGGTGGCCAAGGGAGTGGTGGACCCAGACAGGGTTGGCTGCATGGGGTGGAGCCAGGGCGGCTACATCTCGGCCTACGTGGGGCTGCACAGCGACAAGTTCAGGGCTGTGAGCGTCGGAGCCGGCATCAGCGACTGGTACACCTACAGGGTGAGCAACGACATCCCCTACTTCACGGACCACTACCTTGGGGGGACCCCCTGGGACCGGGGGGAGGTCTACGAGAGGACCGCCCCCATGAGCGCCATAGACAAGGCGCATACACCGATGCTCATACAGCACGGGGCCCGGGACCAGAGGGTGCCCCTCAGCGACGGCATGGAACTGTACCGAGCCTTGAAAGACAAGGGGGTGCCCGTGGAGATGTTCGTGTACCCTGAGATGGCTCACCCCATCACAAAGCCCCGGGAGAACAGGGCTGTGATTCAGCAGAACCTGGACTGGTTCACACATTACCTGCTTGATGAAGGGAAACCTGTGTCAGATCACTGGGGTAAGGTAATGGACCAGAACAAGAACCTCTAACCTTTTTTAAACATGCTCTTTGGCGCGAAGCAGATGGGGCACACCCCAGTCTCCCGGTAGGTCAGCGAACTCGGTGCCCGGGTTAACGCCGTTCTCCGGGTCACCCTTCTCAGCATTGTACACATACCCGCAGATACTGCAAATGTACCTCGAAGACTCGGGCTTAGGTGGAGATGCTTCAACTGCTTTTCCTCCAAGCTCCTCCAATAGCCTCTGGTACTTCCAGTGGATCATGTCCCTGTCGAACTCGTTGAACTCGACCAGCATCTCGCCCAGCTCAGCCTCCGTGAAGTAGTCCATAACCTGTAGAAAGAAACGCTTGTCCTCCTTCTCGATGTGGGCAGGGTAAAACTCCGAAAGCTCCAGGAGGGCCTCCTTTATGACCCTAAGGGCCCCCCTGTCTCCTTCCATCCAGTTCCCGCGGGCTGATAGGAGCTTCTTGACCGTGGCCCTGGCGTGCCGGTGCTCCTCCACAAGTTCGTTCATCACCCGTCTGTGCCTAGCCCCGAGCTTCTTGGCCTCAAGCGCCTTGAAAAGTATGTCCTCCTCCTTGCCGTGGTGAGTCCTGTCAGCGTAAACCCTGAAGAAGTCGGCTGCCTTCTCTAGGAAGGCGATGTCGACCTTACCCCTCTCGTCGATGAACTTGACCTGAGCCCTTAGGAGCGGCATGATGCGCTCTATTATCCGGTGCTCCCACATCAATGGACCTACGGGCTTTACCATAGTTGATGGTTGGATGCCGCAGTTAATAACCTGCGATCAGTGGACGATTATGGTGCGGGTGTTCCTGATGTACTTCCCCGCCTCCGGTGTACCCAGCCCTAGCCAATCCCTCTGGAACACGAAGAACAGTTCCTGGTTCCCCGACAGCTCGTAAACTATCACCACGTGCTCTGTCAGACCCAGGGGCAGCCCCCAGAAAAGCATCTTGACGCCGTACTTGGCCGCCACCTCGTTCCACCTGGGGATGAACGCCTGCCTCTCCTCCAGGGGCAGCCTGAGGAACTCGGGAGTCATCTCCAGGAAGATGATGAACCGGACCATCCTCAACAAACACCTGACAGGTTGTTATAAAATGTTCGATGGATAACCGACGAAAAACCATTGAAACCCTGGACTGCCGGTATTTTTATACCGTAAATACTACTTCCATGGGAGCCGGCCGATGATAACAGTTGTGTCAGGTCTACCCCGCAGCGGCACCAGCATGATGATGAGCATACTCCAGGCTGGAGGTTTGGAGGTCCTCACAGACAACCAGCGTGAGGCCGACGAAGACAACATTCAGGGGTACCTGGAATACGAGCAGGTCAAGAGGCTTGACAGAGACACCTCATGGCTCGGGGAAGCCGAAGGAAAAGCCGTCAAGATCATAAGCATGCTCCTAAGGCACCTGCCCCCCTGCTACGAATACAGAGTCATCTTCATGCACAGAGACATCTTCGAGGTCCTAGCTAGCCAGAGAAAGATGATTGAGCGCAGAGGAGAGCAACCCGACAACACACCCGACGAGACCATGGCCGCCCTCTATGAGAGACACCTCGCCGATGTCAGCGAGTGGCTGAGGAGACAGCCCAACGTTGAGACCATGCACGTTGACTACAACGAGACCATGAGCGACCCACGGCAGACAGCAGCCCTGGTCAACGAGTTCCTAGGCGGAGGCCTAGACCAGGAGGCCATGGCACAGGTCGTGTCCCCCCAACTGTACAGGCAGAGAAAATAGCTCCAGGTGGGTCAATCGTCAACCCAAGTTTTTTCCGGTCACCCATCACTTATCCACACGATCATACATGTCCTTCTCAGGTCTGGGCGGAGGACTGTCCGACATCCCCCGCCTCACTGATCACCGCCGACGCAGGTTCAGCAGCTACGACCGCACAGGCGGCAACAGGGACTACGTAGTGGTGGAGCCGGGGGAGACGGCAGTCCTCGCCGAGATGAAAGGCGCCGGCTGCATCAAACACATCTGGGTAACCATACGTAGCGAGGAGGAGTGGTACCTGAGGAAGCTGGTGCTTCGTGTGCACTGGGACGGAGAGAAGACCCCCAGCATCGAGGCTCCAATAGGTGATTTCTTCGGCATAGGCCACGGGTTGACCCACAATTACGCCTCGGCTCCCCTCCAGATGAGCCCTGAGGACGGCAGGGGCTTCAACTGCTGGTGGCCCATGCCCTACAGTAGCGGAGCGCGTATCACCCTGGAGAACCAGGGCAGTAAACAGGTGCCCCGTTTCTACTACTATGTTGATTACGAGGAGTGGAGTAAGCCCGAGGACGGCCTCGGCAGGTTCCATGCCACGTGGCGCAGGGAGAATCCAACAGACGGCGTAAGCGACTCCGGCGTCCCCAACAGAACCTGGATGTATGAGGGCGAGAACCAGAGCGGCGAGGGCAACTACCTGTTACTGGAGGCTGAGGGCAGGGGCCACTACGTGGGCTGCAACGTCAACGTCGTCAACCTACGCAAGACGGACAAGTCCAACTGGTACGGCGAGGGCGACGACATGATCTACATTGACGGTGAGAAGCTGCCCAGCCTCGTGGGCACAGGCACCGAGGACTATTATGGGATGAGCTGGTGCCCCACCCAGGAGTACTGCGGCCCCTACCACGGGCTACCCATACCCGGCGGCAGGAACTGGAGCGGTAAGTCCACTTGGTACAGGTACCACATCCAGGACCCCGTCTACTTCCAGAGAAGCATACGGGTCACCATAGAGCACGGTCACGCCAACCACCGCAGCGACGATATCAGCAGCACCGCCTACTGGTACCAGACAGAGCCCCACAAGCCCTTCAGGCTGGCCCCTGTGGATCAGCGGATACCCAGGAAGTGAGGCCTTGAGCTACCTTATGGGCACCGATATAGGAACCCTAGGCACTAAAACTGTCCTGGTGGACCCTGAGGGTAAGACGCTGGCCCACAGCTTCCGTGAGTACGGGGTCATAACCTCTCGGCAGGGGTGGGCTGAGCAGTGGCCCGGAGTCTGGGCCGAAGCCGTACAAGCCACAGTCAAGGAGGCTTTGGAATGGTCTAAGGTAAAACCACGTGACATAGCCGGCGTATCCATCAGCAGCCTCTACGGGGGAAGCGGCATCCCCGTGGACAAGCGGTACAGACCCATCAGGCCCTGCATAATATGGGCCGACCGGCGCGCCACCGAGGAGTGCAGGAGGCTCCGCGAGACCGTGGGCGTGGAAGCCATCTACGAGGTCACGGGGAACGTCATCGATCCCTATTATGGGTACACCAAGATGCTCTGGATCAGAGACAACGAGCCGGAGAACTGGGAGAAGATTCACAGGATAGAGACCCCCAACGCCCACGTCATCAGGGCCCTAACCGGCGAGGAGAGCATCGACTACAGCAGCGCAGGCAACTACGGCGGCCTATTCAACATCCACAGGCGGGACTGGAGCAGCGAGATGATGGATGAGCTGGGTGTGCCCAGGGGCTTCTTCCCGGAGCGCATCCACAGCAGCGAGGATGTGGTGGGCGAGGTGACCACCGAGGGCAGCAGACTCACAGGCTTAGCCAAGGGAACTCCAATATGCGCAGGCGGTATAGACGCCCCAGTGAGCGCCCTGGCGGGCGGAGCCATACTGGACGGCGACCTGGCATCCATGCTGGGCACAAGCATGTGCAACGGATTCATAAGCCACAAGCCCAGGCTCAGCCCCAGGATGATCAACTTCCCCTACGTGGTCAACGGCAGAGAGTACCTTTACAGCTTCACAGGGGTATCCACGGCGGGCTTCACGGTCCGCTGGTTCAGGGACCAGCTGGGGACGCCGGAGACGGAGAAGGCGAGTGAGACGGGGGTTGACGCTTACAGGCTGCTGGACGAGGCGGCGTCCGACGTCCCCGTCGGCAGCGGCAGCCTCATCTTCCTGCCCCACATGATGGTGGGGGAGAGGGCCCCCTACTGGGACGAGCACATCCGGGGCGGCTTCCTGGGCCTAACCGTCTACCACACCAGGGCCCACATGTTCCGGGCCGTCCTGGAGGGCGTCGCCTACGCCATGAGGTACAGCCTGGAGGCCGCGTGGGAGACGGGGCTGAAGATCAACAGGGCCACCCTGGTGGACGGCGGGGCCAGGTCGCCCGTCTGGAGGCAGATAATAGCCGACGTAACAGGGGTCAGGATGAGCTACATCCCCGGGGCACAGGGAGCACCCCTGGGGGACGCCATCCTAGCCGGCCTGGGCACGGGGGTCATCAAGGACCACAGAGTCATCGAGGACTGGCTCGGTGAGAGGGTGCCCGTGGAGCCCAACGAGGCCAACGGTGAGGCATACGCCCGTTACTACGGCATCTACAAGGAGTGCCTGGAGGCCGCGAAACCCGTCTTCAGGGCTATGGCCGGGGATTAGCATTTAGCTAATACCCGCAATACTTCGATCCGTTAAGACGGCGGTCTTCCTGATCAGCCTCTCCACAGTTGTCTGGCGGGGGCAGGCCTCCTGACACTTCTCAACTTTGTAAAGCCTATACAGGATAGCTACGCATCGGGCTCAGCTTCCAAGAGCTGAGGAACTTGAGCCTCATAGACTTTCGTGAGTTGTTCAAAGGTTATGAGGGCTCTGGCACCCTCCCGTAACGTCATCGAGCCCAGAATGAAGAGGCTCATGGCCTCACCGTAATGGATCATCCACGACCCGGCTATTCCATTGGAGAAGGCCCTAGAAACGTACTCTGAGGCCACCACGATGGCCAAGAACCCGAGTAGAGTCTTCAGTGCGCTGTAGAGGAACCTTATCTTGGTGTCATTGTGGAGCATCTGCCAGCGGTCTAACAAGTCTCTCGGATGGATGTTTGGGGGCGTTCAGATAGGCTGTGTGTTACGAAGCAGATTCGGGTATGGTAAAAGATGATGGGGGCGGCGGTCACATGATGACTCTGCCGTCCACGATCCTGGCTCCGTCTGGGTACGCCAGGATGGGGTTCATGTCCAGCTCCTTGATCTCTGGGCACTCCTCCAGCATCCTGCTCGTCTTCACCAGGATGTCTGCCAGGGTCTTCTTGTCGCTTGGAGGCATGCCCCTGGCGCCGTCCAGTATCTTCTTGGCCTTTATCTCATCTAGCATCTCCATGGCGTCCACCTGGTCGATAGGTACAACCCTGAAGCTGACGTCCTTGAGTATCTCCACGAAGATTCCGCCCAGCCCGAACATGATGGTGGGCCCGAAGGTGGGGTCAGTGGTGCTGCCCACGATAATCTCTGTGCCCTTGGGGGCCATCTCTTGGACCAGGACGCCCGTGATCTCGGCGTCTGCCTTGTAGTTCTTGGCGTTGGCTATGATCTTCTTGAAGCCGTCCCTGATGCCCTGCTCGTCCTTGACACCCACGATGACGCCGCCGGCGTCGCTCTTGTGGAGTATCTGGGGCGAGACGATCTTGAGGACTATGGGGAAACCTATCTTCTTGGCCGCCTTGACAGCCTCCTCCTCGGTCCCGGCTACCTGTATCCTGGTGACCGGCATGCCGTAGAGGCCAAAGAGCTTCTTGGCCTCGTGCTCGAAGAGGAAGTTGCGTTTCTCCTTCTGGGCTGCGGCGAAGATTTCTGATACCGCCTTATCTCTCATAGAGTATACCTCAATGTCTTTCATTTATGACCCGTCTCCATTAATATAAAAAATGCTGTGCGCGCCTGTGCAAAGGTCTATAACTTGTTGAGTTAACGGTTTGTATCCACGGTGCCTCAGGTGTTTACCCCCGTACAGATAGTGCTGATCAACGCGGCCATCTTCTTCGGCCACTACGTAATAATCTCGACGGCCCTGAACTTCCAGTTCGGCAACGCGGGCATCCCCAACATGAGCAGCAACGCAAGCATGGCCATAGGCGCCTACACTGTGAGCGCCATTATTATACGCATCTGCATGTGGATTGGAGATCAGATGGGCCTCATATTTAGGCCCAACTGGGTCTACGACAACCCTTACAACACCAAGCTGATCACGGGCCTATTCCTGCAGAAGCCTCTGCTGGGCGTGAGCATATTCGTGCTTAGTCTAGCCCTCGCCTTCGTGCTAGGCTCCGCAACGGGTTGGCTAATAGGGGCTATCAGCGGCAGGCTTAGAGCCACGCGCCTCATGATCCTTCTTCTCATCATAGGCAGCGCCGTGAGCAACATAGCCGCCAACAACGAGGGGATAGCGGGTGGAACCTTGGGTGCCTTTATACCCAACCCGTTTATCTGGTACCAGGGGGAGCAGATGGTGATCCTTGCCACCGTAATCCTGTCCGTGGGGCTCGTCTGCTTCTTCATAATGAGGGCCATGATGAACAGCCCCTTCGGCAGGCTCATGAAGGCTATGAGGGAGAACGAGGTCAGCCTTGAGAGCACCGGTAAGAACGTGGCGACTGTGAGGCGGGGTGTAATGATGTTCGGCAGCGGCATCATGGCGCTGAGCGGCGTCCTCCTCAGCTACTATTACAGCTTCGTGCAGCACACCATGTTCGACAGGATGAGCTACACCTTCTGGCCCTGGCTCATGATCACCATAGGGGGCCTAGGGAACAACGCAGGCGCCTACCTGGGTACCCTGATCTGCGTCAGCATCATCAAGGCTCTGAACATATCCAAGCAGACGCTCGGCCCCCTCCTCGTGGGCACCATGTGGATCAAGCTCATAGGATACTTCGAGGAGATCATCCTCTCCACCTTGCTGCTACTGTTCCTGATCTTCAAGCCGGGTGGAATAGTGCCGGAGAAGATACTGATGATTAAGGGCGTGAGCTACAGGCAGCTCATCAGGGGTGAGGAGCCTAGGCGACCCTAGGCATGGCAAGCTGATCCTTGATCCACCTGGCAGCCTTGATCAGTAGAGGGTTCGGGGTGGCCACAACGGGTATGTCCCGAGGTCCTATCTTGAGGCTGGGCCTGAACTCGGGCATGGGTGCGTATATGACGCTGGCCCAGTATATCCTACCCTGCTGCCGCTCCTTCAGCAGCTCCTTGGTGTTGAAGGGGAGGGGCATGTGGTGGAAGACGACGCCCTCCGCCCAGTTTAGCACCAGGGGGTGGCCGGCGTCCTGGATGAGTGCCCCGGTCTCGGCCAGCTTGTCTAGGGTATACTCCACCATCTCCAGGATTACCAGCTCCTCCACGGGCTTGTACGTGATCTTCATATGCACCCAATGGGTTCGGGGTGGCTAAAGAACTTCACTGTCACTCTCCAGGAAGTCCACTATGGTCCCCATGTGGACACGGGCAGTGGCCACGAGGTCGTCTACGGCGATGTGCTCGTCCACGCCTCCCATCCCGTAGACCCTGGGCCCGTAGGACACGGCGGGCACGTCTCTCAGCCTCCAGAACCTGCAGTCCGTGCCGCCTGAGGTGAAGCTCAGGTGGGGCGCCCTGCCTGTGACGGCCTCAGAGTTACGTTTAAGCAGCCCAACCACCGCCTCGTCGGGGCCAGTGTACGTGGGCCCTGTGATGACGCTTGGGTGCCTGGCCCACTCCACGCCGATGGAGGGCTCCACATCATGAACCTTCTCCTCCACAAGCCCCCTCACCTGCTCGGGGGTGAAGCCGAGAGGCAGCCTTATGTCCACCTCAGCCTCGCACAGCGCGGGCACTATGTTCTCCTTAGTGCCACCCCTCACCACGCCGATGTTCACAGTTAAACGCCTCAGAACTTCCGCCATAGTCTCGGACTCGTGGCCGTACTGGTCTCTGTACCCCATCATTACCTCTTCTAGAAGCCTTTCAGTGGCGGGGTCGAGGCCCGCAGGAAGCCCCTGGAGCCCCTGGACCCCCGGGAGCACCCTGACCATCTTCATTATGGCGTTCTCCCCAACGTAGCCCGCGAAGCTCCCGTGAGCTGCCTTGCCCTCAGCTCTGAGTACCAGCGGGACCCGCCCCTTCTCACCTATCCTCACAGTTAAGCCTGAGGGTTCACCGTTGAGGACGGCGTCGCCCATGAGCCCTTCCACGTTGTCGAGAAGCCACAGGGCGCCCCATCGACCACCAGTCTCCTCGTCCGATGTGCCTGTGAAGGTGAGCCTACCGGCGGGTTCCTCGTCCGCGATGAGCCCGTAGCAGAATAAGAGAGAGGCCAGCCCTCCCTTCATGTCGCCGCTACCCCGGCCAATAATGTGCCCGCCTTCAACTGCGCCCGAGTGGGGTGGCCTCGTCCACCGCTCCCCCACTTCCCCTGGGAACTGGTCCAGGTGGCCGTTGAGGACCAGGTGGGGCCGCCCATCCCCCACGCAGGAGACTAGGCTCACGACGCCCTCCACAGGCTCGTACGCTCGGGTTTCAGCGCCTCTCTCCCTAAGATAGTCTAGGATGTATGTGGCTAGCTGGGATGTGTCGCCGGGTGGGTTATCGCTTGGTATCTTCACGAGCTCTGAGCAGAGCGTGATTAGCTCACGTCTTCCTCTCCTCACTTTTTCGAGAAGTCGAGCCTTGTTGAGCGCCATGTTACCTAGTATGAGGCGCGTCTAATTATAACCTGTCACCGGGAAAAAGGGTTAGGTGTGAAGCCTCTTAACTAGCTTGCCGAGGCGTTCACCCATCTTGTGGCAAACCTCGAGGCTCTTCTCATCGGGAGCCCCAACACTGGCGGCGCCGTAGTGGTTGGTCCCCGAGGTGCCTTGGACCACCATGCCGTGGATCATGAGGGCCTCAAGGAGGCTTATTATTGTGGTCTCTGCGCCTGTGTGGGTGCCCCCGGCGCTGGCGAAGGCGCCCCCCACCATGCCGTCCAGTTTCCCGTGGTGTTTTACGCTAGCGTCGATGAACTCCTTAATCTTTGCCGTGGGGAGGCCGTAGTATACCGGTGACCCCAGGATGAGCCCCTTGTACTGGGGTATCTCGTCCACCGATGCGTCGTCTACCTTCTTCAGAACGGCCTCCACGCCCGCAGCCTTCACACCCGACGCGACGGCTTGAGCCATCTTCTCCGTGTTCCCTGTCCGTGAATCGTAGACTATCAGCATCTTCATCCCGCTCACCCCAGCTTATCCGCCGCACCCTCAGCCTCGTAGACGGCCTTGACCTCGCCGTAGTAGATGACGTGCATGTCCTTGGTCTGGTACACCTCGTCCTCCACAGCCTTCAAGAGGTCGCCAGGACGCATCTCGTCCTTGTAAAGTATCTGGCACTCGAAGTGAACCGGGCACTCCTCGATGTAGGGGGCCTTCACCTTAAAGCCCTTGGCGGCGGTCATCCCCAGCTCCTTGAACTTATCCATGTCCCTGCCAGACTTTATCCCGCAGAAGTCAAGCCACTTCTCCATGCCTTTCCCGGGGAGGCACACAGTGAAGCTGTCGGACTCTTCCAGGAGCTTATGGGTGTGCCTGGAGAGCCTCACCGCGACGACGAACACGGGCCTCCTCCAAATGGTGCCTAGGAAGCCCCAGCCTATGGTCATGGCGTTGGGTTTACCCTTCTTACCCTGAGCCACCAGTAGGAGCCCGCCACCCCTCATGAGCCTGTTGGCCTCGGCGACGTACTTGAACTCGTTAACCTGATTCCTCATAGGATCACGAGAAGAGAGGGGGAGCCAGGGTTTTTAAAACTGTCACCGGGGACACGTGTACGCGCAGGATTAGCGGTGTGGGTCACAGAACCGTAATCATGCACGCGCTCTGAAGCAAACCAGTGGACTACACATAACAATAAAAGAAAATGGATTTACATTCGACAGGCCACCATTCGCATATTCCCCTGAACAGGATTTTACTGTCTTAGGAACAACCAGACACCTTAAATATTAAACAATAAAGTGCGCCGCCTATAATCATTTATTTAAAAAAAAGGGCCTTAAGATATAATTAACCGCATAGAAAGCTCCTGTAGGAGAGATCCCCGTAATTACTGCACGAAAATATAGATCATTCATCCAGATTTTAATGTAAAAAGAGTCTTATACTCCAGACTGTGTTAGGCATCACAGAGCGCAGTCTACGTGAGAGCATGTCCTTCACAGAAAAGATAGACGTCCTGGATTTACTCATCAACATACTTAGGGAGCACGAGGAGAAGCTGGACGAGCTGGTGGCGCGCCTTGAGGTTGTGAGCCAGACCATCCAGAAGGACCCCAACCTTAAACGAAGCGTCATGGAGTACGAGGTAGGTAAGGAGGCGGTGGAGGAGGAAGCCGGCGTCTCCAACATCCTGGTGGTGGACGACGACAAGAGCCTTGCCAACACCTTCAAACTTGTGCTCCAGAGCGTGGGCTTCAACGTGGACACCGCCATAACAGGCCTCCAAGCCCTCTACAAGATTAACAGGAAGCAGTACGACCTGGTCATCCTGGACATCAACCTCCCCGATATGCTAGGAGACGAGGTGGCCGAGAAGATCAGGGAGAACAGCGACGATGTCAACATCATCATGATCACCGGGTATAGCAGCTTCAAGGACGAGGTGAAGGAGGAGGAGCTGGGCATCAAGGAGGTCCTCATGAAGCCAATACCCCCCGAGGACCTTGTGAAGATAACCAAGAAGACGCTCCTGGCCAAAGACCAGGCTTAACCCACACTAAATAATGTAGCCGCTATCTATTCTCTCAAAGTCTCGCACTAGCTCCAGATTAAGCTCAGGCTCCATATCCTCATAGTCCTCCTCGGTGAGGTTTGACCAAGGTCCTGTGAGGGCCGCCTCCGCGGCGGGGTGGTTTCTGCCGAAGCTGTCCTGGCAGACCTTGTAGGTGAGCCTTCTCACCTGCCGCTCATCTGTGAAACCCAGAGTGTGGAGGTACTCGTGGACCAGGATGGCGAAAACATGGGACTTTTCCTTGAGGCTCGTCGTTGACCCAAGCAGCCGCCTGTTGATGACTATGTCGTTGGTGCCCATGGGATGGAAAGCGCCCACGCGCATGGGGAGGTTCCCCAGGTACAGCATAAGGCCAACTCGGTGGAGGCCTAGGGTGCGTTTCACAGCCCATTTCACAAGGGTGAATATGTCTCCGTAGGTCTTGGCTTTATCCAGTTCCACGGGCGGCGTCAGAGGTAATCCTCCTATACTGCTTCCACTGACTTGACTGCCGGAATCTTCTTTTTAAGGTAGTTTTCCACGCCCCACTTGAGTGTCATAGTGCTCATTGGGCACCCAGCGCAGGCGCCTGTGAGCCTGACCTTCACGATTCCATCCTTGCTCACATCGATTAGTTCGACGTCTCCGCCATCTACTTGCAGGTGGGGTCTTACCTCCTCGAGGACTTGGCGTACTTCATCTTTCAAAAGCTTTCACTCCCAGAAGGGGAGAATTGATGGTATTTAAACATATACAGCAACAGCGGTTACTTACCCATGATCTTGGACTGGACTGAACATGGACATTATCGTATCTTTAACTTATCTCATGGACGCTGTGAGGTGGGACTGATCCATAATTTTATCCTCAAACATCTGCATATCTTTACATGATTCACATGAGCAGGCTAGTAGACAAGGCGCTGGAGTTCGCAAGTAAGAAACATGAGGGCCAACTGGACGACAGCGGAAGGCCTTACTTCTTTGCCCACGTGGTCCAAGTTCATGGTATCCTGCAGGATGTGTCCGACGACGAGGAGGTGCTCTGCGCTGGCCTTCTCCACGACATCATCGAGGACACTGACACCACCTACGAGGAGCTGGTCCACGAGTTCACCAAGGAGATAGCCGACATAGTTCTGGAGGTCACCCACGTGGGGAACAGCGTGGACAACTACTACTTCCCGCTTCTACGTTCCAGGAAGGCGATCATGGTCCAGTTCGCCGACAGGCTAAGCAACATGGCTAGGATGGTGGACTGGCCCGGGAACGTGCAGCAGAGTTTCCTTGAGGGGAGCATGTTCTGGCGCTCCAAACCCCCCTAGCTCCACCCATAATTTATAGCCACCTTACAACTAATTCAATGCGATTAGCCATGGGTCGGCTTGAGGATAAAGCCCTGGAGTTTGCCAGCAAGAAGCATGAAGGCCAGTTGGACGACCAGGGGAGGCCCTACTTCTTCGCCCACATAGTACAGGTGCACAGCCTGCTGAAGGACGTCACCGACGACGAGGAGGTTCTCTGCGCGGGTCTCCTCCATGACACCATCGAGGACACTGACACCACCTACGAGGAGCTGATACGCGAGTTCAACAAGGAGATCGCGGACCTAGTCATGGAGCTCACGCACCAGGGGGACAAGGAGACAGGCAGGTACTTCCCCATATTGAGCTCAAAGAAAGCCATCGTCGTAAAGTTCGCGGACCGCCTGAGCAACCTGTCCAGAATGGTAGACTGGCCCGGGGACTGGCAGCAGGACTATCTCAGAGAGAGCGTCTTCTGGAAGACTGCGCCTTGGAAAAAGGCCTAGAGAAACTAGGGGTAATTCATTGCCCGCAGATGTTCTTCAAACCCATGATGCGAGACATTTATCATCTAAAACATGTACTATACGAACATCAATGAAGCTTCCATCAAACCTGCGACACCTAACATGTGGCGACAGCGAAAATAAAGTAGAAAAGGTCCCCACTCATGACAGTTAGCCTCCCATCATTCAAAGAAGCCCTCAAGAGAGCCGAGGCCAACCTGAGCCGGTCCCTAGTGGGGCAAGTTAAGATAACAGTACATTACGAACTAGACAACAAACTACGGCAAACAATACAGACAATAGACCACGAAAAGTTCAGAGAAGAGCTCCAGTACAGCCAGGAGGAGATAATAGAACGGGCGACCACGAAGGGCTTCGTCTGCCTCATTGCACACCTGGACGGCAGACCCGTCGCCTTCGACTACGGGTACAATGACGAGGAGGAGGGGGCCTTCTTCTCTGACAGCTCCGCGTCCCTCATAGAAGGGAGGGGCTTGGGCACAGCCCTGTTCGCCGTTGAGATCATCCACGACTACGAGCAAGGCTACAGGCTCATCAAACTGGTGACGGAGGATGTGGACGAACAGGGAAGAACCCTGCGTAGCCTGTGGGAGCGGTTCGGCTTCAAGGCCATCCACTTCGACCCGGTGAAGGGCATCGAGATGAGCATGGAGCTGAACCCTGAGGCGGTAGCAGCTATATACGACAGATACATCGGAAGCAGGTAAGAGCCAGGTGAGCTAGATAGGATAATTTTCTGTAGTTAGAAGACGTCGCTGGGTGTCAGGTGCCAGCGTTTAACGTCGGACAGCTCCAGGTTGCCCCTGTAGACGGCCTCACCCCTCTGATACGTGTTGTTGATGGGCTTCATGATGACCTTCAGCCATGGAGCCGTGGTGAAGCCTAGACGCATTGACGCTCCCTCGAGAGCGCCCCCCCTCAAGGTGTCCACCTCCACGTCGGTTACCCCCTGATGGAGCTCATTAAGGCACGCTAAGACGCTGGGCAGGGTGTCCTCCAGCTGCCCTGAGGGGTAGTCGTCTATGGTCAGGTAGAGCCTCCCCTCCTCGGACACCTCGTCCACGACGACATAGCTGTCAGGTTTACCGTTGCGGATGAGCCTGTATGGTTGGATGCGTCTCACCGGGTTCCCTTCTATGCGCCAGCGTAGGCAGGGGAGGCTCCTGTGAAAGTGAAGTAGCTTGCTCTCCTCGGCCCAAGCCTCATAGAGCCCATAGCATTGGTCCGCCGAGATGGGCTCAAGCTCTACGCCTGACCTGTCATTGAGCTTATAGAAAGCTTCTCGCTCCAGCATGCACTTGTCTATGTCGTAGGTGAGGGCTGACCCTGCCTTGTGGGCGGCTCCAGCCGCCTCCACCAGGTTGAAGCCTATCAGGAGCTCTGGGCTACGCCCCCGGATCTCCTCCACCATAAACTTTATGGTTCTTTGGAAGAGCCCCTGCCGCCGGTGGTCCTCGTCCACGAAGCCGTCGCAGCCCTGGAAGACGATGAAGGAGCAGCCCCCGACCCTCACCTCCATTGGGAGAAATGAGTTGAAGGCAACGGGGATGCCTGTGGGGATGTGCTCGGCCACGGCTATCGACGTGAAGCCTAGATTGAACGGGTTGTCCCTGAACTTCCAGTTGAACACCTTCTCGTCATATTCGCTCCATAACGCCTTATTCAGTCCATCCACGTACCACGGGAGATCGTCTTCCCTGAACCAGCGCAAGATGTACTCGTCAGACAAGCTATCCAATGATAGGGCGAGGCTAGATAAAAGCCCAACAATCAAGAAGGAATACGTTAACTTGTCTCGATGATGACGTGGCCTGAACAACATACGGTGAGCCAGTAAGAAATGAATGCCTTTAAATCCGAATAGCCAGATTCGAAGGGGATGGAACGCGGCCTACAGGTTCTTCTGCTGACTATCTTCGTGGCCATGCTAGGCCTCGGAATAGTGGGGCCGATAATGCCATTGTACGCACAGACCTTCGGAGCCACCTACATTCAGATAGGGCTTCTCAGCTCAGCCTGGAGCATAAGCAGGTTCATCTTCTCGGCTCCCGCGGGCAGGCTGAGCGACTCCACGGGGAAAAAGAAAGTGATTGTGGGTGGCCTCCTCGTCTACTCGGTGGTCAGCCTCCTGTACACATTCGCCTGGGACTTCAACTCCCTGCTCTTCTTCAGGTTCATACATGGCTTGGGCTCGGCTATGGCTTCCCCGGTGGCCATGGCGTATGCGGCTGAGCTGGCGCCTAAGGGGCAGGAGGGCAAGTACATGGGCACCATGACCCTGGCCATGTTCGGCGGGATGGGGGTGGGCCCCTTCATAGGGGGCACCCTGACGGATACCTTCAGCCTGAGCGCCCCCTTCTACGTCATGTGCGCGTTGACCGCCGTGAGCCTCGCCTTCACCTCGGTGTTCCTCCCTGAGACACAGCCGAGGGACCCCACACACAGCAAGCCTCGCCCCTCATTCAGGAAGGTTCTGTCAAACAGGATGCTGCTGGCGAGCTTCATGTATCGGGCCGTGAACAGTCTAGGTAACAGCTCGATAATGGGCTTCCTATCCATCTTCATGGCATCAACCGTGTTAGATGGAGGGCTTGGATTAACAGCTACGGATGCGGGCACTGTACTATCAGTGGGCCAGATCATCGGTGCGATTCTTCAGAGGCCCAGTGGTACCCTGGCGGACCGCTACGACAAGAGAAAACTAATAATGCTTGGCGGCAGCGTCAGCGCCCTGGGCATGGCCAGCTTCGCCATATCACGTACATTCTGGCAGGTGATGCTGGCTCGGATCATCTTCGCCTTGGGCTCCGCCTTGATCACCCCCGCCATCTCATCAATAGCTGCCATAGAAGGTAGAGAACTTGGAGTCGGCACCACTATGAGTGTCCTGGAGAGCGCCATGAGCCTGGGGATGATGGTGGGGCCCCTGCTGTCGGGGGTGCTGGCAGACGCCCTCAGCCTGAAGCCCATATTCTACGTCGGGTCAGCCATATCGTTCATAGGCGTGGGAGTGTTCTGGGCTCTGCAGAGAGGGCACCAAGAAATTACCGCGTCCTCGTGACATGCCCCGATTACTATCATGTGTATCAGATGAGCCGTTTGATGAGAATCATCTGCGTATCATATATTGTGTGAAGTACCCAGTTTTAGATAGATAATGTTAATAATCCTACACGTGTACGTTCACGGGTCAAGGTGTTAAGGGTGACTGGTGACTGTAAAACAGGTTCGCGTTTACTCGCCTGGATCCATAGCTAACCTTGGCCCTGGTTTTGACGTTCTCGGAGTAGCCCTCGACAACGTGGGTGACATCGTTAAACTTCAGCGTATAGATGAGCCAGAGGTCAAGTTGTCAGTGAAAGGAGTCGGCGCAGACAGCATCCCGGTGGACCCCGAGAGAAACAGCTCGGGGGCCATCCTAGTGAAGGTTAGGGACGAGTACAGCCTGAGCCATGGGTTCAGCGTGGAGATCAGGAAGGGGCTTCCACCCGGCAAGGGCATGGGCTCCTCAGGCGCATCGGCGGCGGCGACAGCCGTGGCAGTAAACGAGGTGGAGGGCCTGAAGCTCAAGGCTTCAGAGCTCATCCGGCTGGCAGCCGTGGGAGAGGGAGCTGTGGCGGGCCACCCCCACGCAGACAACGTAGCAGCTTCTATAATGGGAGGCTTCGTCCTAGTGGGCGAGGACTATAATGTTTTGAAGCTGGAGGCCCCTAGCGTAGGCATGGTGGTGGTGGCTCCGGAGCTTGACATCGAGAACAAGACTAGGAAGGCGCGGGAGCTCTTACCCGAGAAGGTGGCTCTGAGGGACGCCGTCAAGAACATAGGGTACGCTTCCATGATGACGGCTGCTGTTGCCCTCAAGGACCCCGTAATGTTCGGCCGCAGCATATGCGACAGCCTTGTGGAGCCCCACAGGGCCGCCATGATACCCAGGTTCTGGGAGGTGAAGGAGGCCGCTCTCAATGCCGGTGCATATGGGTGTAGCATCTCTGGGGGAGGCCCTTCCTTGTTCGCTGTTGGTGGGCCGGTGGGCGAGATAGCTAGAGCCATGGTGGAGGCGTTCCAGGATATCCCCGCCAGGGTATACCACACCCAGCCGAGTAATCGGGGGGCTAGGGTGATATAGATGAGGTATCGTTGCGTGCGCTGCGGTAGGGCGGCCGACGCCGTGGACGGGTTCATCTGCGCCTGCGGTGGCATCGTGGAGGTGGAGCACGTGTTCCCTGAGGTGTCGCTGGAGCTCTTTGACCTTCGGCTGGGAAGCGTGGAGGCTCCCTACAGTAGCGGGGTCTGGAGATACAAGGAGCTCATACACCCGGAGATCAACCCCACGCACATCGTGACACAGCCCGAGGGTAACACCAACCTGTACAGAAGAAGGAAAGTCTCAGAGTACGTCGGGATAATGAACTTGTTAATGAAGCACGAGGGGGAGAACCCCACAGGCAGCTTCAAGGACCGCGGGATGACCGTAGCCGTCTCAGAGGCCGTGAGATCCGGAGCCGTGACCGTTGCATGCGCCTCAACAGGCAACACCAGCGCATCCATGGCCGCCTACGCTGCCAATGCTGGCCTCAAGGCCGTGGTGTTCGTCCCCGAGGGAGAGATATCCATGGGAAAGCTCTCCCAGGCCCTAGCCTACGGGGCCCAGGTGATCCAGGTGAAGGGCCTCTTCGACGACGCCATGAGGATCATCAAGGAGTCCTCCAAGCAGCTGGGCCTATACGTACTAAACAGCCTCAACCCCTGGAGGATCGAGGGCCAGAAGAGCATAGTTTTCGAGGCCCTTCAACAGATGCGGTGGAGCCCACCAGACTGGATAGTGTTACCAGCCGGCAACCTGGGTAACACATCGGCCTTCGGCAAGGCACTGAAAGAGCTTAACCAGCTAGGCCTTCTTAAGAATGTGCCGCACATAGCCTCGGTCCAGGCGGAGGGGGCCGACCCCTTCTACAGGCTCTGGAGGGGCAAGCATAACAGTTTGGAACCCGTGGAGGCGCACACTGTGGCCTCAGCCATCCAGATAGGGAACCCTGTGAGCTGGATGAAGGCCATAGAGTCCATAAGGTTCACGGACGGAGAGGTGGAGCGTGTGTCCGATGAGGAGATCATGGACGCCAAGGCCGTGGTGGACGCATCCGGTGTGGGCTGCGAGCCGGCCTCAGCCGCGTCGGTGGCCGGAGCTAGAAAGCTGGCGGAGCAGGGAGTGATAGACAGGGGCGAGGAGGTGCTGTGCATACTGACCGGCCACCTACTGAAGGACCCAGACACTACTGTCCGATACCACATGGGAAAGCTGCCTGTAGCTGCGATGCGTGCTAATAAACTGGTGGCTGTTGAGCCTGACATAGGCAGCATAGAGGAAGTTCTTCGTGGGTCATCTATAGCAGGAGCCCCTACAATGGTAGTGACGCGTTAATCTACAGGTATAGCCACTATCATTTTTTCCAGATCAACTATGGGGCACTTGAACCTTCCTCTGAAGGGCTCAAAAAGGCCCAGCTCCGGCCTAGCCTCGCACTCGATGACTGAGTTAGACTCTCTCATCCCATCACTTACGATGCTGCACGACCTCAACATAATGGCTCCGTGCCTGACGCAGTGAGGACAGTCGAGGCAGCTAGTTTGCACGCTCACAGGTTGAGACCCCCCACAGTGTTCAGAGCCTCAACGGAGCCTTCGATGCTGAAGCCCACCGGTATCTCTGCCTCGTTTTCGCCGCGCAGGAACAGGAAAGCGTTATCATCCGTGTGGGCTCCGCTCAGCCTGTAGGGTTGAAACAGCCTGTCGCACTTGAGGCACGTCTTGAAGCTGAAGCCCTCGTTAGGTATAACTACAAGGTCGGGGCCCCTCTCCGCACAGGGACCGACGTAGAGCTCGTCCCGGGCATAGACATTCTTCACAACGCTCTGCCCCCGGTAGAAGACGCCCATCAGAAGTTCTCTGATCTCACACAGAGTCCCCTCTCTTTCCTCTTCCGTGACGCTGCCGCCGGGGAATCTGTCCATAGAGTTCAGGTATATCTTGTTGGTCTCCGCGGCGAAGGCCCTGCTCCCTAGTTTAACGGAGGTGTAGTCTACAGCCGGTTCACTGGTCTCGAGGTACCCTGCCTTCACCAGAAGGGCGTTGAGGTTCAGTGACTCCGTAGCGGGGCCCATGCCGTGGTCGCTCAGCATCATCAATGGCGTGTCCTCGCCGATGAGGCGGTCAAGTTCGCCTATTGCTTCGTCTACCTGCCTGTAGTATTCGAGGAAGTCATGGTGGAGCAGGTGGCCTCTGTCGAGGTAAGCGTCCCAAAGGTAGTGGCCTATCCTGTCTGTTCCGGTAACCACGAAGAACAATAAATCCCACCCGTGGTGCTCCATCAGGGCCTCTGCCGTCTCAACCCTCCTCTGGAGGGCTGCAGAGAGGTTCTTGACGAAAACCCCGTAGTCGGTCCTCTCCTCGGGAGCCACAACGTCGATCAGGTAGCCTCTGCCCCTGAGCGTCTCCTCCAAACTGCCTGGGTAGACCGCGTTTCTGAGGCTGGGTGAGACGAACCCGGATATGTGGACGCCGTTGAGGGGCTGTGCGGGGTACGATGCGGGAAGATTGATGACGAGGCTCTTTATGTCCGGGTTTCTCGCCCAGAAGGGCTTGGCCTTCAGCCTCGAGGTGTGGGGGTAGCAGGTGTTGTAGGTGCCGGGGATAAAGTCGGTGAACCCGTAGACGCCGTGGACGCCAGGGTTCTCACCCGTCACCATGCTGGTCCAGGAGACGGCGGAGTTGGGGGGCTGGCTTGACCTCATCCTGTGCAGCTTTCCTTGGCCCATGATCTCCTTGAGGTTGGGCATCACGTCTCGGCCTGTGAGGTCCTTGATGAGCTCGATGGGTACGCCGTCCAGGCCGATTATGGCTGCTCTCCGTCTCGTCTCCACCCACAACCCAAATAATAAATTTACTACTATTCAGTAGTAAATAAGTTTAGTGGGTTGTCGTTGCCCCCATACAAGGGCTTCTGACTGGTTTTTTATCTTCACGCGTCTCACCT
>Ga0209164_1002037_pt1 | contig 23047 bp, 28 predicted proteins | sample MTBNYHSulfiMetaG_FD_187458 | JGI IMG/M metagenome (GOLD analysis project Ga0209164, IMG submission 187458) | Enrichment culture microbial communities from rom New York Harbor, USA that are MTBE-degrading - MTBE-NYH (New York Harbor Sulfidogenic)... | ecosystem: Environmental > Aquatic > Marine >... | reverse complement strand
CATTCCCACAGCATTCCCAGTGAACCGTCCTGGTTCAGATAAATTTCCAAACCGGGATCATAGGCCAGGTAATTCAGAAAGGATGAAAAAGGGTGTCGTCTGGTCATATTATCCAGGTCGCTCTGTTTTAAATATTGCCTGGAACCAAAGACGGCACGCGCCAGCAGCTGGGTAATCATGATTATTTCTCGGTGAGATCGGTTAAGATCCACTTGGAATCTTCAACTTTGACATAGATGTACCGGGTCATGAACAGTTCTTCGTCTTCCCCTTTGTAGGGCAGGAGCAGAACTCTGAGGATTTTCGGAGGTTGCAGCAGAGGTTTTTTGGGTTCCTCCAATAAATCGGCAAGTATCTTGTAGCGGTTATCCTGAATCTCCTGTTTCGCATCGTCTGCGGAATTTAATGCCTCCCCTGTTGACTCCGGATAACGGGCCTCTTTATATGCTGTCGGGGTATCAACACATTTTCCTTCATTGTCCCTTGTCCGGCATTTGAAATCCTCTTCATAGGGATTGATGGCGGTTTTGAGGGGACTGCATGCCGACAGGACAATAGCGAAACCTGCCAGGATAAGGAGGGACTTACAGTGCTTCATCATTTTCAAGCTCCCGGATCTCAAGTTCTTTTCCTTCGGAAATAATGACGGTGATTTTCTTGGTAGCGCCCACCTCGATAACCGGCGTGGCCTGCTTGGCCAGGCTCAGGTAAAAGTCATGCAGGCTTGCTGACCCTTCCGAGAGCCCGCCGCCCAGTGAATATTTTGCGATCTGTGCCGAGTCGACAGAGGTGGTTGTGCCAAGTGGAGAGGTTGATTGGGTGGTGGCCGCCGCCTTGAGCATATCTCCCATGCCGCCGAAAAACCCGGCCACAATGGTTCTGGCCGTGGCTGCGCCCATTCGCGAAACAACTCGGCCGGATAGCCCCACCTTGCTGTCCGAATCGGTGACAAAGCCCTTGACCGGAGTATCAATAATGGCCCGGCCTTCGTTACTGAGGCAGGACAGGGAAACCAGCCGCACATCGGCCCGTTCCTTATCCAGCCTGCCCACGGCTTCGGCAATGACAAAACAACCTTTCAGGTTGGCCTTGATGTCATTGGGAAGAACTGCCGGAGTCTGAATTCTGAGCAGGAGCGGTTCAGGGTTGTTCGTTCCTTTCCCGGAGGTAGAAGCATCGAAACCAGTCAACAGCTTTGCTTCCATAAAGGAAGGCGGCAAATACACTGTCCTTCCTTTTTTTTTATCAGGACTTGCAACGAGTTCCGCGGTTACCGACGGATTTGACAATACGGTGATCTCCCCGATCATCACCGGTTCTTTTGGTGGCATGGGTGATCTCGCGCTGCCTGTTCCCTCGCGTCCTGGTAAGGGCCATTTGTTTTCAGCCGGTGGAGGAGGGATCTCCGCCTTTTGCACAACCTGGTCAACGGTTGGGATTTCCGGAAACCCGCTTTCTTTCTGTTCGTTTTCTGCAATTGAAGATAGTTGCGGCCGATTTTTCTCTCTTTTCAAATTCTCGACCGTTTCGCGCAGCTCGTCCATCTGGCGTCTCTGTTCCCGCAGCATGGTCTTCTGCATCAGATCCGGATCAAGCTGTATTTCTCTGTTCTTTTTGCCCGTTAAAAAGCCGATTGATGTTTTGTCAGAACGCAAGTTGTACCCGGTGATGGTGACAACCAGGATAAGTATCCCCACCAGTGACCAGATAACGGTTTTCTTCCTGTCCGGAGTCAGCTTGTCGAATCTTTCTTTCAGGCTCATTGCTCAAGCTCCTTCTTTTCGACCACAAAGACCCTGGTTGCCTCGCCGGGTTGTAAGCTGTGATCTTCCACGGCAATCGCCAGAATAGAGTTACTGATGGCGGGCACAAGGAAGGCTTTTTCATCCACACTGATCCGGCATGACGCAAGAGATTTTATCTGGTATTTTTTCAGCTGCAGGCCGACACCATCCACATCCACGGCTTGAAGCAGTATTGTTTCCAGATCTGATGCTAATGTTATCTGCTTGTTTGATTCCGTTACCCGGTAACTGGATGGATACGTCCCGTTGTAGGCCTCGCGGATAATTTGCAGGGCCTGTTTTTCCAGGGGCAGATTCTTGTGATGGGCAATGTTTTCCTTCAATGTATTCCCCTTTGGGGATCCCAGCCGAACAGTTACTGAAGAAATATCCATGGGCGTGGCGATCAGGGAATAAACAGCGCCGTTGCAGACGACAAACAGTTCACTTGGGGTGTCTGCGTAGATATATTCATCGCCGTTGTCCTCAATGATAAATTTTATGAACGCATTGTTTCCGGAGAAATGACCTGTCAGTCCTTTCTCCTTGGAAAAGATCAGATCGTTCATCTGGCCGGGGCAGACAATCCGGTTGATGTCATGGTTGGACAACTCGACCATTGTCGGAACATCGGAAGGGATCACCGCATCAGCCTGGGCAGATGCCGCAATAATCAGGGCAGAAACTGTTGTGAGTATAAGTTGTTTAATCACCTTTCTTTCCCTCCGACATGATGTTGTTTTCTGCTCCGGATTTTTCCTGCAACGACACGATAGAGAACCGTCCATCCTGCATCCTGTAATCGATCAGGTAAGTCTTACTTGTGTTCTCAAACATTGTGTCTCCGGCAAACTGTTTCAGGTTGCCGAAAATCTCGATTACGTTTTCAGCAAGCTTGATTTTTTCCAGGTAAAAAACCGAACTGACCTGGGACTCTTCCACCCTGCTGGCCAAGGAGTACCAGAGCTTGGATGCTTCGGGATATGACTCCGGAGCAAAGTAAAACAGCAGCTCTTCAAATTGTGCCCGGGCTGTCGGCGGGGAATAGGTGGTAGCCAGGGTGACGATTCTCCTGCTTATGTCCCGCATGTAGGTGTCCGTTGGCCGGCCCTGAATGAATTCCACGTTCCCGGTCATCCGAGGCGGAATCAGCACTACCCGCTGGTATTTGACAGCCCGGTACACCATGAGAGAGTTGAAGACGACCGCCAGGGACAGGATAACGATCACGAATTTAAGCAGTCGATTTTCAACGAAAAGGTTACTGGCCTGCTGGACAAATATTTTTGTTTTCACTCGTGAAACACCTGTTGAAAGTATTCAGGATAGTTTTTCATTTTTACAAGGCCGAGCACATACAAGATGTGTTTAAGGAAGCCACGGGGCTTTTTTCGTTTGGTACGGGTGTAGAAATATTGGGTAAGGAAAAAAACGATCCACATGAATTTGCCGTAGATCAAGGCAAGGGTGAGAGAAAACAAAAAAATGACCAACTCGTCCACCTCAAACCAGAGCACCTGGAATGGCTTGGAAAGGTATTGTGGAAACTGTTGTACGAAAGCGTTGTCTGCCATTGTTATCGCCTCATGTTTGCCATCAGGAGATGAGAGCCCCTATGGTCTGGACAACACTGTCGGCCTTCAGCAGGAAGGCCCCGCCCAGAACGACACCCGCTGCCGGGAGAATCATCTGCCTGATTGCCAGGATTGCGGCAAAGACCATACAGGCAACGCCGGCAATAAAACCGATGGGGCCGAGCAGGATCTGGTTTACACCGATGTCGTAAAGATCATAGGCAAAGGAGCCTGCTGCAGGAACGGTCATGGCCATGGCATTGGCCGACATCAGGAGACAGGTTGCAAGAAAGACAGCAAGGATTGTAATGACTTTTGCCTGCCTGGTGTCGACCGCATACGGGGTTTTGGACTTGGATGTCATGATGTTTCCTCCCTTGAATAATGACGGTTTCATAAAACGTTTCCCCAAAGATTAGCGTAACAATAAAAGGTATTTCAACGAGTTAGTTCTATTTCAACTCTCCGGTTCCTGTACAATTCCTGCGGTTTATGGGTTAGGGGATTTTCCGGCCCTCTACCCTGCACAGTTGCCACGGTAAAGCCATGCATCTGTAAAAAATCTGCGATCACCTGGGCCCGTTGCAGGGAAAGCGTCCGGTTATAGTGATCCGGGCCAAGCTTACAGGTGTATCCTGTTATGACCAGGGGAGTGTTGAAGGTCACCCCGAGTTGTTTCAATGCAGCAAGTATGCTGTTGCCTTCTGCAGAGGTAAGATCCGAACTGCCGAATTTGAAATGCACCGCGGGCAGCTTGTAACAGGTTGAGAGTCGTGTATGGTCGTCTGGTAACCGGCCGGGAGATGAATCCTCGTCTATGACAAAAGTTTCATGGGAGACATTTTGTGCTACCGACATGGTAACCCTGTACATCTCCTGCCTTATGTCCATCACTTCGGAAAATATCGGTACCGGCAGGGTGCCGACCAAAAGTGCAAAAGTAAGTAAAATCTTCATGCGCGCGGTTGCGGCAGAAACTATGGGCGGCGTTACCATGGTCTCTGCCGGAATTTTTTTTATAGTCGCCGCTAAGGAGGAAGGAGGAGAAAGTTGTTGAGCAGTTTGGATTTCTCTTCCTCTATTTTCTCTTTTCAGCAGGCGGAAGTATTTCATGAAAAAAAAATGAATTCAGCCTGATAATTTTTCATGAATCCGGTTCGCCGCTGCAAATATTCCCCGGCTGAAAACACCTGCCGGGTAAGAAAGATAAAGAAACTACGTTTCTTTGTATTGTTTGCCGGTTTTCAGTATCTTCTCTTGCCGGATTTACGAATTATCCTTGCGGCGATCTGCATAACGCCGGTTATACGCTTTTCTCCTGATTTGATAGAGCCGCTTGATGTGTTTGGCCTTCAAGATGAAATCGAAGGTAAGCTCTATCTCGTTGATGAGTCGTTCCATGGAAAGTCGTTTTCCCGGCTGGATATTTCGAAAACGGCTCAAGGCGTATCGTTCCCACTTGGTTGCAATATCTGCCGTGTCGATGAGTTCAAGTCTTCTTTTTTTGGAGAATCTTGAAAGCTGTGTTCTCAGAATTTCTCGTTTTCCCCACACCTTCTCCAGAAGTTGCAGGCCAATCAGGTCTTCATCGGAAAGGGGGTTATGGATGACCTGGTTATGAACCATCCAGTACAGTGTTTTAAGCGGCAACGTGGATGTCTTAGCGTACTGGTGTATCTGCATATGTTGTTTTTTCGACTCGTTTGATGGCATCGCAGAGGATGTATCGGACTGTGCGGCTACGGATTCCAAATTGCCCGGCTATTACAGTCGTGCTGATCGGATTTGGTTGGTCTAATATCCATCGGGATATCCGGCGCTGCCGGGGGGACATTTTCTGGAGCGCCTGTTCAACCAATTCATGATCTGTTTCATTAATTGTTTCTTCAAAAGGGTCGGTCGGTATCTCGTCAATATCGTCAAAATAGAAAACCATGCCGCAATTCGCCATTTTGATGCACCGTGTGCGGAAAAGTACCCTGAAGTAAGCTCCGAATCTGCTACTGTGTTCACCTTTCTGTGCTAGTAAGGATAGGGTTGAGAAGGCAGTCAGGATCGCTTCATGCTCTATGTCCTTTGACCCGGAAGCCATATATTTGTAATATGGGGCTGCTATTTGGCGGACCAGTGAGTTGTTGGAATGTACCCAACTGATGGCTGCTCTCCATTGCTGCTCGCACGACATTGTTTTACTCCTGAACAATGGTTTCTTTTTTTATTTTTAAAGAACTTTTAAAAAGCTCTTGCTCCTGCTTCTTCAGAATTGCATCATTCTGAAATATGGTTTTTTTACGAGTCTCTTATTGTTGTAAAGCGCCCCCATTATGCCACGCGCACCGCTCCTGATATGCCACGGTTACCGCCCCCGCTATGCCATGCCGAGCCCCTGATATGCCACACATGAGCCCTCGTTATGCCACGCGAACGCCCCTGATATGCCGCACCTGCGCCCCCGTTATGCCATGCAGGTGCCCCTGAAATGCCACGGCTGCTAACTTCTTTTGTTCTGGTAAACATGCACCTTGTCCTGACTGTCTATTTTCCAAGATCTGATAGCCCCGATAGCGACCAGCTCGTTGAGAGCTTTTTTCAATTGCTCTCTGAACTTTCGTAATCTTCCGCAGTTTGACCCGCTCAGTATGAGCAGGCTACCCACCTTGATGGGGTATGTTTCAATGCTGCTGTAAAGCCCATGCAGCCACCGGGTGAGGTCTCCGGAAAGTTGGAGTCGTTGTTGCCAGCACAACTGTGTCCAGCCCAAATCAAAAAGTGAACCCAGACAGGAGTTCACCCTGAGATAGTATTTCTGCTTACCGGGATCATAGAAGTAATCGTTAATCAGGGAGCCCCCGTAAATGCTGTACGAGGAATAGGGTTGCTTATCTTCGAATTGAATTTCGACGTTGGAAGCGGATAATCGCCTGATTGAATTCAGGAGCCACTGCTGGCCGGATTTACCTGGCTTCCGTCCTATGGCAGACAGGAAACCACGTACCGAGAAATGGACCAGACCGTCAGGTCGACGGTTTTCCTTCTCCCGCGCCGTCAGGTGAATTGCATGAATGAACACATCAAGATCACCCTGATCCAACTGTTCACCCGTATAGGAAATTGTTATCCCCTTGAAAGAGATGATTCTTCGACCATTGAGAAATTTGCGTCGCCCTCTGACAACCATGCCGAACAGGGCTGACTGAAAACACGCATTGGGAGCGACGTGTTTTCCCTGGGCACATATGGGCAACTCCACGGAATCATATGGCATAAGTTTTTCCGGCAACTCTGGGATTCCTTTTATTTCTTTTTGGTCTTTGCCCACTGTGATTTTCCGGTTTTCCCTGGCCAGGTGTCATCGGAGCAGAATGTTTCCGTTGTGAAATGCATTTCTTTGCAGTCCCATCAGGCTCTATTCTCTGTTCCGATTTTTTCATCACTGTAGGCCTTTTCGAGTGCTTCCCGAATCTCCTGACGACTGCCCCAAACCCAAATCACCCGGGAGACAGTGGTATACTCTTCAAGAAGAACGGCAAGACGAGAAGACGGTTTCTTTCTTCTGCCGAGTATGTCACTGAAATGCTGAGGTGTTATCTGGCAAAATCCGGCAATATTCTTAAGTGTTCCTCGTTTCATGGCCAATAATTAAGAAATTAGCATAATATTGTCAAGAAAAACTTAAGCAAATTTTAGACTTGCAAAAGTTAAGCTAAATGCTTAAAAAAGAAATATGGAAACTTCAAATGACTGCTTTGTGTCAGCACTTCAAAAAAAGCTGAAAGAACAGGGACGCGGGGCTAAAAAGAAATTAGCCACCCGTGTTGGTGTGTCTCCCAATCATTTAAGCGACATCCTCGCTGAAAGAAAAAATGCCGGGCAGAAGCTGAAGGAACGGATTGCCGATGCTCTTGGTATAAGCTTTGAGGAAATGCTCGCACTCGGCCGGCACCTCATTGAAAGCCGGTCAGGGAAAGTGATAAAGGATGTAAGCGGGGATGATCGTGATATGGGAATGATAGTAACAGGGGAACCTGAATCAGCCTATAGGACCGATTTCATAGCCATGGCTTCTAGAATCCTTGGGAGCAATACACCATATCGACAGGCATTGATCAGCAATATTACAGCATATCACCAGGCCCTGGAATTTGCTCAAAAGGAGCAGGAAGCTTTAAAAACAATCAAAGATCTCCAGAAAGAACTGAGCGTCATGCGCCAGGAAGTGGACACACTAAAACGGCCTGAAGAAGGAGATGAAGATTCTCCTAAACGTTGACGCAGTGTGAAATGTTTTCATCAAGTTTTTGCAGCATGAGATGTTTTTGACGTTCTTCGAGCGAAGCTCAACACTGCGCTTGAGGGATAAGTGGAGGCAGTGCGCAACACTGATGTGATGTAGCGAGTCCTCAAACGCGGCGTTTAGCTGGTGTGGCATGGATTACAGCAGTAATAGCAACCATTAATTCTTTCATTGGGCCATGTGCGTTTGGCTTGGGAAACCGCACCGTGACAATCCGCATGAAACCCTAGATCGATTTGGTTTTCCGGATTGGGCATATACGTGCAGCCTGTTGTTGCATTATGAACTTCGTGGTCGCCGTTGGATTGTGCGTTTTTGTTGATTATAAATTTTGGCATTTTCTATCTCATCGCTCCTTCTAGATGAATTGATTTAAAGCATAATCCGCATAAGCAGCGCCGCAGGGGCTTCTCGATATCGGCCTAAATTCGTTATGATGTTTCCTCTGTATATCTTTTATAGTCCTCTAAGTACAATCTTTCTGATTCATCTATAAATTGCTGCCTTCTTTCCTTTAACGACTGCAAATTGCGGTAAATACTTTTATACACAACCTGGTGCGCTTGGTTTTTTATGATTTCTTCGCAATATTCATCGAATTCGGCGTCATCATCATTTAAGACACACCTCACCAATCTAAGCAGGTCTTCTTTTGTTATTTTATCTATCGCATTGTAATTGCCATCTTCTGTCAAAAATAACCCCTGATTTATATCAGTCTTCAATAGCTTCATAGTCAAGTCTCCGTCCTACATAGGCATCTCTACCTGCTTCAAGGGAATTCATCAAAGCCTCATGGTTGCTTATTGCTAAACCATCCATTGACCACAGTTGTTTATCCATCGGATATCCTGAGTACAAGCGATATCTTGTCCCGTCTTCTTCCATTGATTTTTTGGCATAAATAATATAATCCGGTTTTATAGTTGCCCCAACTGTGCTGTTGTGAGTGACAACAACAACCGGCATTGATCTCGAAATATCCCTTATAATCTGATTCACGTCACTTTTTAAGAACATATTATCAAACGATGATTCCGGCTCGTCGATAAGTAGTATGTCGTAATTTTGTGCATCTTTAATCTCTTGCAGCAACCTAAATTCGGATCTTTCTCCCCCAGACACATCTGATCCATCTCTGTTTAATATCCTATAGGAAATCTTGACGAACAATTTGTAGATATCGGCTTCATCAACCTTGTCGTGGTCCATAAGGGCCATCAAAAAAGCATATGGGTTACCATATTGGTTAAGAACTTCCCTGAAGGCCGCCTGCGTCTTGATGGCCTCGACCAACTCCGATGCTTGGCTATATCTTCCTTTTGAAGCCACGATACGGAAACCCTGAACATTTTCGTCAAAGATAATTGCATTTTCCTGTAGAGCAGTTACGATTGAGTTAAACCGACTGACTTTTCTCTCCTCAATTGCGATCCTGTATAAGTCAACATTCTCCACCTGAGTTGCGGACGTACGCATTTTCAAGCCATCCTTTACATCTCTGATGATGGCATTAACATACTTGCGGTCTCTATCTTCATCTGCCTTATCCCAAAGCTGCTGAATCAAATCTCGGGCCAAGGTCATGAGAGACGTCACTTCAATGTGTTTCTCGATTGTCCCTCGGTACTCAGTGTTTTCTGCCAAGTGGATCACTGATGCGATTAGTTTCTTTAATCCATCGATATTGCTAACAGAAAACTCTATCTCATCGAAGAGCCGAACCTTAGAAAAGGCATCACGTCGGTCAGCCTCTTCAGCTGACTTCAGGAGTGACGTCATGTAATTGTCAACATCCCTATCATTTTTCCTAATATCTACCTGCGCTAGATCATCCAAAACTTTCCTAAAGCCCGACAGATATTCGTCTACAAAGCGACTTCTCCGACGCTGAATGTCTGTCTTGAAAGCTTTTTCATCAGCATCTTCGTCCCTTTGGACCAACTCGAACTGCCTGATGTATTTTGCCTTATCAAAAATCACACTTAGTTTATCAAGCGTTTTGGTCTTCCCCGTTGATCTATCGCCAAGAAGCACATTAAGCCCGGTAGAAATGTGCTGTCCGTCATCAAATACTTGAAATAACTGATTGCCATCTTCCCTTGAGAGAAAGACTTTTCCTTTATTTCTGATACATGCCCTCAAAGCTTCAAACGAGATTTCCCCGCAGTCTACATACGTTTGCCTGGAAGGAAAATTCTTAAGGCCCTCATACATCCTTGAATCGCTGAAAAGAACTGGACAAAGTTTTGAGTCGTCCTTTATTGCCCTGATGAATTTCTTTGCGCTATCAACTTCACCTGCGCATATGTAGGGGAGCAGATCTACGAGATCCTGTCCCTTTATGGATGGTCCTTTTTCGTAGTGAGGAAACAGCATATACCCTGAGAGGTCACCAAAAACAGAACTCATCTCAGTCACAGATACGGAGTCGGTGGTCTGGATGGCTGCGGATATCTGCTGACATCTTGAATCAAAGTCAGCTAAATCATTCCCATCTGAGATTAGCAGGAGGTGCCCGCTTCCGACGGTGATTTCAATTCCGGGAAAAACTACTATCGGTATTTCATCTTGGATTAGGCGGAACTGAGTTGCATCAAAAACATTATGATTAGTGATAGCGATGGCATTTAGTCCGCTTTGCTGAGCATATCTTTTTAGCGTATCTATGCTGAATACAAAATCGCTGTCGCTAACTGTGGGGACCGTGTGGATATGGAAATCTATCTTCTTCACATTGTCACCTTGCTTATTTTGTAGTACTAAGCATCACAACGTGCCATCACCGGCGGGAATGGAACGCAGCGGAATTCCCGTCCATGTGTACGGCATTGTTCTGTTAAATTTTCTTTCTTTTTCGCCACCGTTTCTTTCTTATTTCTGCAAGTTCAGGATAGGCGAAAGCTTCAAGTTCATTTCTTTTAGACTCGTATTCTGAATCGTCCAATTGATTTCTTCCAAATTCCAAAATAGAGTTCATGAGTTGATTCAGAGATTTCTTTCTTATTAATTTTGCTTTTTTTAGTTCATCCAATTTGCGGAGAACTAGTTCGTCATACTTATTTTGGGATGATAATACTTGCTTTGCGCAATACTTTATGAATTCTTCGCTCACATAGGACAACATCTCTGGCGTTATTTTCCTAACAATAGATGATGTGTATGATAACGCTTCAAACGATGGAGTTGATGAAGTTAATTCTTTAAAGATTTCTATTAAGTATTTGAATTGCTTTTCTGATAATAAGAAATCGAAATATGTGTCAAACCACTTCATCGGTTTGACCGTACCTTCCCAACTCCTGTCCATTTGCCAACGATCAAAAATATAATCTATGACAATTTCTTTTGTCCTTGGTCCTATTTCATCTTTCAGAAATTTCAGTTTATGGTCCAATAAGTTATCTATATCGGCTGGGTTATTAGATAAGATGGTATCTATTACTTGCTTGTCTTCCTTTGATTGTGTTTCGGAGTGACCAGAACTTAATTTACTGAGGAGGGACTGGGGGGCAATGCCTGTTTGCATAATTAGCTCACACACATTCTCCTGACTTAAAATTTTTGCATGACTGCTATCCACAAGTTGTGGAAATTCTGTGTATGCGTCATTAGCATGCGTCCTTGCATTAATAAAAATGGCATAATGAGGGTAAAAATCTCCCGTGCCTGATCGAGGTGCGAATTTTGTATTTAAAGCACGTTTTAACTGGTTACTAAACTTAGTTACATTTGACGTAGTGACTTTTTCAGCCTTCGCTTGTACCGAAATAAATTCGTTTTCAAAAAATACGGGAATATATCTACAGAAAATAATGTCTTTGCCATGCTCGCCAGGTCCGTGTGAATTAATACGATATACCTGATAACCCTGGGATCCAAATAAAGGGATAACTATCTCGTCAATAAAAGTATCTTCGTTAACTTTATTGAGATAGTCGATAATCATTTTACGATTTTCTGGAAGTTTCAGAATCATTCTTAATCTCTTAGAACAGAACGGCGGACATTAGGCACGTCCGGCTTTTTGGGCATCGGCTCCAGCGAAAGTTATGCAATTTAGTGGCTATTCTCCCAAAATCAATTGATGCCTATTGGTATATAAAAAATGTCATTAGACAACTTCAGAAAAGTCAGTTTTTTTTCTTTGTTCAACATCTGCTGCATCAGGGATGTGTGCAGGGCCGGACGCGAAAGCGGCCGATAATGTACGCTCACCTGGAAGCATATGTTGGGTCAGTTCCCATGAATACTGTGAGACTTTCCGCTGCCTTCAGCTTGCAGAAAGTAACCTTCCTCACGAAGGCATGAAGCTTGTTCCATTCGATGTGAGAAAGCCGATTACTCTTGGTATTCTCACAGAAATGGTTGCCTGCTCAGGTGATTCCGGCCCACGGATATCCCGCAGCAGAACCCAGTAAGCTTCACGCTCGCTCCGGATGTACTTGACGAACATAACTACCGGAAGGATTCCTTTCAAGTAGTTGTATGTCGATGTCTTGACCCCTGATATGATCTCCTCGGCGCCATTCCCCGAAGGTTCCGCGGAAGCCTTCATTTGGATCACAAGCTCACAGCCTTCCAACCGACAATCGTTGGCCAGTTCGATCCTCAAATCCTGCCCGTAGTCTTGCTGCGGTTTTTGAACCAACCAATCACTGGGAAGTAAACTCCGGAGGAAACCTTCTGATTCCTCCGCCAGCACGTGGGACGGGTGCCGCTGGGGATAGCGTTCTGTCATATTTTTCATCTTCTCCCTTGTGTCAAATTTATTCTATAAAGAAATCTAATGTTCGTATACACTTTGAGAGATTATTACCATATATTTCATTTCGATTTTTACAGCCACCACTAACTAAGCTCACGACTTTTCCATTTTCACCAATTATTGGTGCACCGCTACAGCCTTTAAACCACTCATGACCAGGATGCTCTTCAGGCATTTTAAAGCAATACATATCGTTTTCAAAATGATCATATTTCAAACCATGATAAATATGAAATTCTGTCTCAAAAGCGTTTAAATGGGGAATTGAAGTTGGATTAATATCACCTGAAAAGCCGTAATTTGTTTGTTCATTTGGCTCAGCAATATCATTTAAAGTCAAAACTGGTCTTTCAGTCAATTCTATAGTTTTCCCTTCCCATGTTCTAAGGTGAAAAAAACATTTAAAATCAGTACGCAATGGATGAAATGAAAACTCAACATCTTTAATTGATTTTTTATCTGGCGCAAAATCTCCAATAAAACTGAACTGATTCAGAAACAACACTTCTAACTGCTGAACTTCGTCATTGAACTTTATTTGAACGCACCATTTTGCTGATTTTTCAGCAACATGAAAGACCGTTAGCAGGAAGAGATGTTTTTTAAAATCAAAAAGGCAACCAGAACCGATACCACAGGGCAAATTGTTATCATCCAATTTTCGAAGCTGTACGCTAGAATATTTGATCAGGTTTTGCCAATTCATAGGTTCTCAATGCACAGCAAGTAAAGTAACCGGAGAGCTTCAGCGAGTCTGTGTTGACCAGTTTATTCGACTTTTTTCTTTTTCTGATTTTTCTTGGTCTTAATATTGGGATAATATTTCAATAATGTTGCATAAGGTCTTTGTCTCAAACCTGATAGTTTTTTATTTTCTACGCAAGAATTAGAGATCAAATCTTTCAAACTAGCACTACCTATTAAAGATGACCAAATTGCTGAAGGAATTGTTACAACTGACAACGGAGGAAAACAAATGGAAACGATTGAAAGGCTAATGGTTGCAGTGAAGCTTAATGTTGAAATACCTATTTTTTGAAGACGAGAATTAGCCGTTTTCTTAATCTCTTTTGAGTACTCTAAAATTTCTTTGTTAAAATCAGACTCAACATTTTCCAAAATTTTGTCAAAATCACCAACAGAAGAATATTTAATCTTCTTCCTATATTTTCGAAACAAATCTCTAAACTGATCTATTCCACCATGGCATCGTATTTTAATTAAATCTTCATCGCTAATATTTTTCAACCATTTAAAGCGGGATGATGTTAATGATCTTGCAGCAAATTTTTCATCATCTAGTTTTAAAGTATTTTTTGTCCATTTTGCCTCTAAATTACTTTTGAATATATAATGTGATTTATCTTCAATAATTGGATCAGCTTGTAGTGAGTCAGATATCAAATCAGATCTTGCAGTTTGTGCTAGCAAATTTAAAGGAACCATGGATAACTCTCTTAAATTGTACCAATACAATTTAGGAGAGTTATTCATAAGAAGATTCTTTAGATCTTCAAATGGTGGCCTAATATTAGGATTTATCGGTGTTGCATCGGTTCCAAATCTCATTCTCAAAACACTTAAACCATACTTTTTTTCTCTTTTATTGTGTTCCTTTAATACAGATCTATAGTTAGGACCAAACGGATTTAATATTTTCCTCAATTTTACGACATCAAAAACATCAGCTACTCTGATTTCTTTATCACCAGGGAATAAATCAAACCAGTATTTAAGATTTTGCCCAGAAAACGATTTTGAGCAACAATTAAAATATTGCGTTAAGTTTTTGTCAGCTAATAAACCATATTGAAGATTTTCATTACCAATAAATATATTCATATTTTCAGGCTGATCTGGAGAAAAGAATGAAGGTACAGGTATAATTGCCACAATTGGAGGATCGCATGTGGCACTTAAGTACGGCGCTAAAAACATCGCATCTCTAATTGTAAATAGAGATTCAAATATTTTTTTATGCAATTCCTTTTTTTGGCCGAATATATTTATTACTCTATGGCCTACAATTACTGTATCAAAAAAGAGTCCAAGTTGATTGATTTGGGAAATTTTTTCTGCATAAACAAAAAAATTAGGTGATTCTTTTATAGAACCTATGTAGGAATCAGTGTGGTTTCTCCAAAATTTCTCAATCTCTTCAATAATAACGTATATTTTATAACAAAAAGAATTTAATTCTCCGTAAAAAGAAGGTATTTTTATGCCTTTGCTTAAAAATACACTCTCTCGAAATAATTCAATTATTTGACCATCATCTTTATTGATACATAAATTACTCAAATCCTGAGGGATTAAAGAATTTATTAGATCTGCATAATCACGATTTATTTTTATGATATTACTTGAAGTATCCATTCACTCTGGCGCAGATTATTTATCAAGTCGAACAAGTTATTAGCTGGTTAAGGAAAAATCGCTCCTGCTTCCGATCCAAGTCCAGATTGTCTTAGCCTGCAATCTTTATTATACCGTGTCGTTGTCACCGGCAAATCGATTCTACCCACTTTTTCGACCCCCGACAACTCCAACTCAATAAACATATTGACTATCAGCGCCCCGGCTCTAGAGTGACCGTAGTTCCGCTGCTTGCAGAGGTCAGGTCCGCAGTCCCGACTTCGTCGGGATAAACCATGTCGGACGGGATCTTATTTACTTCGGGCACAGCCCCCTCGGCCCCTTTTTTCAGGGAAAATAACTGTAATTTTTTTTCGGTTCAATACTCGGAGAAAGGTAGCGATGTTGTTCTCGATGATCAGACCGCTTTTTCAGATTATTGATGGTGAGGAGATCACTCCACTCCATTGTCACTGTGAAAAGTGAATTCAGTTATCCCGAAAAATTTCGTTTACCGTGTGGGAATTCGTGTGTGAAAAATGCTCCAAAATGAGCAAAAACGTGGGAAATGAGAAAAAATATGGAATTTTTATTCTTTTAGATTCCAAAGAGTTACAGCAAAATGACGAGGTTGCGAAACTCAAAGTTCATTTCTCTTAATCAATTGGTCCGGGGTTCGAATCCCTGACGGCCCACCAAATATCAAGCACTTAGCCTTCATCGGCTAAGTGCTTTTTTATTTCCGTGTGTGAAAATGTCCGGAAAAATCTCACAAACAAGACCATGTCGTATATGACGGGACGACAACGGGTACTATTCCAATCGATTGATTTCATTATGTTATCTCAACACGGTAGTTAAGTTGTTTGTGGCCGGAGAAATTGACTGAGGATCAATTGGTCCGGGTTTCAGTAAGCGTTGTTTATCATAGTGTATGCAAACGGGAACACTTGGCGTGCTCCAGGAAAGTTGATGCGTCTGGACCAGAGTCCTGGCGGCCATTGTGACCATCAGCCAAAGCACAGGAACAACATTTGCATATCATTGCATATGCATACGGATAATTGTACTTGTACCAATGATTTTTCCATCAACATTCCTGCTACCGACCAACCGCGGCTGGTGATTATCGGCGGCGGCTTTGCCGGCCTGTATCTGGCAAAGCATCTGCAAAAAGCAAATCTGCAGATTGTCCTGCTGGACAGAAATAATTTCCATGCCTTTCAGCCGCTCCTGTACCAGGTGGCAACCGCCATGCTGGAACCGGAGGCCGTGGCAAGCTCGTTTCGAAAAATTTTTAAGGATCAGAAAAATTTCCATTTCCGCATGGTGGGGGTTAGGCGGATTGATCCAGCTTATAAAATCGTCACCACTGATGCCGGCTGTCTGGAATATGATATGCTTGTGATCGCCACTGGTGTCCGGACTAATTTTTACGGCATGGAGGATATCGCCAGGCACGCCTTCACCATGAAAAATGTTCCGGATGCAATCGCCATCCGCCAACGCATCTTTGATAACTTTGAGAAAGCATTGATGATAAAGGATGAAGATGAACGCAACGCTCTGATGAACATCGTGATTGTCGGCGGTGGCCCTACCGGCATTGAAATTGCCGGGGCGATCGGTGAGCTGAAAAAGTTCATTCTTCCCTATGATTACCGGGAGCTAGATTTGCATAGGATGCGAATACACCTGGTGGAAGCAACCGACCGGCTCCTAGCCGGTATGTCGGACAAAGCTGCCAGCTTGGCCCGAAAGGGTCTGGAAAAATTTTCTGTCAACCTGCTACTCAATACGAAAATCACGGCATACGACGGCAAAACCGCCATGACTGCGGATGGCAGAAAACTGAAGACACGAATGCTTGTCTGGGTGGCGGGAATGACAGCCGATATTCCTGTGGGACTGGAGAGGATTGAAACCATTGGTGAAGGACGGATCAGGGTCGACTGGTACAATGGGGTTAAAGGATATGAGGATATCTATGCAATTGGCGATGTGGCCTCCGTTGTCACCAAAGATACCCCGCAGGGTCATCCCATGCTCGCGCCGGTGGCAATTCAGCAAGCGAAGAACCTGGCAGAAAATCTATCACTGCTGATCACATGCAAGGAAGAGGGAATGAAACCCTTTCGCTATAACGACAGGGGCATCATGGCTACCATCGGCCGTAACCGAGCCATTGTCGAGGCCCCCGGATTTTCATTCGGAGGCTGGCCGGCATGGTTGGCATGGCTTTTTGTTCATTTGCTGACCCTAGTTGGCTTCCGCAACAAGGTCATCGCCTTTATCAACTGGGCCTGGAATTATTTTAGTTACGACAGAGGCATGAGGCTTATCATTCGACCCAGGAAAAATACATAAATGATGTACTGATAATATAAGCCCGGATGTTCCCGTATAATCAGCAAATTATCCATTCCATCCGTACTCTCCATGGCCTGTCCAAGGCCATCAACTAGACCCTTAACCCCGCGCAAATGGAAGAAATTCTGCTCCGGAAAACTGCACAACTTATGCGTTCCGACCGGGTTCTCATCCTTCTACTTGATACTGATAAGAAGTAGCTTCTGATCCATAATGCACTTGGATTTGAACCATCGGAATTACCGTCGGTAAAGTTTGAAAATATAGCCTCCTTTGATCACTGCATCGTCCATAAAGGCAGCGTCATAACCCTTGCGGAGGTGCTTTGCCAAAGGACAGGCAGTTGCTCGGTCCGGCTTTCCGCAACTGGCGGAAGCAATCGGTTTGAATACACGGGAAACGGACGGCCTGCAGTTGGCCGCTATCCTCCACTATATTGGCAAAATCGGCATCGATGACGCAATCCTCCGGAAAAGCGGCCGGCTGACAGACGAAGAACAACAACGAATGCGGGAGCACCTCGGATGGGTGCCAGAATTCTCGGGCATGTCGAAGAAATGCAGAATGTTATTTCGGGGGTTCTCCATCATCATGAATGGTATGACGGCAGCGGGTATCCCTCTGGCCGGGCCGGTGAAGGAAACCCTCTGCAAGCCAGGATCATAGCCATTACCGACGCCTTTGACGCCCTGACAACCGATCGGCCACCGCCCGGCATCATCGCCCGAAGAAGCTCTGGATCTTCTTGCGCTTCATTCCGGCGGCCATTTTGATCCCGGATTACTTGGGATTTTCCGTTCCCTCCAGTCACTTTCTAAACTCTGATGCGTTTCCGGAATGATTCACAACCCACTGAACAGAAAAGTTTTGATTTTCTTTTCCCGGCCCTGGTTTAAATTTTGCATTAAACACAACATATCAGATCCAAGCCCAGGAGAAAGTCTATGAAATCAGACCGACCAGTCTCAATAAGTCGGATAATAAGATTGCTTATGGTTGTTCCGGTCTTTTTTTTATTCTTCCCGACAGCCTATAACCTGCCTCTACCTGTGCAAACTGTACTTTTACCTCTGATAGTCACCCCATCGGCGTGGGCCGAAAAGAATGCAGACCCGAATATGCAATGGTTTAAAGATGAAATGCGGATTTCACCTAAATATAAGGAATACCGGGAAGGTATATGGGGAATGTCCTGGGCGCATTTTCTGACCATGGTTTTTCTGATTATCTTTTTCGTGGCCACCCTGATCGCACTGTATATCCGCAATAAGAGGACCAAAGAGATCCTGAAAACCCTGCTGGAGGAGAAATAAATGGCCTACAAAGTTGAGTTCCGCAAATCGCAAAAGACCCTGGAATGGGATAACCGCTTCGAAAGCATTCTCGAGCTTGCGGAAGAAAACGGCGTCAACATCGACTTTGAGTGCCGGCAGGGATACTGCGGGACCTGTAAAACAAAACTGCTGTCCGGCACGGTCGACATGGAATCAGAGGAAGGACTTGATGAGGATGAAAAAGAGGAAGGTTTCATTCTCCTCTGTGTTGCCCTGCCGCATAGTGATATTGTCCTGGATGCCTGATGGTTCTGAATGAAAGGAAAATCACATTTTTCCTTACCCTAATATTTCTGGCTCTGCTGGCAGGATTCCTGTGGATATCTGTTCCATCCTTCAGCGGCAGTCTGCCGGGCAACCTGATTGGCTTTGCAGGAACGCTCATCATCTTCTATACTCTTGTTTACACATTCCGCAAACGCATCCTACACAAAAAAGGCAAACAGAATCCCCTCAAATATCATGTCTATGCCGGCCTGACCGGTCCGTCTCTGATCATAATTCATTCAGGCCACACCTCCGCCAGTTGGAACGGTACTCTGGCTTTTCTGATCATGGTCACAATTGTGCTGAGTGGCTTGTACGGCCGTTATCTCCTCAGAAAAATCAACCGCTCGGTGAAGGACCAACAAAGAGACGCCGCGGAGATGCGGCAGGAACTTATATCCAGAAAATCACAGATAGACAGAGAAGCATGCGCCAGAGTCCTGGAACTGGACGATTCACTGGATACAGACTCTGACGAAGATATGTATGATCCGGTTACAGCCGGACAATGCGAGGAACTGCTGGTGCTCGCCCGTTCGATAGTAGAGACAGAATACGCAATCCAGGGTTTTTCCAAAACCAAGGTGCTTTTTGACAGGTGGTTGAAAATGCATTTCTATCTCACCGGCATTCTGTTTGCGATGATTTTCGTTCATATTCTGTCAACGGTCTATTATGGTCTGCGGTGGCTGCCATGAAGGTTTTGCACGTTGCGGCGGCACTGGTTCTCATCGTTTTTTCCGTTTGGCTCTTCACCAGCGAGCAGGCTGCCCAACCAGGGTTATTAAGCCCAATGCATCGCGAAATAACGACCTGTGAAGACTGTCATATCCCGTGGTTGGGGGTAAGCAATGAAATGTGCCTGAATTGCCATGAATTTAATGATCATTCGCGGCTCAGACCCGTAATCCGGTTCCATGAATCAGAACAAAACTGTCTCTCCTGCCACCGGGAACACATCCCGTTAAGTCAAATTTCCCGAATGGATCATACCCTTCTCAATCCCGAGTTGAGTTGTGATGACTGTCATCTGGATCCCCATAAAAGTCTGTTCGGCGAAGACTGCCGGACCTGTCATGGTATAAGCACATGGGAAATCAGAGGATTTCATCATCCTCCTGAAGAAAGAGAAAACTGCATCAAGTGCCATCGCCCGCCGGTTTCCCATGAATATGCAGAATTCCGATCTATGATAACCGCGACCCATCCGACGATTAAAAGGACAGAACTTGACGTTGACCTGCAACGCTGCAATCTCTGTCACGTCATCCATGACTGGCAACACCTCAGAATGTAGATAGGCTTTTAAAAAAATAACCCGAACTCAAAAGATTACAGAACCATGGTGATAAAGTCTGTGGGTATCTTTATGTGGAATATGATGCGTTCAAAGTCACTTCCTTGCATATTTTTCCGGAGCAAGCTCAAAAGCCTTTTTGCAGTCCTCCGAACAGAAATAATAGGTTTTTCCCTGATAGGTGGATGTGTATTTGGCCTTTGTTTCATCGACCTTCATGTTACAGACCGGATCCTTTGTCATGATTTCCTCCCTTATCCTGATTCACCTTTACTCTCCTCCGCCGTAAGATCCGCAAGGGCTGCAAGGAGCTTCTGTTTCCTCTGTTCGAGGTTATCCATATAGTTTTTCATGTCATCAGCTATTTCGGCAAACAGGGAATGCGCCACCTCATTGGAGGAGGCCAGCGCCGACCTGCGGAAAAACTGTTCCTCCGCTTCCTGTCTCGCAATGGCCAGGTCAAGTATTTCTATCATTTTTTCAATATTTTGAAATTGCGACATGCTCTCCTCCGGCAATATTCAACGGTGATTCAATCTTCCGCCGTAAAAACCTTCAATCATCGCGCCAGCCAGTAACAGAATAATGCCGGCAGCATATATCCACATCCACGCGATATGCAGCTGGGGATGAAACATCTGCCGAATGAAAACAAGAGCTGTACTGAGGGCAAGCATCCCATAGGCAATGCGTATCTTGTACAGAAACATCCTGCCCCGCATCCCTTTGTAGCGTCCTTTCCAGGTCAGCCATCCGCTGAGCGCAGTGGGGACAAGGATGAGCGCCCCGGCCAGCACACTGAGAAATGCGGCCAGTTCAAAGCAGCTCCGCCGGGTAAACAGGTGAAGGAGCATGAACCCGGTTGACAGGAGGAAAAAAGACACCGGAAAGTGCGTGAACAGCACATGCCAATGGATCTTATACTGCAGTTTTGTCTGGCCGGCATGTGCGGTGTTACTCATCTGCTCTTCTCCTTCCGGTTAAGTTGTTTCCGCAGCTGCCGGCAGGCAGTTGATAAGCATTTTCAAGATATCGCTCATCGGGGCATTTCACCTGGTGCATGGAAAAAAAGATCGGCAATATAACTCACCGCCTCTTTGCCGGTGGCATCGGTATCATTGAGTATACCGATGAATATCAGATTATTTGGCTCCTCCCCATACAGCATTCGAAAATCCTTATAGAGATTTCTACTGTAGCTCAGCCATTCGCCGAGATTTTCACTGCCGCCTTCAATGACCATCAGCTTCTGTTTGGGTTTCCCCGGATCGGGGATTATCTCACCGGCCGGCAGAGAGCTGCTCCACAGGTATTCCATAAACCTGCCGCCAACAGGGTGGTTATGTATTTTGTCCAGGAAGAGAAAACGCTTGATGCGGAACCAGAATGATTGTTCGGATTCGTCCGGCCGGAACACAAAAAAAAGGCGAATAGGATGATCGTCTCCCGTAGAACTCTGCTCGTCAATTCCAGGAAAAATATTCTCTACTTTCCATTTCCAGGAAACAAACGGATATTTTGTTATATCAATATCAACTTCCTTCTCCAGAAAGGTCAGGGCGTTATCGGAATGGAGTTTCACCGCGGCTATGCCGTCGTCTCTTACCCAAGCCGCCCGTGCCCTTTTCGTTTTGGGACGGAAGATGTGTTTTCGCAGGGTCCACCCCCTGGGTACCTCTCCAGGTAGGAAATGTTCCGCTGCAATGCCCAGATCAACAACCCCTTTATGTTCGTCCGCACTGACAATATACGGAATACACCAGAGGGTAAGCAGTATGAGACAACTCAAGGTATACAGCGTTCCATGGAAATAAAGTGACAGGATCCTTGATTTGCCATGTCTCGCCATCCCGATAAGCACTTTTTGCCCTCCATAATGATTGCCGTTTCAAGACCAGCTTCTATCTTCTGTAATTGAGGACAAGTCCATTTTTTAATTAAGCAATATTTATGCCTGCCCACATCTCCCATTATTGTGATTGCCAGCAAATCTCTGTATCTATTATCCGGTCGTGCAGGACAAAATCCGATTTTGCAGGACAAAAGACATTCGATTTTGCACGATAGCAAAAGTTTCTTGAGATTCAAGCTGTTAGCAACTGGCATGCTTCTTGGAAGATTGATACAATATTTGATCTCTGGTCGTCACCAGCCTGGCAAAAAGGAGGAAGAATTTCCTCATTGCTGAAACGTTAAAATAACCGAATATCCGAGGATGTCATGAATAAGAAAGTCAGAGTTGCAGTAAACGGCTATGGAGTGATAGGCAAACGTATCGCTGATGCCGTCTTGTTGCAGGATGATATGGAGCTTGCCGGAATCTGCGATGTTATTCATGATTACAGGATCAGGGTCGCAGTGGAGAAAGGCTACAAGGTCTTTGCTGCCAGCCCGGATAATCTCGAAGAAATGAAAGCCGCCGGCCTGCCGGTTGATGGCCTTTTTGAGGATCTGCTGGAGCATACCGATGTGGTAGTGGACTGCACCCCCAAAAAGGTAGCTGCGCAAAATCGTTCCCTCTATGAAAAGACCGGGGTAAAAGCAATTTACGAAGGAGGCGAAAAACACGATGTCGCAGGCTACTCTTTTGTCGCCCAGGCCAATTATGGCGGAGCTGTCGGCAGGCAGAGTGCGCGTGTTGTTTCCTGCAATACTACCGCTCTGGTTCGGGTACTGGGTGCTTTTCAACAGCGCGGGCTTGTGAAGCGGGCCCGGACTGTCATACTCCGCCGGGCGACCGATCCTTGGGAGAGTCACACAGACGGTATCATCAACACTGTGATCCCTGAAGCAAAGGTGCCGAGTCACCAGGGACCGGATGCCCAGACTGTCATTCCGGAGCTGAACCTGGTCACCATGGCGGGTGCTGGTTCGCATAACCTCAGCCATATCCATTTCACCATGATCGAAACCACAAAGCCCGTTAGCCGGAATGAGGTTCGGGAAGTGCTGTCTCTGGCTTCGCGAATTGCCTTCATTCGAGCCAGAGACAACCTGGTGGCGC
>Ga0209164_1002036_pt1 | contig 23049 bp, 28 predicted proteins | sample MTBNYHSulfiMetaG_FD_187458 | JGI IMG/M metagenome (GOLD analysis project Ga0209164, IMG submission 187458) | Enrichment culture microbial communities from rom New York Harbor, USA that are MTBE-degrading - MTBE-NYH (New York Harbor Sulfidogenic)... | ecosystem: Environmental > Aquatic > Marine >... | reverse complement strand
GGGAGATCGGGAATATGGTCACCTTTCACCTTTCACCTTTCACCTTTCACCTTTCACCTTTCACCTTTCACCTTGAACCTTGAACCATTATTCCCGCCCGGCCGTGCCATAATGATCCTTCATGAACTGTGCCGCGTCGGTCTGGCCCTGCTCGATGGCTCGTTGTAGCCACAGGCGGGCCTTGGCATCATCCACCTCCACGCCGATACCCTCGGCGTAGATGATGCCGAGCAGGTACTGGGCATCCGGCATCCCCTGTTCCGCCGCCTTTTGCATCCATTCGGCTGCGGCGACTGAGCTGATCTCCTCCTCCACAAGCAGGTGGGCAAGGTTGAACTGGGCTTCAGCCAGTCCCTGTTCGGCTGCCAGTTGGTACCAGAACAGGGCCCGGTCCACATCGCGCTCGGTCCCAAGGCCATTGTCGTAGGCGGCCCCCAGGTTCAGCTGGGCCCAGGCATCCCCCGAGTCCGCACGCTGTTTCAGGGTGGCGATATCCTCCGCCTGCTGCCCGAACACAACGGTTAACGGCACAAACAGAAAGAGCAGAACCAACAGCATCGATCGCATAGTGTTACTCCGAAAAGCCGGGAAGATACCAGCCTTGCCGGCACCCGAATAGCGGGAAGTTTACGACAACAAAACGGGTAGCGCAGTTAGCCACATCACAGTAACGGTGCGGCCCGCTCCGCAACCATCGGAATCTGCTTGCAGTCGCCGCATCCGCGCATAGAATAGCGCATCCTCTCCTGCCGGGAGTCCCCCCATGCACCCTGCCATCTCTGCCATCCTGCTGCTGTTCGCCAGTAACATCTTCATGACTTTCGCCTGGTACGCCCATCTCAAGGAGATGAACGGCAAGCCGTGGCTCATCGCCGCACTGATCAGCTGGTCCATCGCCCTGTTCGAATACCTGCTGCAGGTGCCGGCCAACCGCATCGGTTACCAGGCGCTCAGCGTGGGACAGTTGAAGATCATTCAGGAGGTGATCACCCTCTCCGTTTTTGTACCGTTTGCCGTGCTCTACCTCAAGGAACCGCTCAAGCTCGATTACCTGTGGGCCGGGTTGTGCCTGGTCGGCGCTGCGTTCTTCATGTTCCGCGACAAGCTGGTGGTTGCGTAAAGCAACACATCCCGCCTCTCGCCGCCGAGGTTGGGGCAGGAAAAATAGCCCGGTTGGGTACGCTGATAGTGAAAGCCGCACTTCTCCAGCACCCGCTGCGAGGCGATGTTTTCGCCGACGCACTGGGCCCACACTCTCCTGACCGGGGTGTGGCACAACAGCGCCGCGCTCACCAGCTCGAGGGCCTCGGTGGCATAACCCCTTCCCCAGCAATGACGGGAAAGGACGTAGCCGATCCCCGCATTGGCCCCGCTCAGTTCCGCACCGATGCTCCCAGCCACCCCCTCTTCGTCCTCGATCATCCACACCAGGGACGCGCCGTCCTGCCATCCGCCGATGGCCCGTTGCAGGAAACGCTCGCTGTCGGCCGCAGAGGTATGCCGGGGCCAGGCGAGATAGCGGGTTACCGCGGGATCGCTGGCATAGTGGTAGACCGCGCGCGCGTCGTCAGCACGCGGCGGGCGCAGGTGCAGTCGCGCTCCCTGCAATGTGCGGATCTTCTCCAGTTCGATAGGCTGGGCCCGTCGTGACACGTGTGTTTCTCCCGGTTCGGTTTTACACGGCCCGGTGATAGCATAACCCCGGAAATCCAATCGAGTTTACCGAAAAATGGCCACCGACAGCTGGTTCGTCTACATCGTACGCTGCGCCGACAACACGCTCTATACCGGTGTGGCCAGGGACGTGGAGAAACGCCTGCAGCAGCACAACCACGGCGGCGCCGGGGCCAAATACACCCGCTCCCGCCGGCCGGTGGAGCTGGTCTACCGGGAGTGTGCCGCAAACCGTTCGGTGGCGCAGCAGCGGGAGTACCGCATCAGGCAGCTCAGCGCCGCGCAAAAGCAGCAGCTTATCGAAAGCGGCACTGGCCTCACTTGACCTGCCGGCGAAAAATCACGACTATCGATGGCCCATTGATGCCTAGCCGAACGACACTACCCAGGATCCCTGCATGAACGACGCCTTCATCCCCGCCAACGACATAGAGGAAAAGCTGCTCGCCGCCCAGGAGGGCCGGCTCCCCGGTGAGGCGTTCATGACCGAGTTACTGCAGTCGCAGCTGTTCATGCCTATTCTTGACAAGCACGGCATCGGCGGCCTGCAACCCTCCCAGTCGGCCACCCCGCTGACGCTCGCCGATGAAGAGGGCACCGGGGTGCTGATCCTGTTCACCAGCCCGGAACGGGCCAAGGAATTTCTCCGGGACCACCCGGGCTATGAGGGGGGGCTGCTCGCCGAATTCACCTGGATCCTGGAGAAGCTCGGTACCGGCCACGGCATCAGCATCAACCCCAACTGGCCGGTCGGCATCGATATGGCACCGGAGATGGTCGAGCAGTTACGCAAGGGGCAATAGGCATACCCGAAGAACAAACAAGGCAAGGACGGGACAGGTAATAACCATCATGAAAAACGACAAAAGACGTTACTCGCGACTGAGGGTATCGATGCCTCTGCAGGTCACGAGCTCCCGAACTGGCACCGCGGAAATGGTCATCGCCGACCTCAGTGATGGCGGCGTCTTCCTCAAGGCCGAACCCCGCCAGTGTCCGCCGGTGGGTGAGAAGGTCACCCTCAGGGTGGTGGAGACCCTGGGCGGGGAGTCGCCCGAGGATATCCCCGCCCGTGTGGTGCGCGTCACCACGGACGGTATGGGGCTGGAGTATCTCTGAACCGCCACTCCCGCCGGCACAGCCGGCAAGGAACAGCGAATCCTCCTGCCAAGGGGCGTGTCACAGGCTATCTTTACTCCCAATGAACCTGTCCGTTGACCGCTAGCAACAGGAGTTAACCATGGCTGACGACGAGAACAAGAGCACAGAGGATACCGAACCGTCCACGCCCGGGAGCACCGACAAGTCGGCGCCAGACGCGCCACCCCCGAAAAAGCGGGCTGCGCCAAGGAAGAGGGCGGCAGCGAAAAAGGCGCCGGGCGGCGGGAACAGTCGCATAGAGGTACAACTCTCGGCAGCCGCAGAACCGCGGGGCGCTTCAACCAGACGCCCGGAGCCGCCAAGGCCATTCTGGTGGCGGGCGCTGCTGATGGTGGCCGTCGTCGTCATCCTCTTCTCCGTTATCCGGAATATGGCCGGTGGACCGCAGAGCCATGATGCCACCATGCAGGGCAAATCCGGCTCCATCCCGGGCGAGTCGGGCATGGCAGAGAGTGGCAACATGGTCGTGGAGGAGGCCCCCTCCCTGCCGCCAGCCGACACCGGCGCATCCGCTCCCGGCTACTACGGCTACCCCTACCCGCCCGGCTACCCCGGTTACCCGGCCTACCCGATGGCGCCACGAGGCAGTTACGGTTATGGCTACGGCTACCCCTACCCGCAACAGCACCCCTGGCCACCGCCCTACTATTACCAGGGCCCAAGCTATTATCCCGGCTATCCGCCCTACCCCGGCGAGCCGGTGCCTGGTGAGTAGCCGCGTAATCCCCCCGACATCACATGGTTGAAGCGCTTTCCGCGCGGCACCATTGAGGGGGGATGAAGACCCTTGAAACCCTGAATTTCAGCAACAGCTTTTCCCGCCACCTCGACGAGCGCTTCTACGCCCGCCTGTCGCCGACCCCGCTGCAGGCGAGCCATCTCATCGCCTTCAATCCCTCGGCGGCGCAGCTCATCGAGCTCGACCCCGAGCAAGCCGAACGGCCGCAATTCGTGCACTACTTCGGCGGCCACCAGCCGCTGCCGGGCAGCGACCCACTGGCGATGCTCTATGCCGGCCACCAGTTCGGCAACTATGTGCCGCAGCTCGGCGATGGCCGCGCCATCCTCCTCGGGGAGGTCACCAATAGCGGGGGAGAGCCCTGGGAGCTGCAACTCAAGGGAGCCGGCATCACTCCCTTCTCCCGCCGCGGCGACGGCCGGGCGGTGCTGCGCTCGACGGTGCGCGAATACCTCTGCAGCGAGGCGATGCACGGCCTGGGGCTCCCCACCACCCGCGCCCTGTGCATGACCGGCAGCGGGGAGGAGGTCTATCGCGAGCGCATCGAAACGGGGGCGATGCTGCTGCGCATGGCGCCATCGCATCTGCGTTTCGGCTCCTTCGAGGTGTTCTACTACCGCAACCAGTTCGAGCGCATCCGCGCGCTCGCCGACTATCTCATCGAACACCACTTCCCGCAGCTGCGGGAGCGGCAGGAACCCTATCTGGAGCTGTTTCGCGAGGTGACCCTGCGCACCGCCGAACTCATCAGCCAGTGGCAGCAGGTCGGTTTTGCCCACGGGGTGATGAACACCGACAACATGTCGATGCTGGGGCTGACCCTCGACTACGGCCCGTTCGGTTTCCTCGACGACTACGACCCGGGATTCATCTGCAACCACTCCGACTACAGCGGCCGCTACGCCTTCGACCGCCAGCCGCGCATCGGCCGCTGGAACCTCAGCTGCCTCGGCCAGGCGCTGCTGCCGCTCTTTCCCGGCGAACCGCAGGAGGCCGCGGCACAGGCCAACGCGGTGCTGGACGAGTACGAGCCACACTTTAACCGCCACTACGCGCAGGGGATGCGCCGCAAACTGGGGCTGGCGAGCCGTGAAGAGAAGGATGTCGAGCTGGTGGTCGAACTGCTGGGGCTGATGCACAGCAGCGCCGTCGACTACACCCGCCTGTTTCGCGCCCTCTCCGATTTCGACAGCCGCGAGGGGGCGAACAACGCCACGCTTCGCGACCGTTTCATCGACCGCGACGCCTTCGACGCCTGGGCCGGACGCTACCGCGCGCGCCTGCAGCGCGAAGGCAGCGTCGATGCGGCGCGGCGCGAGGCGATGAACCGCGCCAACCCGAAATACATCCTGCGCAACTACCTGGCGCAGCAGGCCATCGACAAGGCCGAAGCGGGGGACTACAGCGAGATCGCGACCCTGCACACGATCCTGCAGAACCCCTTCGACGAACAGCCCGCGTACGTGCGCTACGCCGACGCCCCGCCCGACTGGGGCAAGACGCTCGAGATCAGTTGTTCTTCCTGAAAAGCGATTTAACGCAAAGGTCGCAAAGACGCAAAGGACGCGAAGAAATCGTAACGCGAAAACATGCGGGTGCAGAATGGCTTTCTTACGACTTTACGGGCAGTCGGAGTACCAATTGAATGAATACCCTTCGCGTCCTTTGCGTCTTTGCGTTAAAGGGTTTTACCTAAAACAACCTCGAGCTCTCCCTCGTCGACGGGGTAGCTCAGGGCGGTGAAGCCGGGGAAGCGCTCTGCCACCTGGTCGAGCTGCGCCTGCTCGGCCCTGTCGTAGAACACCACCACCTTCACCGCATCCAGCGGTTGCAGCGCCGCGAGGATCGATTCGAGGTTGCTGGTGCGATCGCGAAAATCGAACTGGTAGTTGAATTCGGCCACCACCACATCGGGCCTGAGCTTTTTCAGGGCGCTGATCGCCCTGCGGCCACTGCTCTCGGTCTCCACCCGGTAGCCGAGCCGCTGGTAGAGGGGGATGAAATTGGGGTAGCCGCCGAGCTCCACCACCTGCACCAGCAGCGGGGAGTTCCCGCTCATGCGGCGCCTGCGCCCATGATGAACTCGGTCTCCTGGATCTCGCCGCTGGTGTCGATACGCACCCCCTTCACCCCGGGCATGCGCGAAAGGATGTAGCCGCCCATCAGGCTGACCATCTGCGGACTGTCGGCATTGAGCGCCATCATCAGCTTGTCGGCGACGATCTGGCAGCGCTCGGTACGGTCGGGCCGCTCCACCCACTGGCGGCTCATCTGCCAGCCATTGTCCATGTCGCTGTCCATTTTGCTGAAAAACCCTTCCGCCTCGGCAAGCAGCGCCTCGGGTACATCGAGGGGGTAGTGGCGATCTTCGATATAGACATTCAACAGCAAGGTTCTCTCTCCCGATTGTTCCCCGGGGACGCCAGGCAATGCGTCCCCGACCGAGGGTCATGATATGGGGGGCAAGCGGCTGATAACAACCGCCCCCAGCGGCGCAGTTAATGTTAGAATGCGGGCGGCACTTTTTCGATGCGGTCCAACGACAACAACACAACCGCCGCCACGCTGCCAACCTGGACAACAGCAATACACATATATAATTAAAGGTGATTTCCTTGATGAAGCTTCCATCCTTCCCACAGTTCGTAAAATCGATCGTATTTGCCCTGATCCTCGCCGTTATCGCCTACTTCCTCTTTCCCGTACTCGGCCTTGGCGAGACTGCGCCGCAGAAGCTGTTCGTCCTCACCCTGGCCCTCGGCGTCCTTCTCGGCGGCCTCCTGACAAACCTGCAGTTCAGCGCGCCTGTCGCCCCGGGGAAAGCCAGCGGCAAAGTCACGATCTTTGTCGGCAACCTCGCCTTCAAGGCCACCCCGCAGGATCTGGAGCGCCTCTTCTCGCCCTACGGCACCGTCCATTCCGTGCGTATCATGAAAGACCGCGCCACCCGCCGCCCGCGCGGTTTTGCCTTCGTGGAGATTGACGCCGGCCAGGCTAGCCGTGCCATCAAGGATCTGGAAGGCAAGGAGTTCCTCGGCCGCAACCTGCGCGTCAGTGAAGGCGTGGAGCGCCAGTAACAGAACCCGTAATCGTCACCGCCTGCCGCCGGGTGGGCGAGTGACCCATCGAATCCCACTCCCTATGCAAGCGATCAAGACCCTCAGCGATTTTTTCCGTGAAAGCCGCACCCGCTATCGCGTCTACGACATGGGCCGCGGTATCCGCAAGTTTGGCCAGGAGGCGTTCGAGCAGTTCGAGTCCGGCACCCTGCCCTACCCCTGGCCGCTGCAGCAGCACGCCTGGCTCGGCTTCCTCGGCTGGAACGAACAGGACAGGGCGGAGCAGTTCGTCTGGTTCCTCAAGTTCCCGCTGGACGAGACCGCGCGCCTGATCCAGGCGACCCGCGACGACTTCATGGGGCGCCTGCTGCAGAGCCTCGGCCACAATATCCAGGCGGCGCGCGAGGGCAGCGAACTGCAGGACGGCCTCAGCGAGAGCCCTTACGGCTTCAAGCCCAAAGAGAGCACCATGGCCGCCTTCCTCGCCAAGGCGCTGCACACCCTCGGCCAGCCGCCCAGCCGTTTCTACGACCACGCCCGCGACTATTTCGGCGGCGGCCCCGGCTACGACCAGTGGGCCTTCGTCGGCATTCAGGGGATGGCCGATGTGGCCGCCCGCCTGGAGGAGGACGACAACCTCGAGCGGGTGCTGCGGGCGCTGCCCGAACTGCCGCCGCCGGCGCTCATCGCCCTGTGCGGTTTCCTGGAGAACGAGGCGATCCCCACCGCCCTGGCCGAGGCGCTGCAACAGCGCCTGGCGCGCGCCCTGGAAGAACAGAGCCCCGATCTCAACCTCATCGCCGCCCTGCTGCGCGCCTTTGCCCAGAGCCGGGGCAAGGGGCTGCGCGAGGCGGCGATACGGCAGGCGCTGGCAAGCCGGCACCGCCTCGATATCAACCTGCTGGCCGCCATCGCCGCACGCAACTGGGAGGCGCTCGCCGATGCGGAACTGGCGCGTGACTATGTCGAGGCGCTGGCCGCCAACAACCTTGGCCAGGAGGCCTTTACCCAGATCATGGCCGACCTGCTCTACATCCCTGGCATGCGCCCGCCGCTGCTCGCCCAGCTGCGCAACCCCGAGCGCTCCGAGGCCCTGAGCAAGGCGGTGGGGGCCATGCTGAGGTAGGATGGGATGCATCCCATCATGGTCTGCCGCTGCTCGATGGGATACATCCCATCCTACGGGCCCGAGCGTTGAACGTTAAGCCCCTGACCATCCTCTACCGCGATGAGGACTACATCGCCGTCGACAAGCCGGCGGGGCTGCAGGTGCACCGCAGCTGGATCAGCGAGGAGCGCGAAGCGTTCCTGCTGCAGCGGCTGCGCGATCAGATAGGCCAGCGGGTCTATACCATCCACCGCCTCGACCGCCCCACCTCAGGGGTGATCCTGTTTGCCCTCTCCAGCGAGGCGGCGCGGGGCATGTGCGAGGTGTTCGAAAAACGCGAGGTGGAGAAGGGCTACCTGGCCATCGTGCGGGGCTACACCGACGATGAAGGCCACATCGACTACCCGCTGCAGGAAGAGCCGCACAAGCCGGCGCAGGACGCAGTGACCGACTACCGCACCCTGGCCCGCGTCGAGCTGGGGATCCCGGTCGGCCGCTACAACACCGCCCGCTACTCGCTGGTGGAGGTCATGCCGCTGACCGGCCGCTCGCGCCAGATCCGCAAGCACTTCCACCACATCTTCCACCCACTCATCGGCGACACCTCGCATGGCGAAGGACGCCACAACCGCCTGTTTCGCGACCACTTCCAGGTCGAGCGCCTGCTGCTGCACGCCCACCGGCTCGCCTTTCGCCACCCGGCGAGCGGCGAGGCGATAACCATTCAGGCACCGCTGCCGGAGGAGTTTGTGAAGCTGTTCGGGGAGTTTGGGTGGGAGGTGTGCGTAGGCCGGACATAGCGCAGCGGTGTCCGGCGTTGCCCGATACCGCTTCGCTCTATCGGGCCTACATCGGAGCTCACGGCGCAGAGCTGGAATGACCCCGATAGCCCCGGCCTCCTTCGTGCTCTTCGTGTGCTTCGTGGTAATACGCTTTGTGTGCGGCTCGCCGGCTACTCGATCCCCAACGCCCGGTGCTTGGCCCGGATAAACTCGGTCTGGGTCAGATAGAGTTCTGTTCGGGGAGTTTGGGTGGTCCTGTCCAGCTCAGGGTTAAAGCAATGAACCACGAAGCACACGAAGGCCACGAAGAAAACAATTTGGATTTATCGTTCAGAGGGTAACTACTTTCCCCCCCTTCGTGCTCTTCGTGTGCTTCGTGGTAATACGCTTTGTGCAGGGTTCGCCGGTTACTCGATCCCCAGCGCCCGGTGCTTGGCCCGGATAAACTCGGTCTGGGTCAGATAGAGCAGCTCGGCGATACGCCGCACCATGTGCTCCTCGTACTTGTCGATATGCCCGTCGGCCCCGGCCACCTGCCACAGCAGCTCCACCACCTTCTCCTTCTGCGCCGGGGTGAAGTGCTCCTTGAGGATGGAGGTGAACTGGTAGTAGTCGATCGCCTCCTTCACCTCGGCCTCGGCCAGGGCATAGAGCTCGTCCACCTCTTCGGGCGTGAGGCCGAACTTGCTGCGCAGGGCGCCGGCGACCGCCTCCCGTTCCGCCTCATGGACGGTCTCGTCCTGGCGGCTCATCTCCACCAGCAGCGCCGCCGTGGCCAGGCGCAGGGCATGTTCGGCATCGCCGCTCTGCCGCTCGACCGGCGCCATGATGCGTTTTTCCACGAACTCTTTAATCGCTTTTAACATCGAACCACCACATAATCGTTTCGTGCCCGTACCGCCGGGCGATAAAATAGCTTCCACCTTAACGACAAAGTCATAGCGAGAAAAGTTCGATGATCGAGGATCTCAAGGCGGATGACTCCTGGCGCATGTTCAGGATCATGAGCGAATTCACCGAAGGTTTCGAGGAGCTCTCCGACATCGGATTTGCCGTCACCATCTTCGGCTCGGCCCGAACCAAACCCTCCGACCGTTATTACCAGGCCGCCGAGCGGATCGCCGGCCTGCTTGGCGAGGAGGGGTTTTCCATCATCTCCGGCGGCGGCCCGGGCATCATGGAGGCGGCCAACAAGGGGGCGGCCGAGCACAATGCCACCTCCGTCGGCCTCAATATCGACCTCCCGTTCGAGCAGGTGCCGAACAAATACCAGAACCTGACGCTGGACTTTCGCTACTTCTTCGCCCGCAAGGTGATGTTCGTCAAGTACTCCATGGGCTACGTCTGCATGCCCGGCGGTTTCGGCACCCTGGATGAGTTCTTCGAGGCGCTGACCCTGATGCAGACCAACAAGATCTATCCCATGCCGCTGGTGCTGTTCGGCATCGAGTACTGGGAGGGGCTGCTGGCGTGGATGCGCAACAAGCTCATCGGCCACGGCACCATCAGCGAGGAGGACTTCGACCTCATCACCCTCACCGACGATCCGCGCGAGGTGCTGGCCATCATGAAACAGCACCGGCAGTGGAAACAGGAGCAGATCCGGGAGGCCAACCTCGAACACCTGCGCAAGCACTTCGGCAGCGAGGCGAAGGAGGAGTGGCTCGCCTGTATCGAAAAGCTCTACGCTGAATATAATCCGTTGCAAAAATAACCGAACGGCAGCCCTTGAACTACGCACCCGCCCCGTTCCGTCACAACCGCCCCCTGCAGGGCATGGTTGCCTGGCTGCTCTGCTACTGGCTGCTCACCGCCATCGCCCCGCTTAACCGCTTCGACTGGATGCTGGAGAATATCCTGGTTGGCGTTTACGGGATGTTGCTGCTGCTCAGCTACCGGCGCTTTCGTTTCTCCAACCCAAGCTATGGCCTGTTCACCCTGTTCATGACCCTGCACCTGACCGGTGCCCACTACACCTACGCCGAGACGCCGCTCGGTTACTGGCTGATGGAGTGGTTCACCCTCGAGCGAAATCACTATGACCGCCTGGTGCACTTCGCCTACGGCCTGCTGCTCGCCTACCCCTTCTATGAAGTGCTGCGCCGCAAGCTGGCGATCCGGGCGGGGTGGGCGCGCTTTCTCACCATCAACCTGATACTCGCCTTCAGCGGCTTTTTCGAGGTACTGGAGGCGATCATCGCCGAACTGGTCAGCCCTGAACTGGGAGATGCCTACCTCGGCACCCAGGGCGATGTCTGGGATGCGCAAAAGGACATGGGGCTCGCCCTGCTCGGTTCGCTCATCGCCATGGGCCTCACCATATGGCATGAATCGCGCCGCGCAGCAGAAAGGCCTTGACGCCCCTACAAAAGCCGATAGAATACGCCGCTTCCTGGCCCCTGGGCCGGGAACTGCGGAGCGGTAGTTCAGTTGGTTAGAATACCGGCCTGTCACGCCGGGGGTCGCGGGTTCGAGTCCCGTCCGCTCCGCCACTATTCTGCAAGGCCCATCGTCCGATGGGCCTTTTTTTCGTTTTGCCCCCTTCGTTCCCCACCATCTGTGACGCCCTTCGTGGCACTTGTCGCCATGCGCCTGAAGAATAAGGGGATTGAATTGGGGATTGATTGGGCCGTGCCGCCAATCAACCCGATCCATTCCCGATAATCTTGCAAGGACGCCGGAAAATCAGTGCCAGCCCTACCGCCTCACACCACAGCAAACTTCGGCCGACCGATCGCCGGGCGCCAATGCAAACAAGCTCTGTGCACGGAAATTCTTGCGAGCCCCTGTGCCTGAACGAGAAATGGATTGTGGTGGAAAATCGGACAGACAATTCGTATTTTTACCCTTATTATCATATGAAAAGAGTCAGGTAATCACAGGACTATTATAACGATAGGAAGCCGGCCCCCCTTACCGGCTGCCGCAGGGAGCAGGAAGAACCAATGACCGACAGGGGCGTAACGAACATCGCCGGCCGTTGCACGGCTGGCACCTCATGCATCCTTCCACTGGAGCGGCTGTCACAGCTGGCCAGTGCCACGGTTGTCCTCATCGGCGCAGCGGCACTGTTTGGCTGGATGCTCGATATTGCGACACTGCACAGCATACTCCCCGGCCTGCCGCCCATGGCTCCCGGCAGCGCAGTGGGGGTGGCCCTGGCCGGCACCGCCCTCTACCTGCTGCAGCCGCAGGAGATGAGCCCGAGGCGAAGGCGCGCCGGCCAGGCGCTGGCGCTGCTCGCGCTGCTGCTCGGCCTGGTCACGGCGGTGACTTACCTGCTGCAGCTCCCTGCCCTGGGCGTGGACAGGCTGCTGTTCCCCCTGATTGCCCTGGAATCAGACGGCGTCCGGCAATCGCCCCATAGCGCTGCGGCCTTTATCCTGACCGGGCTCGCCCTGTTCCTGCTGGGTGAGCGGCGGCAGCGGCTGATCTATTCGGTGCAGTGGCTCGCCGTCCTGCTGCTGGCGATGAGCATCGTTGTCCTGTTCGGCTATATCTTCGGCCTGACGGTGTTCTACAGTTTCAACGCCGACATCGCCATGGCACTGCCCTCATCGGTAAGTTTCACCATCCTGGCAAACGGGATCCTGCTTGCCAGGCCCGGCCAGGGCGTGATGGGCTTCATCACCAGCGATACCGCCGGAGGGGTTCTCATGCGCCGCCTGCTCCCTTCGGTCATCCTCGCCACCATGGCGATCAACTGGCTGCTGATGACCAGCGAGAAATCCCTGGGGATCACCGAAGCGTTCGAACACTCGATGCATGCGGTGATGACCACGCTGCTCATCACCCTCATCATCGTGGTCATTGCCGTGAGTCTGAACCGGGAGGAGAAGCTGCGCCGCTCGGCCGAGGAGGGCTCCAGGCAATATCAGGCGGACCTCGCCCACCTGGTGCGGCTCGTCACCATGGGGGAGATGGTCGCCACCATCGCCCATGAACTGAAGCAACCCCTCACCGCCATCAACCTCTATGCCTCCAACACGCAGGCCATGCTCAACACAGAGCAGCCTCCGCTCGATGAGTTAAACAGCTATCTCGACCAGATCCAGGCGCAGTCAATGCGCGCCGCCGAGATCATCCGCCGCACCCGGGAGTTCGCCCGCAACCAGAAGCCGCAGACCGGCAGTGTGCAGCTCAACGCCCTGATCACCGAGGTCACCGATTTTCTCAAGGTGGAGGCGCGGGACAGCAGCATCGACATTGAGCTCGACCTCGCTCCCCGACTTCCCGAGATCGAAGCCGATGCGATCCAGCTCAAGCAGGTGTTGCTCAACATCGTCCACAACGCAATCGAGTGCCTGCAGTCAGGCAACGCCGCCGACAAGCAGGTGACGATCCGGACCCGGGTGACGCAGAGCGGCGAGATCAGGGTCAATATCAGCGACACCGGCCACGGTATGGATGAGGAGACCCTCGCCCGCATCTTCGAGTCCTTCTTCACCACCAAGGGCGATGCGGGCATGGGCATGGGGCTGTCGATATCCCGCTCGATCATCGAAGCCCACGGCGGCCGCCTCTGGGCCACCTCGACACCCGGCCAGGGGACGACCTTCAGCTTCACCCTGCCGCGGGGTAGTTAATAGTTCAAAGTTCAAGGTTCAAAGTTCAAAGAGGCGCACTCCTGTCCCTTCGCATCCGGCCGCACAGTCCGCGCCCATAGCACGGCACTTTTCCTTGAACCTTGAACCTTGAACCTTGAACCTTGAACCTTGAACCTTGAACCTTGACTTGAACCTTGAACCTATAGTCCGCTCAATACCACCAGCGGACTCCGCTCGACCACCCGCCGCGTCCCCCAAAACCCCGCCGCGCCGATCAGCAGCGCCCCGGCAGGCGGCAACAGCGCCCACAGCAGCCACTGGATACTGTAATCAAGGTGGAACACCTGTTCATAGAGGATAAAGGCGATGAGTTCCGCCCCGCCCGCGGCGAGCACGCCGGCCAGGGCGCCGAGCAGGGCGTACTCGGCCAGGTGGCCGGCGCGCAGCTGGCGGCGGCTGGCGCCGAGGGTCCGCAGCAGCGCCCCTTCGTAGAGCCGCTCCTCCAGGCTGGCCTGCAGCGCGGCGTAGAGCACGGCAAAGCCGGCCAGCAGCACGAACACCAGCACGTACTCCACCGCCAGGGTGACCTGGGCGAGGATGCGCCGCACCTGCTCCATGATGCGATCGAGATCGATCACCGTCACCGCCGGGAACTGGCGGACCATCTGCGCCAGTTCCCCCTTGCGCGGTGGCGGCAGGTAAAAGCTGGTCATCCAGGTGGTGGGGAAAGGCTCGAGTACCCCCGGCGGGAAGATCATGAAGAAATTGGGGCGAAAGGAGTCCCACTGCACGGTCCGTACGCTCGCCACCCTGACCGTGACCTCGCCGCTGCCGAAGGAGAAGGTCAGCTCATCGCCAAGGCCGATCTTCAGCCGCTCGGCCACGCCGCTCTCCACCGACACCAGTGGCTTGCCCTCATCGCCCTCCTGCCACCAGCGGCCGGCGATCAGCTCGTTGTCGCCCGGCAGCGTCTCGCTCCAGGTGAGATTCAGTTCGCGGTGCACGGCCCCTGCGCGGTCATCCCCTGGCCTCAGCCGCTCGCTCATCGGTCGGCCGTTGATCGTAGCGAGCCTGCCGCGCACCATCGGATAGAGTTCGGCGCTGACGATGTCGCGGGCGCGGAGAAACACCCTGAACTCCTCCACCCGGTCGGGCAGCACATTGATCACGAAGTGGTTGGGCGCCTCCCGCGGCAGCTGGGTCTGCCAGGTGGAGAGCAGGTCGCCGCGCACCAGGGCGATCAGCGCCATCGCCATCAAGGTCAGGCCGAAGGCGAGGATCTGGCTGACGCTGAGCACCGGGCGCCGCCACAGGTTGTTGAGGCCGTAGCGCCAGGCCACCCCCACCCCGCGGTGCAGGGTGCGGCTGGCACGCAGCAGGGCCCAGGCGAGCAGGCCGAGCAGCAACAGCGCGGCGGCCGCGCCGCCCAGCACCCCGAGGGTCAGCGCGGCGCTGCCGGTATAGCGCCACATCAGCAGCGCCATCGCCGCCAGCGCCGCCCCATAGACCAGCCAGCCGCGTAGCGGCATCGGCGCCAGCTCGCGGCGTAGCACCCGTAGCGCAGGCACCTCGCGCAAGCGCAGCACCGGCGGCAGGGCGAAACCCGCCAGCACCGTAATGCCGGTGAGAAAACCGATCAGCACTGGCATCGGCCCGGGCGCCGGCAGGGTGGTGGGCAGCAGCTCGCGCAGCAGGTGGAACAGCCCGAACTGCATCAGGTAGCCGAGCCCCACCCCGACCGCCCCGCCGAGTACCCCGAGCCACAGCAACTGCGGCAGGAACAGGGCGAGGATGTCGCGCTGGCCCGCGCCGAGGCAGCGCAGCACCGCCGTGACGTCGAAGTGGCGCTCCGAGTAGCGCCGCGCCCCCATTGCAATGGCCACCCCGGCGAGCAGCACCGCCACCAGGCTGGCCAGCCCCAGATACTGCTCGGCCCGCTGCAGCGCCGCGCCCACCGTGGGCTGCCCCTCGCGCACGTCGACCAGGCGGTGGCTCGGTTCGAGTCTCGGCTGCAGCCAGCGCTTGAGGCGCTGCACCCCCTGCTCGGTGCCGGCAAAGTAGTAGTGGTAACTGACACGGCTGCCCGGCTGCAGGATCGCGGCGCGTTGCACATCGGCACGGTTGACCAGCACAGTGGGGGCGAGACTGAAGATATTGCCGCCACCGCCCGGCTCGAAGGTGATCACCCGTTCGACGGTGAGTTCAAGGCTGCCAAGCTCCAGGGTATCGCCGACCTCGATCTCGAGCAGCGGCAGCAGCCGCGCCTCGACCCAGGCCTTGCCCTCGGCTGGAATGCCGCCGGCGGGCCTGGCCTCGCCGAAGGGGGTGTCGGCGATGCGCAGTTCGCCGCGCAACGGATAGCCCTCCATCACCGCCTTGATCCCTGCCAGTTGCAGCTGCTCGCCACTGACCACCACGCTGGGAAACTCCAGCACCTCATCGACTGCCACCCCCTCGCTCTGCGCCTGCCCGAGCCACGCCGACTCCAGCGGGCGGGGAGTGCTCAACAGCAGGTCGCCGCCGAGCAGTTCCGAGGACTGGCTGAGCATCGCCCGCTGTAGGCGGTCGGTAAAGAAGCTGATCGCGGTCGTGGCGGTGACGGCGATGATCAGGGCCGACAGCAGGATGCGCAGCTCACCGGCGCGCCAGTCGCGCCGCAGCAGGCGCCAGGCCAGTCGCAGGCGCGCGGAATCAGGACTCATCGGCCACCACCCGCCCGCCGTCGAGGCGGATTCGGCGGCCGCAGCGCACGGCCAGCTTTTCGTCGTGGGTCACCAGGATCAGGGTGGTGCCCTGCTCGGCGTTGAGCTCGAACAGCAGGTCGTTGACCCGGCTGCCGGTGAGCGCATCGAGATTGCCGGTCGGCTCGTCGGCGAACAGCACCGCGGGCGACATGGCAAAGGCGCGGGCGATGGCCACCCGCTGCTGTTCGCCGCCGGAGAGCTGTTTGGGATAGTGACCGAGGCGGCTCTGCAGCCCCACCCGCTCGAGCAACTGTGCCGCCTTCTGTTCGGCACCTGCCTCTCCGGCCAGCTCCAGCGGCAGCATCACGTTCTCCAGCGCGGTGAGGCTGGGCAGCAACTGAAAGGACTGAAAGACGAAGCCGACCTGTGCGCCACGCAGACGGGCGCGGCCATCCTCGTCGAGGTCATTCAGGCACTCGCCCGCCAGAAGGATGCGCCCCGAGGTGGGCAGGTCGAGCCCCGCGAGCAGCCCCAGCAGGGTCGATTTGCCGGAGCCGGAGACGCCGGCCACCGCCACACTCTCACCGGCGTGGACATCGAAGCTCACCCCCTCCAGAATGGTAAGGGGACCTGCGGCGGTATCGACCTGCTTGCCGACACCTTCGGCGGAGACAATGGGCGGCAAATCCGGGTAATTGCTCATGCGTAAAATTCTTCTCTCACTGTTGTTGTTCTGCCTGGCGCTGCCGGCCAATGCCTGCACCCTGCTGGTGCTGGGCGACAGCCTCAGCGCCGGCCACGGCCTGGCGCCCGGGCAGGGGTGGGTCGAGCTGCTGCAACAGCGGCTGCAGCAGAGGGCGCTCCACGCCCGGGTGGTCAACGCCAGCATCAGCGGCGACACCACTGCCGGCGGACTGGCCCGGCTCGACGCCCTGCTGGCGCAGCACCGCCCCGACATCCTGCTGCTCGAACTCGGCGCCAACGACGGCCTGCGCGGCCTCTCGCTGCCGGCGATGAAGCGCAACCTCAACACCATCATCGACAAGGCGCAGGCGGCCGGGGCGAAAGTGCTGCTCATCGGCATGCAGATGCCGCCCAACTACGGTCCCCGCTACACCGAGCGCTTTCATGCTATCTATGGGGAGCTGGCGCGAGAACAGCAACTGCCGCTGATCCCCTTCCTTATGGAAAAGGTAGCACTCGAGCCCGCACTGATGCAGCCGGACAACTTCCATCCCAACGCCGAAGCCCAGCCGCTGCTGCTGGAGACGGTATGGCCGCTGTTGCAGCCGATGCTGGAGTAGGGCGAAAAACGGTTGCAAGTTCAAGGTTCAAAGTTCAAAGAAGGCGCACTCCCACCCCTTCGCCTCATGACACCCGATCCGCGCTTGTTCCAACCTTGCACCTCGAACCTCGAACCTCGAACCTTGAACTTTGAACCTTGCACCTCAAACCTCGAACCTTGAACCTTGAACCTTGAACCTTGAACCTTGAACCTTGACCACCCCTGCACCAAAACCGCGCACCAATTGCCCTCCTTTGCACCACGCAAAACCCTGAAAACCCCCGCCGCCCCCGAAACTCAGTGACTTAGCTGCTGGCCCGCATCTTGCAGCCGGATGTGCAACGACAAAAAGGAAGCAGAACCGTGTCCGAGCCAAAACATCCCGAGCAGATCAACCGCGACTACATCCGCCTGTTGCAGGTGATGCGCCGCTTCGTCAGGGAGGAGTTTTCCGTGGCCATTCGCATGACCCAGGAGGATGCGGTGCCGCAGCTACTCCATTATGCGGCGGAATCGCGCAACCATGTGCTGCAGGAAATGGGCAAGGAGCTAAGGGAGATGACCCAGGGCTCCCCTGACCCGGCGGAGCGTCCGGATGCCCGGGACGGGGAGCAGGTCCGTTACTACCGCGGCGTAGCGATCGGCGGCGCCAGGCCGGTGGCGAAAGCCGTGAACGCCGAGGTGAAAAGTCGGCCCACCCGCGTCTACCGCGGGCAGGTGATCAGCGACCCGTAGGATGGGATGAATCCCATCAGTCGCAAGTCGGGTAGGATGGGATGAATCCCATCAAACGAAGCCGCGCAAGATTGTTCCTTGTCACTTGTAACTGCTTTAAAAGAGCAACATCTGCCGCTCGTCCGCCGGCGGCGGAACGAACCGATCGCAGCGCAGCGGCGGGGTGCCGGGAAAGCCGAGACGGCGCACAGCGAGGCGAAAACGCTGGGCGATGAGCTCGGCGTACTGCCCGGTGCCGGTCATGCGCTGGGAAAAGTCCGCATCGTACTCCTTGCCCCCGCGGCTGTCGCGGATGCGCTGCATCACATGTTGCGCCTTGAGCGGTTCGTGCTGCTCGAGCCACTGCACGAAGATCTCCTTCAACTCGTAGGGCAGGCGCAGCAGCTCATAGGCCGCCGCGCTCGCCCCCGCCTCGCGGCCCGCCTCCAGTACCTTCTCCATTTCGCTGTCGTTGAGCACTGGGATCAGCGGGGCGAAGAAGACCATCACCGGGATGCCCGCACCGCTCAGCCGGGCGATCGTCTCGAGCCGCCGCTGCGGGGCCGCGGCGCGCGGTTCGAGGCGGCGCGACAGATCCCGCTCCAGGGTAGTCACCGAGATCGCCACGTGCACCAGGCCACGCTCGGCCATCGGCGCGAGGATATCCAGGTCGCGTTCGATGAGCGCCGACTTGGTGACGATGGCGATGGGGTGGTTGGCCTCGCTCAGCACCTCGAGACAGGCACGGGTGATGCCGAGCTTTTTCTCCGCAGGCTGGTAGGCATCGGTGTTGATGCCAACCGCCATCGGGGCACAGTCGTAGCCGCGCTTGCCCAGTTCCCGGCGCAGCAGCTCAGCCGCCCGCGGCTTGTAGAACAGCCGGGTCTCGAAGTCGAGCCCGGGCGAGAGCCCCAGCCAGGCGTGGGTCGGGCGGGCGAAGCAGTAGACACAGCCATGTTCGCAGCCGCGGTAGGGGTTGATCGAGCGGTCGAAGCCCACGTCGGGCGAGTCGTTGCGGCTGATGATGGTACGCGCGCTATCCACCTCCAGGGTGGTCTCGATCTTGTCGGGCAGCCGCTCCAGCGCGCCCCAGCCGTCGTCCAACCACTCACGCTCGAGCTCCTGGAAGCGCCGCTTCGGGCTGCTCGCGCTGCCGCGCCCCTTTAGCGGCTCGGGATAGCGCTTGCTCATGTCGCCTCGACATCGGTCTGCACCACCGGCGACAGCGGCTTGCGGGCACGTCCACGCACCGCCATCACCCCGGCAACGGCGATGAGCAGCGCGCCGGCGACAAACAGCCAGTCGAGCACCTCGCCCCAGAACAGGTAACCGTAGGCGGCGCCGAACACCACCGAAAAATAGGTGAAAGGGCTCACGCTGGCAGCAGGCGCGATGGCGTAACCGCGGGTCAGCAGCAGTTGCCCGGCGGTGCCCATCACCCCCATCAGGCCGACCAGGGCCCACTGCTCCGGGGTCGGCAGTTGCCAGGCCCAGGCCAGCGGCACCGCCGAGATGAACGTGGCGTTGAGGGTAAAGTAGAACACCACGCGGGTGGTCGATTCGGTGCGGCCGAGGCGGCGCACCGTCACCTTGGCGAAGGCCGCGAGCATGCCGCCCAGCACCCCGAGCAGCGCCACGGCGCTCAACTCGCCGCCGGGCCTGAGAACCAGCATGACGCCGATCAGGCCGATGGGGATGGCCAGGAGCGCCAGGGGCGACGCCCGCTCGCCCAGCCACAGCAGGGCGATCAGCGGCATGAAGATCGGCGAGGTCATCTTCAGCAGCATGCCGTCGGCCAGCGGCAGCCGGCCCAGCACGTAGAAGAAGCAGTACATCGCCGAGAGGCCCAGCACCGCGCGCAGCAGGTGCAGGGGGTAGACCGCGGTGCGCAGCTCGCCGCGCCCGTAGCGCAGCAGCAGCGGGGCGATGACGAACAGCCCCAACAGATTGCGCATGAACACCAGCATCTCGTTGGGCAGACCGAGGCCCGAGGCGGCCTTCACCGCCGCGCCCATGGAGGCGAACATCAGTTCCGAGAGCAGGATGAACAGGGCGCCCTGGAGCACATTCTGGGGGTAGCGCATGGGGGAGGCATCGGCAAAAGGGAGAGTATAAACCGGCGGCCCGTGGCGGGCGATCACAAGCTGGAGAGGTGAGGCCTTACTTACTTTCTTGCCCGCAACGCCGTGTCCAGTGCCAGGCGCACCCAGTCGCGCAACGCCTCCGGCTCCTCCAGCACCTCGGCGGGCACAGACCAGTAGTTCAAACGGACCGTCTTGCCCTTCGCCTGGTAGGTGAACTGCTCGGCGCCGCCATCCCGGTAAACGGGCTCGCTCAGCCCGTCCCCCTTGAGGTAGAGCGCACCGTCATCGGCGAGGGCAAAGAACAGCCCGTCGCTGTAGAAACCGACTCCGCCGAACATGCGTTTGACGCGCAGCGCCGGCAGCCAATCAAGCAGTTCCTGCATATACTCCAGATAATCGGCGCTGACCGGCATGGCTTCTCCTCTCGAGGTCATGCCTCAAGCTAAATCAGGTGTTCATAACCTTGCAACACCATCCTAAACGAAGGGTCCCCGGCTGATAGTGCTAATCGGCGATCCTGTAGCAAAGTATGGAACACTTGGTCAGACGCAAACCAGCCACGAGGTACAGGGACATGGGCGGGAAAGAGATCAAACGCTGCGAATGGGTCGGCGACGACCCGTTGTACCGCGCCTACCACGACGAGGAGTGGGGCGATCCCTGCCACGACGACCGGGCGCTGTTCGAGCTGCTGATCCTGGAGGGGGCGCAGGCGGGACTCTCCTGGATCACCATCCTGAGAAAACGGGAAAACTACCGCCGCCTGTTCGACAACTTCGATGCGCAAAAGATCGCCCGCTACACCCCGCAGAAGATCGAAAAGCTGCTGCAGGATCCCGGCATCGTCCGCAACCGGCTGAAGGTCAACGCGGCGGTGAGCAACGCCCGCGCCTTCCTGCAACTGCAGCAGGAACCCGGCGGCTTCAGCGGCTTTGTCTGGAGCTTCGTCGACGGCAAGCCGATCGTCAATCGACGGCACAGCCTGAAGGAGATCCCCGCCACCACCCCGGAGTCGGACGCCCTGTCCAGGGCGCTGAAAAAGCGCGGCTTCAAATTCGTCGGCAGCACCATCTGCTACGCCTTCATGCAGGCCGCGGGGCTGGTCGACGACCACACCGTCGACTGCTTCCGCCACAAGCGGTGAACCGTCCTCAAAACCGATTCACCACAGAGACACGGAGTACACAGAGAAACGACATCCCTCTGTGATCTTCGAGTCGCTGTGTTGCACATCATCCTTCGTGGTGGAAGATCAAAACCGGCGCACGAACACCCACTCGGGGACATTGCCGCCCTTGCCCGGGGGGATCGCCATGTCGATCCGGTAGAAGTCCGCTGAAAGGGTTTGCGCCCAGGCCTTCACCGCCTCCGCCTCCTCGCGCCCGCCCGGGTGGCCGGTGTAGGCCAGCACCGAGATCGCCCCGCCGGGGGCGAGCAGCGAGCGGGCCTGTTCCAGTGCGGCAAGGGTGGTGTGGATCCCGGTGGTGCGCGCCTTGTCGCCGCCCGGCAGGTAGCCCAGGTTGAACATCACCGCCTTGATCCGCCCCTGCACCGAGGCCGGTAGCACCAGCGCCATCGCCTCGTGCCCGGCGTGGTAGAGCGAGACCCACCCTGCCAGCCCCTCGTCCTGCAAGCGACGGTATGCCGCATCCAGCGCCGCCTCCTGGATGTCGAAACCGTAGACCGTGCCGCCCGCCCCCACCGCGCGGGCGAGAAACAGGGTGTCGTGGCCGTTGCCGACGGTGGCGTCGATGGCGATGTCGCCGGCGGCGAGGATTTCGCCAAGCGCGGCATGCGCCTGCTGGACCAGTGGAAATGAAGTCATCTGTGAAGCACAGCAATGGGTGTGGGTGGCAGATTAACCCAGCGCATGGCGCGGGGCAAAGCCGGCCCGCCGCCGTTTCAACACCGCCCTCTCAGCTTGCCCGCCGCCCAGGGCGCCAGGGCGGTCGCCAGCAGCACCACACTGAACAGGTCGCCCCTGCGGAGGTTGAAGACCTGCATCAGTTCATGCCACGGCTTCCCCGCAATGAAATGGCCGAAGAGGAATTCGAACGCCAGGGTCAGTCCCAGCCAGAGCAGGCCGATGTAAACGCACGCGGCTTCATCGGGCGCGGAGATGAAGGGCAGCGAGAGCCAGGCGACGACGAACACCAGCAGGGAGAGCAGCACGCCGCTCAGGGGGAGGGCAATGCCCGGACCGGTCAGCGGGGCGATGACCATTTCGCGTAGCGCCGCGTTCAGTATCGCGACCACAAGAATCACCAACCAAACCCCAACCGACTTCAGCAACACCTGCGTCATTTCAATTTCGAACCTTATCGCCAGTTCTTCAGCCGGGCACTCCGGGAGGCATCGAGAAAGGGTTCCAGCAGCGCATCGAGAGCGGGGACGCGGCTGCGCAGCGCCCCCGCCTCGATGGGCTCGCCCTCCATGTCGAGCGCCCGGACCGCGTCGGCACCGCATACCACCACCGCGAGTGGCGCGAGGCCCGCATAGAGGTGGAGAAATGCGCAGCTCTTGTCGCTCCGGCAGCTCGACTGCTCCAGCACCAGCAGAACGAACCGGTCAGTTCGGCGGAGCTCCCGGACACGGAGTGATTCGGATTGGCTTCCTGACATGGCTAACTCGCCGTCCGCATCTGTCGCATCCCCTGCCGCACCGGCGGCGAGAGCAACATCGCCAGGGTGAGCCAGAGCAACTGCAGCGGCACGAAACGGATGCGGCCGCTGCCTTCGAACTCGAAGAGCGGGTCCATGAAATCCGGCTCGATCGTGATCGACGCCTCGCGGGTGCTGGCCAGCACCCCCGCCAGCGGCCCCATGATCGCCCACAACTGCCCGGTGTCGGCCGGGTCGCCGAGGCCGACACGCAGCCACAGGCGCACGTCCTGCTTGTGCACAGCGCGCCACAGCTCGCCGACAAAACGGATGACACGCCGGCGAAACGGCTTTTGCCTCATCAGCCTGAACGGGTTTCCCCCCTTGCGGGCCGGTTTGCGGGAGCGGGCTCTCTTCTGCAGCGGCTTTTCGCCCTGGGTGGACCCGGACTCGGGTTTGGACAGGGGAATGCGCACCCGGATCAGGCCGAACGCCCAGCCCAGCTGGACCTGGCCCTGGAGTGCCTGATGCCAGGCCAGCCGGAACGTCAGGGTGACGGGGATCGCCAGCAGGACCAGCAGCAACAGCAGGAATAGCGCAACACCGGTCAGC
>Ga0209164_1002035_pt1 | contig 23054 bp, 14 predicted proteins | sample MTBNYHSulfiMetaG_FD_187458 | JGI IMG/M metagenome (GOLD analysis project Ga0209164, IMG submission 187458) | Enrichment culture microbial communities from rom New York Harbor, USA that are MTBE-degrading - MTBE-NYH (New York Harbor Sulfidogenic)... | ecosystem: Environmental > Aquatic > Marine >... | reverse complement strand
CTTCTTGACGTAGCGAGGTTCTCCAGGAACTTCAAGTCCTCCGTTTCCAAGGACAGCGGGCTTCGCTTTTTCTGGAATGGCATAACCGGCTCCTTTCGTTTTTGCCGATCATACCATAGGAGTGTACCAAATTGCAATATTAATTTATGAACGATCTACTAGAAACCCTTTCTTAGAGAATAGGCCGAGGTAGGCCGATGAAAACTGAAATGGATGAAGCCAGATGGCAGAGAATCAAATTCCTGTTGCATTACGCATGGGATGAAACCATCGCGGCGCGGAAAAGCGCGTCTGAGTTTGTCAAATTGGCCTTGGAAATTCTCTCTCCCGCGGGAAGACCATATTTTGAGAGATTCGTCCGGGAGGAGTTAAATTTTGAACATACGGTGCCTATCACCAAGCCGCTAAAGAAAGTACCCTTCAAGGGGTCGATTTGGGATCAGGCCGCGAGCCGAATGGGTCAACCTCCAGACCCGAACCCAAAGATTCCCTTCTAAACGAACTCTCACTTCTTCACTGAAAGGCCATACGCAGTTACGGCCTACCGCGCGAATGGTCCTCAGCGTGCCGCTCAGAAAGCCGGTCAATTCCCCAAATGAACCATGGCCCTTCTGAGACGGTTCTCCAACTCAACCCGATGATTCAATGAAACGGTCCTGTGGGTGATGTACCAGGTTATGACCTTGCAGAAGGCCCATATCGTCGGCTGTGGATACCCTTCAACCGTCTTGAAAAGCTCCAGGACAACCTCGGACAACCCCTGCCTGCCTCAACCCAGTGGGACATCGTCAAAAAAGCCGCCATCGACATCGCCCCATTATATGACGTCTTGGAGACCTGTGCGGCCCAAGGCGAGGTGATGCACAACGACGATACCACTGCCAAGATCCTGTCATTCCTCAATAAACAGGATCCGGAAAACACCCGCACGGGCATCTTTACCACCGGGGTGGTCAGCGTCTGGCAGGGCCATAAGATCGCCCTGTTCAAAACCGGCAACCGACATGCCGGCGAAAACCTCCAAAACCTCCAAAACAATCCTGCGGACTTCCTTCCCTGGAGAGACCAGGAAAACAACTCCAACTGATCTGAATCTCCCTCCCGTCCGGCAGTGTATAGGGTCCACATCTTGCCGTACCGGTTCTTATCTCCCACGCTCTTATGCGGTCAAGGCCTGAATGTGCTATGTAGATCCTGACAAAGGCGCCGCCTCAGTACGCGGCACGCCGCTAACGCCACCGAAAAAAATTGCTCTATGCATGCTTACCGGAGGGACACGATTGGTTGAGAGGGATCTGGTCTCGTGGATTTTGGGTGGACAAGATGTTTAGGCCGATAAAGACAACATTGTATATAGGCATATTATCGTTATTTCTATACAGTTGTGGTACAAGTCCGACCAAAACAGCGCTAACGGTGAACCTCGGGCCAGCCGTCTATTATCAGAATCAAAGCGGTGAGCAGTTTGTAGCGAAATACGGGTCCCTTTCCGACGGAAGTCTGAATTTCGTCAAACTGACGATGCCCGATGGAAGGAAATATACCTTGCCCCAGGTCATTTCAGGGTCAGGGGTCGGATATACGGACGAGAGAGAAGTCGTGTGGTGGACCCATCAAGGCACGGTCCGGGTGGATTTGAGGGTCTGCTGAGGCAAATGGACGACAAATACTCGGAGTTGAAAGAACTCCAGAAAGGGAACTGATCTGTCAAACCGGACGTATGATTCAGAATATATGGATGGGCTTACAATTACACTACTGTTGAACCTAGAAATGATGAGCCGTAATCCGCAGCCCACTTCAGCTTTTTTGAGAGCCATGCTTTAGTCAAGATATGTCAAGTTGCTGATTTTTCCATATATCTAATTAGAGTTTTATCCATCGTCCATCTTCTGGAAAACTCAGGCCAACTTCAGCCGTTCTCACCAACATCCATCATCTTTTCGTCAGTCATTTCTACTGGAATGGAGCCGGATATCAAAATGATGATTATCGTTGCACTTCAAACCGTCAATTGAAACGGCTCAACATTAGCATTTTTCCTCGTTATATATCTGTTTCCCAGAATGTAGCCGGGTGAGGTGCACTCTTGACCTCGGCTTTACAATGAAATCCCACAGCTGGTTATTCAGCCGAAAACGCCCATCTTTTTCAGCTCCCGCATTTCTGAACCTATCCAGGATTCAAAGCGGCTTTCCACGGTTTTGATTTTGGATCTTGGCAAAGCGCTGTGGATATTTTGCGCAACCGTCTCTAATGCCTTTTGGTTGGAGTTGACAATAAGCCACCGTGATTCCCCGACCGGCATTTCATCCTCCACCCTTCTCAACGCCCCCAATAGTCCCTTATCTATCTGGCACTCAAATGACATACCAACAACGACAAAAAAATCGTCCCAAATGAACTTGTTGTAGGCATCATTGGCCTCGAAACTAACAACTCTTTGACTTGACGGATCAGATTCAAGCAAGAAGGGACTTCGTTGAGAATTGTCGGGGAGATTTTCAATCGTTCCATTTAGATGATATACCCAACCATCGGCAAGCCACCGGGGTAATTCCAGAAACGGTTGTTCATCTATTGCTTTTTGGAGCAGACAATCCCAGTTTGTGGTGATAAAACGATGTCGCCATCCGGTTTGTGTGTTCTTGGCCAGGATCGACAACAATCTTCGGTAGACCGAGGTGGTGGCTTCATCCATTTTTAAGGAGAGTTCGCGCCTTATTTTTGAAACTACCTCAATCCTATCCAAGGCCTCCCATTCTCTTGGGACCGTCCAATTCAATCCGGATGCTACTGAAGCGCCCCTTCCAAATAGCCAGTTCAAACAATGTCCCATAATTTACTATTCGATTTCTTCCAATCCTTCCTGAGCGATACGCTCAATATCGAACAGACGATCCTGAGCGTCAAACGACTATTCAAGCTTCCGCAATCGCCTTGAATACGGCCTGGGATGGATCAGAGTAGAATTCAACCCTCAGCTTATCCAGGAGTTCGGCCGGTATGCTCCCCAAATCCGATGCATTTGCGGTGGGGATCATCACTTGTTTCGCACCGGCATCCATTGCGACTCTCAGGCGGTCTCCCAGTCTCTCGACGCGACTCAGCACACCATGAATGGACATCTCCCCCAAAACAATCAAGCTGGGGGCGATGTTTTTATCGACCATGGCTGACACAATGGAAACGAAAAACGCAACACCCAGATCTTCGGAATCCTTTCCATGCATCGGGCTCATTACTTGGATGTTGAAATCGTAACTTTTGAGGTCGCGATCAAGGCCGATTCTTCTTGCATTTCCCCGAAGATAGTCATAGGCCATGCGAGCGCTTTCTTTGATGGATTTGGAAGTGATCCCTACCAGCTGAAATTTGCCGGTGCCGGGCAGTGCTGCAACCTGAATGCGAAAAAGGGTAACCCGATCGGCGGTGGGATCGTAGCCCACACTAAAAATATCCCCTGGCGGCAGTGGACCGGCCGGAATGAGCCGTATGGCCCCCAATTCAGCGCATTCGGCTACATATTCATCCCCAGTTTCTTTATCGATGTAAGACAGATTCACACGGGAAAACTCAATCGGGTTTATTCGTTTGAGCTGTTCTTTGACGCGGCGGCGCATTTCCAATGCAAAAGCCACATATTCGGCCATCTCCTCCCTGGTACACTCGCCCGCCGGATGGATCAGTTTCATGAGACCGGACAAGGTCCTTACGGCAGCCGTACGATCACGCTTGCCCACGTGGCTTCCAAAGGCAAAGAAGCGTTCGTGACAGTCCGTGAAATTCAAGGGCCTCAGGCTGTTGTGAAAGATTTCAGCGATATAGTCGGCGATAAATCCCAGGTGCCCGGTGAAATGCTCCTGCTTCAGTTTGAGCATCTCCCATCCTGGAAGATAGGCGTGCCACCGGTCATGAAATGCGGTGTCGTTTCGAATGGTTTCCGGAAGTGGCGTGAAGAGGTGCGTTGTTCTGGCAATGGATTCAACGTCGCCATCGATATTTCCATTGAAGACAATGCCGGCATCCGCCCAGATGGTCCCCTTATCATCCCCCCTTGAAAAGGACCCCTGTTCCATATATCCCTTGTACATCTGCTTATCGGTTTCATGCTTAAAATGGGAGCCGGCGACTTCGTCAAAGGCCACAAGATCATTTCGGACCACCAGTCCGGGCTTATCCTTGCGGTTTTTCCACCCAAAAAGATCGGCAACGGACCCCTGTCCACCGGAAAGCAGGATGGCATAGGGTGAAATCTCCCTGAAAATAAAGGACTTGCCAGTTTCCCTGGGGCCCAGTTCTATCAGGTTGAAATTTTTTTCAACCATGGGGACCAGGCGAAGGAGACAAAGCAGTTTTCGACGCCAGGTAAATTCGGGTTGTGTCGGCTCGTACCCCATGGTTCGGAGCAAAATATCAACCCAATCATCGCGGGTAAAGCCTTCTCTTGATCTGACAAATTCACTCAGGCTGGCGCTGGCGATTTGGATGGGCTGCATTCGACTGAGAACAAAGGGACGGGTAACACCGCCATGAACCATGGACTCATCATAGGTGATTTCGAGATTGGCCCAGACGCCGCCAGTCAAAACGCGCTCGTATTCATAGACAACCGTCTCGGCAATATGGACCTTGTCAAGGCCTGAAGTCGCCAGTTTGGCCCAATATTTCCCTCCCTGGTCCTTTTCATCGAAGGTGACGGTAATCAGATCGATGAGTTTGGTGCTTCCGGAACGTTGGAGCCTTGCCTTGATCAGTTCCCCTTGATCGGCGCGGACCACTCGATCCGCAATGGCCTGCTTTACCAGATTGAGACCTGTACGAATCTCGTCCTCATTTGCGGTGGAACAATACTTTCCAAGGAGATATTCCAGGACGTATACCGGAATATTGAAGCCCACCTTCAATCTATGGACCAGGTCTTTTCGGACAACACGACCGGGAAAAGACTCCAGAAGTTTCTCATCAAGAGGATCTGCCGGTATGCCCATCTCGCCATTACCATTCATCGATAAGTATCCTTAATGTGATTTCTTCACGATCCAGTATCTCTTCATTATCGGCGTCCAGCGCTTCCACCAGGAGATGCGTGCCATAAGGTACGGCGGGCTTCGGGTCAACCAGATTGAGCGAAACCGTTACTGGATCGCCTTCGGGTTCGACCGTAACTGCTTCCTTGGGTCGAAAAATCAGTTTACCGCTTGAAGCTTCCTTCACTTTTACCCATACCCTTCGCGACAACTGGTTTCCATCGGCAAAAAGTCTGGCGGGCTGTCTGGACGCCGCCTGGATTTCAATTCGAGGCGCCTCGCTGGATATATATCCCACCGGCTTAAGGACCACATCGACTTTTTCCGCCTTTGCAGGCCACGTTGCCACAATCACCGGCACAATCATCTCCTGAAGCGTGGCCCCTCCATGAAAATATCCCAAGCCCCCATAGGTCCGAAACGCATTGACACTCCGAGGCACCATGACTTCCATATCCGATCCCATGACCGGCAGTCGAACAACGTTCGGATGGGCCATGTCTCGACCGATGATCGCCCGCCTGGATTTCCACAGCAGTTCGCCGGATGGTTTATTCTCCACTTCATCAGCATCGGGTTGCCAATGGAAAAAACCGTGATCGGTCGCAAGAATAATGCGCTTATATCCAACCGTTTGAAGGCGTCTAACCGCCCGAGCATAACGCTCCAGATGGTCTTCTGCGCCTTCCAGCTTGAGCTGCCCTTCATGCCCTTCCATGTCGAACTCATCCCCGTGTACAATAAGCACGGTCTTGCTTCGGCCAAGCGATTTAAGTTTGTCGCTATCCAGCACATCGGCGATGCTCAGGAATTTTCGGACGCCCATATGCTGTTCCAGCCACTTTCGTCTTTCGTTTGCCTGAATCAGGTCCCCGGAAAAACCTTGCACTTTAACCGACAAAGTGTTTTTGTCCTTTGATAAACCAACATGTATGAGATCCCGCTTTATGGGCAAGGCATACGGCATGCCAAGGGCTGTGATGCTGGGCACCGGCGCTCTGGCGATTTGCACCGATGCCCGTTTTACGGGCTCTCCTTCGTTGAGCAGATGCGCCAGGCGAAATCCCAAATCGAGCCGGCACGCATCCAGATAGACGATGGCCGTTGAAGCCGAACCTTCGTTCAATGCATCGACCAGGATTTCTCCTGAGGTGGGTAGCGCATAAACATCCTTCCAGTTATCATGAATGAGATCCGAAAAAGATCGGTTGATTCGATCAAATGCTCGGAGATATCCACGCCTGAGTCGCGCCCTGATCCTGTGCAGGCCTCCAGGCATATCCGGCAGCTCCAAAAAGAGCCACTCGCCTGCCTGGTCCAGTTGCCATCCTCGCTCGGAAAACCAGAGGACAGCGTCCATAGCCGTCTCCCAGGACGCTTCTATGCCCGCGCTTTCAACCAGGAGACTTGCGGCATCGGCCAGTTGAACCAGATATGACCATCCCACCTTTTCATTCGCAACATCACCCCAGAAACCCTGTTGCCGTTCCTTGATGCCTTGAAAGCGGCTCTCCAGCTCTATGGCCAGGCTGTCTACTTCCTCAATCCGGTCCAACTGGTCGGATAGTTGCTCAAAAAGTGTTTTCTCCACAGCCCTGGAGCAGTAGGAACGGGGAGGATGACTCAGATGCTGCGCCCAGTAGGTAAGCCCCAGCGTCGCATCAGCTTTTTGCACCACTGCCTCGAAAGACGGGATGTACTGAATATGACACCGCCAGGATTTGAGAAGTCTCAGGGCTCGGTCGCGGACCAAACCGGCCGGAATAATACAATCGCCTTCAGTAGGAGGATTTTCCGGACTGCCATGCGCAGCCTCGGTGGCCAAAAGGCGCGCCATTGCCGCGATGCGCCAGTCCATTTCATCCATCCCAGTGGGGTCCGGCAATCCGAATTCATCCGTAGCTCTGCACGCAAAAATGGTGAAACGGTCTTCGTTCTTGAGTTCGGAAAACTGCCTCTCATCACCAGCCAATACCTGGAGCACGCGGTGGTCGTCGACCAGGGTCCCTTTGACGCCGCCCGGCGTCAGCTCATTCCATGAGGTGATGGGCTCATCGAACCATTCCCTGGCATGGGCGGGAAGCAGCGTTCTGAGTCCATCTTCATGTTCACGGGGAATTCGAACCCCATAATCCCGCACAGCCTGAAGCAGATCTTTTTTCCATACGCCCTGGGCTTCCAGCTCGAAAATCTTAAACCATGTAATGTCGTCTCTTGACACGGGGAGCCAGACAACCCTGGGCGCCCGTTCATTGGTAAAAAACCGGTCCCGAACCAGCAGTTCGTGTTCTGCCTGGGAAAACGATTCCGGCGCCCACAGTTCAAATCCGGCAGACGTCCCTGCGTCGCGCAACAGATTGAGCCACTCTCCCTGCGGATCACACCAGATCAGCAACGGCGGCGGCGACGTTTGTTGCCCCAAAACCGTTTCAATTTCATTGACCAACCATTCCCGAAACGACCCTTTCGAAGCATTCATAGCCCAGCCTCCCTGGCCAGTTTGAGCATATCATCCAAAAGGCGCTTAAAATAAGGGCACTTCTTATAAGCCGTCTCCGGATCAAGCCTGTCAAAAAGATCCTTTCCATGAACCACCTTCTTGTACCTGCGGCCGGTCTTTTCTTTGTAGAGCTTTTCCAGGAGTTTTGACGGGGGTTGATCGAAGTTTATTTCTTCTGGTTTGCTGGCGCTTGCGGGCAGCACGTTCTTGACCGGTTTGGGAAAGAGGTTCGGGTCGCTGAATAGCCACGCTTCAGTCTCGTGAACGGCAAAATGCTGGCGGAATCGAGCGTCACCCACTTTTCTTTCAAGATGCGATTTCGCCCATTTATAGCGCTCCGACACATTTCTCACACCATCCGGATAGATGGTTGGGCCGTAAAGATCAAGGATGGCAAAAACCGAAATCACATCTTCATCCTCAAGATGCATCCTTGCCTTTTTCGGTGACTCCTTGATCAGATCCGGCCACCCTTCGCAGTTAACAACCTTCAGGCTCACGGGCTGACTCAGCCTTGGATCGAGCCAGCGCTTAAGAAATCCGGCCATAACTTTCTTTTCAGTTTCCCCTTCCACCAGCAGCACGAACTTCATTCCCCTTCCTCCGCCATGTCTTCCAGTTCGCCCGAACGGTACAGCGCGCCCAATGAATATTCCTTCAACCAGCGCTCAAGTTTTTCACCTTTCAGGGTCTTGAGTACGGTTTCGCCGTTCGCCCATCTTGCCACAGTCGTCAAAGGCGGTACGTCGCCAAAGGCGTCCAAGAACTGAGGCGAATGGGTGGTGAAGATCACCTGAACCCGTTCAGCGGTATCTACTGAATATTCCGCGATAATGGGAAGCATGGAGGGATGCAGCCCTGTCTCGGGTTCGTCAATGGCGATGAGCGGCGCAGGTGAAGGAGATGCAAGCACCGTCAACAGAAAGAGAAACCGAAGGGTGCCGTCCGAGAGGTCCGCGGCAGTCTGTTCACGCCGCAGGCTCTTCCATCTTACGCTGAGTTGAATCCGCTGATCCGCAGCCGGAGGGAAAACCAGTTCATCATAGTCGTCCCCGAAGGCGGCCCGCATGGCCAGATCCATATCCTTTTTGAAATCGCGTTCCCCGGTGTACAGGGTATGAAGTACGGAAACGAGATTCTGGCCGTCCGAATCCACCCGTTTGTCTAATCGTGCCACGGCTGGTTGACGAAGCCTGGCTGACAGGCTGACATCCACATCATGGTACACGCGCCATTCAGACAACTGTTGTCGGAACAAAGGGATATGCTGGTTAATGGCAAATGGCCCGGCCGTCTGGCTGAGCAAGGTCTCTTCTTCTAATAAAGATTCTTGCGGGGCAATCCATTCCTTTCGGTCTTCATCAAAAATCCTGGCATTCATCTTCTCCCGGTCCAGAATGGCAAAAGGCTCCACCTTTTCCTCTGGTTTCTGACGATGGAAATAGAGAAGTCTTTCCTCGCCAATGGCATAAGTACCCGTCCTGCCCAATCTCGCCAGTTCAACCCCGTACGTCAGCCAGTTCCGCCCCGGCATCCAGAAGGGGAGCAGTTCAGATGCGTGTATCTCAAAACGAATCCCTTCCAAAACTCCATCCCATACCAGGGGCTCCATGCCGCCTGAATGCTGAACATATTTTCCCAATCGACCCTGTGCGGAAACAGACATAAGCTCCAGCAACCTCAGAAGATTGGATTTGCCAGCGCCATTGGGGCCGATTATCACGTTCAGCTTGCCGGGAGCCCAGGAAATATTTTTAAGGGACCGAAACCCTTTGATTTCCATTCTTGATATCTTCATTGGAACAGTCTCCATATAATAAATGCAAAACACTCAGATCTTCTCTTGAACCAAATCCGGCCACCATCCAGGCTGGGGCAGCTTTCCTTCACGGCACCACCGGCGTTCATCGGCCCGCCATTCAGCACGGTCAGCGATGGCCTTATCCAGATCCTTTTTTGCGAGGACATCAGCAGCAAGGACACCGGCCTTTTGAAGGGGAGCGATGTTGACGCGCACCCCGTCGTTGATATCAGGAATATAAGCGCTTTCCTGTCGTATGAAATCCTGAACCGACTCGGGTGGATTGTGCCGGTCATCAATGCCTGAAATGGCATCATACATGGGCAGGCCGGCAAGCCAGGATTCCCAAGTCAGGGCCTCCTCGCTGAACCAGCTTTCAATCTTTCTTTGAAGCTTCTTCGCCTTTTCAAGTTTACCGGCAAGTTCCGTTTTCAAAGTTCTTATCTCCCCTTTAAGAGCCTCAATCCTCATTTCAAAATCAAAGAGCAACTGGGGGTTTTCCTTTCCCTCGATTGCCTCCCTTTCCTTCAGGGTTTTCACCTCTTCCTGCAACTCTCTGATTCGGCCCCGTAACGGAGAAAACACAGCATCATCCAGATTTTTCCGCCAGCTTGTGCAAACCAGACCCAATGAGCCGGCGATCATAGCCCCAGCCTTGGCACAGATGATTCCAGCCAGTTCCCTGGAATCAGGATCACGTTTGAATTCCTTTTCTTTCGGGATACCGGCGCCCACGCTTGAACAGAAATGATGCAGATTGTAAACCGGCTCCCTGATCCATTCCGGCAGTTTTTCGTGCAGTTGCGCCTTTTCGGCGAGCGTTGTCCATTCTTCCAAAGGACCTTGCCGAATGACGCTACTCAGTTTCTTCAACCACCGCGTTCTAAGACACAACATGCTGTCTTCAATGGCATTCTGTCTCAATTGGAGTATCAATCGCTGTGGTCCGAAAGCGCTTTCCGTCAGCTCTTTGAGCCTGCCGTCAATGGCCTTCATTTCTTCGATTTGCGTTTCCAATTCTACTCGACGCTTTTCCTGTCGGTCGCTTCGCGCATCTAGGGGCAGGGCTTCGATTCCCCGAAGTTCGGTTTCAAACCGCTGGCGCAGAGGGCTGACGTACTGGGTGCGGATTTTGGGGAGCAGGTCTTCATCCAGCTTGTGGTAGTAGACCATGCAGGCAAAGGCGGGTTTGTTGTTCCGCGCATATTTTCCGCTTTGAATCTGCCAGGCAATGGGTCGCTTCTTGAACTGGCTGACATGATTCTTGAAAAACTCGGTTTCCAGCCATTGATCAAGCGGCTTGCCCATGATATCAGCAAATTCACGCTCAATAGAAGCAACATCTCCACCTTCAAATTCAACTGCGATGCGTTCCCGTATGCGATTCAGCAGTGTTTGCTCATTCGTTACCTCCGTCAAAGGAATAATGCCGTCTTTGTCTGCCCAGTGGGGAATTGGTTCATTCGCTTTGACCTGCTTGGGCCAACAGTGGCCACCCGCATTAAGAATGGCAACCGTAAAAGTGTCTGCAAGGAGCACGACAGGACTGACCGAGCCCGACTTGCGCGGCCCCTGAACGTGGGACTCGATTGTTTTTCGAGAATGGGCGGATATATTCAGTTTTTCAAATATTCGATCATTTAATCTTGCTTCGGCTGCAGCAAGATCACTTTGCGCCTTCTCTAACGACTCTCGTTGCACTTTCGTCATTTGAGAGAGGCTAACCTGGCGAATTCCTATTGATGAATCAAGAATTGAACAGTTTCGATAAGTAGGTCGTAATTTAAAAAACGAGCGTTGAGCATCGATGCAGCTGAGAGCCGCCTGTTCCAAAATGGGGTCTGCTTCTTCTATCATTGGGATATCTTTCATGTCCCCCACCTGAAAGGATGATGTAGTATTCAGTCCATTTGCTATAAAAGCACAGAGGTTGCTATTGAGGAAGGCCAGAGCCGTACCTGTATTGTAGGGAAATGCACATGGTGCCGCATTGTCAAAGAGGCACCCTTCGGGGACATAGCGGACAGCCAAAGATCCTGCGGTGAAACGACCAAAGGTAATGCCTTCACGGAAATAATAGCCCTCACTATAAATGCGCTTTGAAACTGATCCATGTCTTTCAGCAACATATGATCGCAGTCGAGAACCGTCATATTCCCATTCAACAACGCGATTGTTTTCCGAAAGCCACCGTTCCGTCCCCGCACTCATTATTATGGTAACCCAACGACAGTTATCAGTACATTCCCACCATTGCCTGACGAATCGCACATTGTCGCCTGTCGCCAACCCTTGCCTTATGTCCATAACGGATTCAGCAGCCTTTAGGTCAGAAAACAAACCAGCAACATCATCCGGAAACCAATAGCAAAGCCGCATTCTTGGGAAACCAATAATCGAGGCATATCGGCGGGTGTAGGTAGGCCCTTTGGAGCATTCTATCTTTGCCGCAATTGCCTTTTCTTGTGAACTGCGTATGTCAATGAAATGGCTATTTGAGGTTGGATTTGGTGGCTTATGCTCAATCACCATAAGCGCAGTATTTACAACAGCGCCACTAATTTCCTGAAAGCCTCCTGTCCCAATATGCATGAGATAGAGCAAACTCCATTTTGACCAGAAATCGTCGCGAGCAGATATGTAGGAAGATGTAAAGAAGAAGCCCTGTTGGATTACAAGGCCAACGAGACCTTCTTGATTGCTTAGCGATTCACTTCTGCCAATAAAAGCTGCATAAAGGTCGTCATTATGATCTGGATACTGAATACGAATATATCTATCAAGAACCCCTCCCATCTGACGAAGGCCCATATAAGGTGGATTAGCTGCAACCACATCATAACGCCGGGAGAGTAAATCAAACAGTTCCATCCCCTTGCCTGCCGATTGGCCAAAAAAAGCCTGCCCAAGGTCAGCAGACTCAGCTTCCGCGTCGAAATGTTGTTTCAGAGCGGCAACCGTCTTTTTCTTCCATTCTTCGTAGTCTTCGATTCCAAACGGCAGGTGGTCTTGAACGGCAGTAGGCCTGAAAAGATCGCCTTGACTCATCCCAAGGGATTTGGCCGTATCATGCATTTCCTTGAGATGCTTCAATTCCCGTTCGACCGGTTCCTCGATCTGAAGGAGTGAACCCAGCTCATCGGCATGGGCAAGACCTTCAAATATCACTTCCAGGGCAGGACGAATCGGCTTGTCTTCCGGGTGGTTTTTTAAGAACTCCTCAAGGTGATCCTTTCCTTTGGGAAGGCGAATGTTGGTGGCCACAAGATTCGTGGCAGCGCCTTCGAATTCGAATGCTTTTTCAGCCGCTTTCATCCACAGGGCGGCCTCGGCGATTTGCATGGCACGTTCGTCTATATCAATTCCGAAGAGGTTGTTTTCAAGGATGGATCGGCAGATATCATCCGGATCGGTCAGTTGGCCTTCTTCCTCGTACATGGTGTAAAAGACGTCAAAGGCCTCGATGAAAAAATGGCCTGATCCAAATGCAGGATCCAGAAAGGTAATCTCTTTAACCGGCTTTTTTTTGACAGGCGCGCGGTCTGCATCGCGAACAAAATACTCCCACTGATTTATCAGTCGCGTGTCCGGGTGCATGCTGGCCCATATGGCGCCAAGGGAGTTCTGAACCAGGAACTTCACCATGTATGGTTCCGTGTAAAGCTGTGTAGCGGGGATGATATCCGCCCCCTCAATCTTGGCGCCTTTCTGGGTGCGGACCTTTTCAAAAACGCGCTCTTTTTCTTCGGTGTTCCAGTATTGGTAGGCCCATCCCAGAGCATCGGGGGCCTTGAAAACATCGTCCGAGGCCTGGGTCTGACCATTCAACTGCTCTGTTCCCGATAGCAGGCGAACACACCGCATCAGGCCGGCGGCCGTGGGTTTGAGGGCCAGGGCAGGAGATTTGGGATCAAACAGGAGCGGGAGGGTTTTGGCCCGTGCCTCAAAGACTTTTTCGAAAACAGCGAAAAGCCCGTCATCTTCACCTGAGCAGCGTTCAGGCTGGCGCTGAGCCAGGCGGTGATGTTCGAGCGATCTTCCTCCATAGACCGGCTTTTGAAGAATGACTTCATCGATCAGTTCGCGCGCTTCCATGCAACGGAGCGCCAGAAGCCGGTTGGCCCATGAGTAGGCTGTTTCACGGACAAACTCGGCCACTGCCGCCGACAGTTCAATCCCTGCCTGGACCCGCAGCGAGAGATAGGCATCCACGACTTTCCTGGCCCGCTTATCGGCATCGGATAGATGGGGCATTTCGTCGATGGGAAGGGATTTCCGATCCCTGCGGATACCTATGGCAGCCAGACGCCGCTCCAGATCACCGGGTTGCCACATATTTCGGTTATCATAATAACCTTCAAGGAGATGGCGGATTTCAAGAATGATGGCCTTGAGGGTTTTCTTATGGACTGGATCCATTACAGAAGCTCCACTTCATAGCCTTGATCCAAAAGCTCCACGATGCGTTGATCCAGTTTTTGTCTGAGGGATGCCCATTCATCGCGCGAGGCAACGCGTGAAACTGTAGAAACATCACTTACGCGAATCGGCTTCACTTTTTTCGGCGTTGGTTTTGGACGATTCTTGGAGACCTCTTCTGCAATTCTTTGTCCCAGTTTCCGAATGGCGCTCCTGGCGCGGTCAGGGAGCGCCGCCACCTGAACAGGCAATGAAACCGTCTCCAGTTGGGCCATTAAACCTTCAATGGGAGCTGCAAGCTCGCTTTCAAGGGCCGGGGGCAATCCATTTGAGCCAATGTCATCGGGAAGGCGGTTCAAGGCTTTCCGCAACAGCGTTCTGGCCTCTTCCCGCCACGCTTCCATGAGCGGCACGACCTCAAGGGCGGCCTGGGATTTGAGACTCTGCAATCGCTTCCAGGTCTCCTTGTCGAGGAAAGCGGCGGAATCCTTGGCTGTGCGGTATTCTTCCAAAAAGCGACCGATGGGATGCGATGCGTCGATGAGGTGTTCAATCCCTTCCAGTTCGGTATAGGCCGTTTTCATTTCCGTAAAGAGGGTTCCATTTTCCGCCTGGAATTTCGCATAAGCCCCGATGGTCTGATAACCGGCTTCCAGTTTGTCTTGAGATCCATGGATTTCCTTTACCCGATGGATGGGGTTGGTAAGGGCCTGCACCTTGCGCCATGCCTCTTCTCCTTCCGTAAACCCGGTAGACAGCGGCATACCGGCCCCGCCTGCCCAAAGGGATACCGTCTGAACCTTGGAGAGAATTTCTTCAGCCAGTTGGCCTCCGGCATCGCTCACGGATGCCGGGGTTTCGTCGATGTTGCGTTTCTTGGCGATCTTGATGACGAACTTTCTGGCATCCGTGAGGATATCCGGATCCAAATCGGTCTCTTCCAACACCAGTTCCACTTTGTTGAAATTCCGGCTTACGCGCAGGGCATTGGCGAGTTCTGTGTCTTTCGGGTTGGTATATGGTTTCTTCCCGATGAAAATCTTGACAGCCGCAGCACGGACCAATGCGGCAATGCCCACCCTCAATGCATTTCCATCCCATCCATAAGGGGGCGAGGAGAAATGCTTGAGCAGGGAATCTCCCAGGACCCGTCGGCCCGCATTCTGTTCGGTTGATAGAAAAATGCGTACGGCGTCCGGAAGGGGAGCGTTCAGATCAACCTTGCCGGACGGATCAAAAAGCTTCAAGGCCTTGACCTCATTGGAAGTTGAATTCCCCGACAATACTTCCAGAATCGCTTTTTGCTCATTGGCGATTCGTGTGGGCACTTTGTCGAATTTGGGATAGAGTGTGGGCCAGTATGTCGTCAGTTCTTCACGCAGACTTTCGCCGGGGGTCTGGCCTGTTTTTGATAGAAGCGACCGACTCGAACCTCGAAAAACCACATGCCCCTTGCGGATACCCGCCTTCAGTCCGTCCAGAACTTTTCGATGCAGCTTGGGAAGATCATTGGCCTCCCGATCCATCGCCAGCTTACGGGCCTCCTCGGACTTGTGAGAATCGCCTTTCCAGTTATCGATGACCTCTTTCATGGCAAGATATCGCGCAAGATCCCGATCAAAACCCGGTATGCGGCCGGAAAGGAAGAAAATACTGTTTTGTTCGTCCGATCGCAGGCTTCGATTTTCAAGATCCGCCAGTTCGATGTTGCCCAGAGCCCCAAGTGGCGTGACCAGTGCTAATCTTATGTCGCCGCTCCTACCCGGCACAGACGTTCCGTCAATATCCAAATGGAATTGGAAATCCGTCCCCTTGTATCCCACCGAATCAAATCCAAGCCAGCTGCGCCAGTGGGATTTTCCCGGCGCATGAATAAAATGCGTCTTAAGGCCTTCTTCGCGCTCCTGCTGCTTATACTGGACCTCTACAGTGGATACCTCCTCCTCAAAAGTGCGCCGCTCACCGGTCAGGAATTCATATTCTTCGCCGATTTTGGCCACCACTTTGGCAGAGATCAGACGTTGAAGCTCCGGCTCGATCCGGGAAAGAACCGAGGGAAGATCGTCGTCCACATGTTCCAGGAGCAGGCGAGCAATGTTTTCAATGGTTCTGGGGATGTACGGCAATTCACGGATGAGGTAAAGGACTTCGGCAACCCTGGGGGTGAGGCTCGTTGCACCCGGCACGACATCCTTGAGACGGCTTAGTTCGGTACGAACTTCCGGGCTGATTTCCCCCTCTCCTACAAGGTTGTGATAGACCTCGTCAAAGCTTACCAGGGCGCCAACACCTTCATCCAAATAACAACGCCTGCCGGTACGCAGAATATCCTGAGTAATAGCCAGCAGCGTTCGCGTGGAACCGGACATTTGTTGCCCCTGGCCTCCTTTGGAACGAAGGGTCTTGACAATTTCGGGGATGAGATGAATTTGATAAGGAAAAAAGGGATAATAGACGGGAAATTTTTCCCGGTTGGCCGGAGGCATGGCCTGGCTGGTATTGGAGAGCTCACCCAGGTCACGGAGAACCCCTCCATGTGAAGCATAGATGTCATCAAGGACCTGTTTCCCGGAAAGCCTTTTTCGCAGAAGGCGATCCTCCAGGACCATCTCGATATTTTCGATGGTGAGTGCTGGTTTGAACCGGAATCGACCTTCCGCTTTTTTCATTTCTCCTGACAATGCACGCGCCTCTTTGTAGATGGAGCCCATATCGCCATGTGTTGTTACCACAACCCAGATCTTTCCCCTGCCTTCGATGGCTGACTCTTCGATCAGGGCCTGAAGTTGAGCCAGACGCTGGCGTTCATCCTCGATCCATTGACCGGACTCATCCAGAACCAGCATCAAACGTTGGGGCTTTCGGGTGGTTTTCTCTGTTGTCTTCATGTCGTCCAGGATGGTTCTCACAAAAAACGCGATATTGTAAAGCTCCCCGCTTTCCGCCTCCTTCAGGGCCTTGTCAACATCCTGGGCGGAACCAAAGATCTCCGGAGCGACCTGACAGGCCGCGTTATAGAGGTGGTTTCGATAAAAGGCAAGGTTTCGATGAATATCGGCCCAGGATTTTCCTGATCCAGCCTCGGCTGCTTTGTGCAGTTCGTTTAACAAACCCTCCTTATCCAGCTCCGCTTCGATCACACGGGCATACAGGAGATTGGTCCCGTAACCTTTGGACTGATAATATTGCGACAGCAGCAGCCATGGCAGCGGGCGGCTCTTGCTGTCCGTGAGGGTATTGAGGTTGAATGCCAGGACGTTTGTTTCACACTGGTTCATTCGGGAAAGACTGGCAATCATGGAGTTTTTCAAAGGTGAATCGGGTGAAATGCGGGCCTGAAATCTTTCGCATGCGGTAACCCCTGCCAGCACCCGGTTTTCCACAAGAAGTGCCATGATTTTTGCCAGATGGGATTTTCCGGATCCAAAATAGCCTGAAATCCAAACGCCGATCTCCCCTGTATGGCTAAGAAATGTATCTGTATAGTGCTCGAGGAAATCGTCCAGGACCTTTTCGATCATGGGAGTGATGACATAACTCCCGATCTCTCCAACGAGCTTATTCTCATCTCCTGTTTCACCCACCTTGATGACGGGCTCAATTTTTTCGGCGACCTTTGTCTCGAAAAGTTCCGAAATATTCATGGATTCACCCCTTGTATCATATAAGGACGGATTATGGACGCTTGGTTGTTTCGCAATGATTTCAGCGGGCTAAATCAAATCACCCCGATACATGAATTCAGCCTTTTTCCCTAAAAAAGAATAGGTCCTGGGTCCCTCAATATGGCCGGGAATCAGCACCACAACAGGACCTTCAAGGCTTGACTGAACGTTTCCCCAGAGTTCCTGCATGACATCCCGAGGACCACACGCCGGATAAAACGCTGAAACTTTTTCAAGTGTCACTACGGGCTTTCCACCACCTGAATCTGAAAAACGATTCCGAATGGCTTCAGAAACAGCGGTGATCCACAGGTTTCCAAGCTCGATCTCCGGATCGGATCCTGGCATGGGCTCCCGGAGCGCAGAGACGATATTCTCAGGCCCAATATCAGCAATTATTTGTTGTGTGATCTCAAGCGCATTTACAAAACGCACATCAAATTCCGGCGACAGCGTCGAAGCCTGATCGTGCCATTCTTTCTGTGCAGCCTTCTCCGCCTCAGGGGGGTAGACCACTGCAAGGAACGGCGCACCGGTTTTACGCCCAATATGGTCATAACGGGTCCGAATGCGCTGAATTGCCTCACTGATTTTCCATCTCCAGTCTTGCGAACTCATGATCATTGGTTCCATGCATCAGGGGTTTGAAGAACAGCGATGCTCTCTGTACGTTCAAATTGAATGCGCTTTTCCTGGTCAAGTCGGCCCAGAACGTTCGCCACATCTTCCTGCGTACACAGAAAAAGCCGCCAGGTGAAGTCTTCCAACACCTGACGTCCTCTAACATCCTCACTTATCAAGATGCGCAAAAGATGTTCGGCCGTGGACAGGGGGAGGACGGGCCGGACAATCCGCTTCCTCTGCGCCCCCGCCAGAATACCGAAATCACGAAGTGCGGTCAAAATGCTGCCTGCGAGTTTCAGACGCGTGCTTTCGGCCCACCGGTGGATCTGGGGTTGCTCCCTGGATGCATTATCAAGCAGCGAAAGCATATCTTCTCGGTTGATCTCAGTTTGGCCATTTTGCCATTTATCCCAAATTATGGTTGTTACAAAGTCATAAGTTAAACGATCCCGGAGGGCGTAATGAAGGTAGATCAGAGAGACAAACTCAGGGGATTGGGATCCCCGTCTTCTTGCCTCTTTAAGACTATCCTCAACCCACAGAGGTTCATGACTGAGGAGTCTGTAATGTAAATCACGCCAGATTTTCCGCCTGGATGCAAAGGTCGGCTGGGGAAGGATTGTGCCATCAAGGGATTGTCTCCGAACTTCCTCAATGGAGAACCCTTCGGAAAGGCCATCAATAATATTCCCGGCCTCCGTGAGAAGCGATCCCTTTGATGAGTAACGGGAACTGTATGGCCCAGGATCTCGAATCATGTCTCTTTCTTCTCTATGGTGTTCAGCAGTTACTTTCGTTTTTCGGACCGAAAAGAATTTTGACGTATCCTGCCGATCCTATTAACATTTTAATTAGAGTTCGGTCAACCACAACCTGTGTCGGATATAAAGAATAGGCGACACCACTATCCAAGAAGTCTTTTCTCTCTTTTCGGACGATTACCCTGCATTCTGTTATCAGACAAACCCTATCCGGGCCTTCATGTCATCAATCTTTGCCCGAGATAGCGTGGGGGGATTATCCTTCATCGCCTGAAGAAGGTCTTCTTGCCGAATAGGCCTTTGTTCCTCCACCGCAATCCTGGCGGCCTCATTTACCAAATTCCCAATTTCCGCGCTCGTATAGAACTCGCAGTGTTCAGCCAGATCCAGCCAGTCCATTTCATCCTGTGGACGATCAGCCATATGAAGCTTCAACATTTCAAGACGCGCCTCAAGATCCGGCGGGCCAATGAAGACCTTCCGGTCAAAGCGTCCGGTCCTCAAGGCGGCAGGATCGATAGCCTCAATGCGATTGGTGGCACCTATGATCAAAATTTTCCGTTTGGAGCACTCATTCAATTGAACCAAGAATTCATTCACCTCGCTTTGATAATGGTGGCTGATGCCCTGCTCTGCCCGATTCGGCAACATGCCGTCTAATTCATCCAGAAAGACAATGGCCGGGGCGTGTTTCTTGGCGCTTTCAAAAAGAGCGCGAATCCTTTGTTGACCACCGTGTACATAGGTACTGGCCAGGTCAGACGGTTTTGTTTCAAGAAAATCCAGTTTCAGGATAGCTGCCAGTTTTCTTGCGATAAAGGTCTTGCCGCACCCTGGCGGCCCGTAGAGAATAACACCGTTGGGAAGGTCAACTTTGTAATGACGATAGAGTTCCCGATTACGTAGCGGCAGGATGACATCCCGCTCCAGGATAAGCTTGACTTCCCGCATTCCAGCAACACCGACCCACAGCTCGGGTTCCAAAGCCTTCTTTTCCTTTTTTCCCACAGGGGGTTGACCCTGCTGAGCATGCAGGTTGAGAGCTTCTTTAAGATTCTCTTTGAGCACCAGTGCGGTCACATTCTGTGGATTGAGTTCGCATTCCAGGCATGTCCATGCCAGGGCCTCCGACAGCCGTCCCCACTCCCGGAGCAGGTCTATTCTGTAGAGCCATGCGAGTCGGCGATCTTCCTGCAATTCCAGTGAATTCGGGAACAACGGCATACTGTACTCAATTACCCGTTCAAGAAGGCGCAACGCACGCGTTTTCTGCCCGCTCGCGATATATCGCTCGGCTTTTCGTGCCCAAGGAGAGTCCTTGGTTTCTGGTGGATTCATGCTGGTCATTCTTATTTCTTTTCACCGATTAGGGCCACCCGTCATGAGTCGGACGTCCTGTTCCTACATCTGATATCCTATTTTGTTTCACGAGTGGCATCCTGTTTTCAAGGGATGGATGTATCGTCGCTCATGTTTAGACTCGGTATGCACAATTTTTCTCATGCGACAACGGGTTAAGGATAGGTTAATCCTTAAACTTTTCGCATAATCGACTGGTGATGGGGCGCAGCGGAATTGCGATTCCGAGTTAAGTTAATGGGATTCTTGGTTTTTGGCCTCTTCTATCCAAGCGCGGTTCCAAGCAATGCGATAACCTCCTAATTGTTCAATAGTGGAACCGATTATATCTGGACTCCGGATTCTTTGAATTCGTTTTACTTGAATTGTGCATACTAAATCACGCCCCAAGCCAAATGCTGAGAGACGTTTTCGACGATAATCTTTACAGAAGACGCTGATACGAGCAAATCCTAATGGAAGAAAACGTATTATCTTGTATATTGGCGACTTTTTACGTGCCTCTGAAAGAGCTTCTCGGACAATTCTTCTCCGGAACTTTCTCACGATATCTTGTGTTATTTTGCCATCGGGAAATTCCAAGAAAACACTTCCGTTAAGTACAGAGCGCCAGGTATTCCTGTGAATCTTCGCTTCGCGAGCATTTATTTCTGGGCAGCCAAGTTGCCTTTTCATATCTGATACAGCAATTGGTAAGTAAAGTTTGAAAGCCAGTATAATATTCAGAACCCTGGCAACGAATCTGGGTGTTTTTATTCGAGACACATAAAATATTAGATCATCTTGGATTGCGCCCTTATAATCTTCTAGTTTGGCATTTTGCTTATTTCTTAGATCATGCAGCTCCTTGCCATCGAATGCCGCCCAGCCAGGCCAAGAGGATGATGAACGAATTGAAAAGAAATAGCGATCATAGCCAGGGGCAAAACCCTCCGCAAGAACTCCTGTCTGAAATGTAGATATTTGAACCTTTCCATAATCAGAAGTGCTTGGCCTCGCATACAAAATCAATTGATTCAATCCGGTAAATTTAGAGGGGGTGCAGCCTACTACCTCCCACCACGGGGCCTTTGTTTCCTCTTTAAGTTCGTCCAATAGTAGCTGTTGAGGTAAACTATAGCCGTGTGGTTGGTGTACAAGAAGAAAAAGAGAAAGAGCGAGTGCCAAAGCATTGCATGTATCAAGAAGATCATCGAATATCCGAATGATAGCTGTATGGCTGTTTTTTTCCTCGTTCCCCTTCTTATCTCGGTAAAGAATTTCATTCTGGAGATATGTAATGCCACCATGAGCAATGGCATTCCGGACTATATGGTTGTATGGTTTGACAGCGTCAGATAAGCTGGTCTTCCCTATTTCCTCAACGATTGGCCATAAATCAAGTCCGTCTGTCCCCTTGCCACGATCAAAGCGCGAAAAATAAGCGACGATACGGCAAAGAGGAGCAAAAACGGCTTCTGTAACCCTAAGATAAGCAGGGTGGATTTGTTGATCGATGAATCTAATGAGCTCAAAATCATCAGGTTTCTCGAAAGAATCATGCCAGTCTAAGTTATTGACCTCATCGAGATGGAGAAATGTACGGTTCAATTCAGCATCATGTTCAAATAGATATTTTTGAAACGCTGATTGGTTATTTCGATTTCTATCCTTTAACCATTCCATAAATTTAGTGTAGACAGACTGTGAATAGAAGCGTTGTGGCGATCTTTTGATGTATTTGTGAATAGAAAGGAACCTATCATGTGGACACTGTTCCAATTCAGGGAACCTTTCCTTGATATCGGCCCGTTTCCGTTCATGTGTATGCCGAAGGAGAGGATTCTCAAGTATGTTACGAAGTGCTTCCATTTTCATTCAAGGCCAACGGGCTGCTTAGAGGCGGCGCGCTTTTTGCCATCCCCTGAAGCAGCGAGGTTGGGCGGCGGTTGTTTTTACTGCTGAAACCGATTCTCGGCATCACTCACTATTCGCTCAAGCCTGTCGTGAAAGTTTCGAATCAACGTAGACGCAGGAACAGACTGCCACTCTTTCTCTGCAAAGAAGAGGTCGGAGGACCTTTGCGTGCCGCTGTTCCGTTTGGTCTGAGCGCGATTTCTCATGCCGCGTTGCCGTCGGTACTTGCCTACCGCCGATCTTATAGGAGCCGTTAGATCGTCCCAGATGATATGTATCGGTCTTTTGTACCATGGCGCACCGCGTTTGACGGTAACCTCCGCAAAGTCCGATATCGAAATAACAACGTCAGCGGCGAAAGAGAAAACACGATTCGTTGAGATGGCTCCCTCCTTGAGAATGAAGTTCCGCTTAGTAAGCATGAATTGAGAGAAATCATCTGCAGCTAGATGCTTGCAAACCTCTGCGTACCACTCCTTGAAGCCTGGAATGGAAGTAAATTCCTTTTGTAGGTGGAATGTTACACTCCTTGTGAAAACAACCACTGCTTCGAGCATGGTCGCAGCCGCTTTGTGGTCGCGCTCGGTCTGATCTTCAGTGTGTTTCAAAAAGAACCGTGCTTTCTGCAGGGTCCCTCGCGCTATTGAGGTCATAATTTGACCGCCCAACATCAGATATTAAACAGTCGGCATGTTTTTGTTCCAGGGTCTCCGGGACGTTCTTGACTTTGTTGACTTATGTCCAAGTTGACGGCAGTCATCTACTTCGTCTTTCTATCCGAACCACAAAATACAAAACCCCGCTCTCCATCAGTCTGGAGTAACGGGGTTTTTTTGATAACCATTTACCATTTCAAGCCCTCATTTTTTAAAAGGTTGAAAGAAGGAGCTTGGTTCGGGAATGCCGATTGGCTTTTGTTTATACCTAACATCTCAGAAAGTCAACGGAAACTGGTCGGTGTATTCTTTAAGCCCTCCGATTCCGCCTTCTCCTCGAAAA
>Ga0209164_1002034_pt1 | contig 23061 bp, 17 predicted proteins | sample MTBNYHSulfiMetaG_FD_187458 | JGI IMG/M metagenome (GOLD analysis project Ga0209164, IMG submission 187458) | Enrichment culture microbial communities from rom New York Harbor, USA that are MTBE-degrading - MTBE-NYH (New York Harbor Sulfidogenic)... | ecosystem: Environmental > Aquatic > Marine >... | reverse complement strand
GGGGACGACACCACCGCCGCCCCCGGCTCATCGTCGACCACCACCACCCCGGGCGGGCCGGGCTCCTCGACGACCACTTCCTCTACCGCCCCCGGCCTCGACCCGACCATCGACTGGCGGCAGGTTGACCCGGGCGGCTTCGCCGCTCCCGGCGACCAGCGGATGGCAGAGGTGGCCGTACTCGACGGCCGGCTGGTAGCTGCGGGGTGGTCCGTGGAGTACGACCCGGCCCAGGTTGAGATCCCACTTCCCGCCGGGGGCGGTCCGGTGACCCTGGAGGGATGGTCCGTGGCGGTGACCGCAGTGGACCTCGACGCGGCCGCTCGGGTCGCCGCCGCCGACCCCGACAACGAACTGCCCCCCGAGGAGGTGCGCTACATACTCGTCACCTTCGAGATCACCAACCTCGGCGACGAGATCCGCAACATCTGGACTGACCTCACCGCAGTCGTCATCAACGGCGACGGGACCGTCGTCGCCCGGCGGACGTGGTGCGGCCGGCTCCCGGATCCCCTGCGGGGCGGGCCCGACCCGGGTGAGATTGACCGCGGCGAGGCTTGCTTCGCGGTACTCGAGGCGGCGATGACCGACGATCTGGCGTTGGCCCTGCTGCCGGCCGCACAGTCGGCGGGCAACCAGGACGCGGCGGTGTGGGTCTCCGACGACGCCGAGACCTGGACCCGCGTCGACGACGCCGACCTCGGAGGTGACGGCGACCAGGCGATCGGGCGCCTCGCGGTAGCAGGGGGCTTCATCTACGCCGCAGGCACGCAGGAGAGCGGCGAGGGAGGGGAGGACGCGGCGCTGTGGCGCTCGGCCGACGGGCTGGCTTGGGACCGCATCGAGACACCCGCGCTGGCCGGACCCGGCGACCAGCACCTGACCGATCTCATCTCGGTGGACGGCCGCCTGTTCGCCTCCGGCAGCGTCGCCGACCCCCTGGCCCCGGGCGAGGCGATCGAGGAGTGGGACGAGGACCTGCGCGACTACTGGATGCGCCAGATCGGATCCCGCGGGGTGGTTTGGGTCTCCGATGACGGGGCCGAGTGGCGGAGCGTCGATCTCGGCACTGCCGGCAGGCCGCTGGTCGCCGTCGACAAGCTGGTAGCTCATCACGGGCGGCTCACCGCCATCGGCACCGACGTCGACGGTGGCCTGGCGGCCATCTCCACGGCCGACGCCGCAGTGTGGCAGCAGGTGGAGCTTCCTGCGGCCGACACCGCCGGCTGGTCCTTTCTCGCTTCCGGCTCGGCCGGCGACCGAACCTACGTGGTAGGGAACGGGGTGATGTCGACCACCGACGGGACCATCTGGTCGCTGGACGGCCGGGTCTTCATCTACGGCCTGGCTCCGACCGCCGACGGCCTCCTGGGGGTGGCCCGGGTCGGCGGATGGACCCAGCTGGGCCCGCTCTGGGTGGACGAGTCCGTTCCCGCGCTGGGTCTCCTGGACGCCAACGGAGGCTGGAATCGCTTTTCCCCGGAGGGCCTGCTCCCGGAGGGCACCAGCGGCGCCATGATCGGCGTCACCGCCTGGGAGGGCCGCTACGTGGCGGTGGGCCGCATGAGCCGGATGGGCAGCGACGATGCTGCGGTGTGGATCGGCGGCGGGCCGGCCGGCCCGGCCGCGCCGGAGCTGGTCCCCATCGAGATGAACCCACCCGGGCCCGCCGAACTGCCTCCGGCGGCGCCCCTCGTGGACTTGATCGGCTTCGACGGTGCCGGCTGGCAGGTGGCCTACCGCGGCATGGACTCCGACGGGGCCGGACTGCCCGATGAGCGGGCGGGCCTCCTCGGTTTCGACGTCGCCGCCGGCAACGACGGGTCGGTATGGGTGGCCACCTCCGCAGCGGGCGTCTACCGGTTCCGGGAGGGCACCTGGACCCGCTACGGCAGGGAGGACGGTCTGCCGTCGCTGCAGGCCACCGCATTGATGGTCGACTCCTCCGGCATCCCGTGGGCCGGCACGCAGGCCGGCCCGGCCTTTTTCGACGGGACCGCCTGGGTGGCGCCCGAACTGCCGGCGGCGGTCACCATCCCCATGGTCACCGAACTCGCCTCCGGGAGCGACGGCAGCGTGTGGGCGGCGACCCCGAGCGGGCTGTGCCGCTGGGACGGGACGGCCTGGACGGCGTTCACCCTCGCCGACGGGCTGCCTTCTTCGGTGGTGGGGGACATCCAGGCGGGCGCCGCCGGGGTGTGGGCCATGACCCCCGGGGGCCTGGCGTACTGGGACGGGACCGCCTGGCGCTCGTTCACCGACCCGCCCTTCCGGCCCTACTACGCCGCCTACCCGTACGTGTCGGTTCTCGAGAACAGGCTCTACTTCTCACCCCGCTGGGAGCAGGGAGCCGAGGGCGCCCGGACCGATCTGCTGCGGCTGGCCACCGGCGGAGCCACCCGGGTGCTCATGAACGACTACGCCTACAAGGCGATGACCCTGGCCCCCGACGGCAACCTCTACGTGGGCACCGAACTGTCGGGGCTCTACGTCCTGGGCGCCGACCCGGCCCACTTCACCGAGATCGAAGGTGAGCCGTTGATCCGGATCGGCGAGTTGTGGACGGCTCCCGACGGCTCGGTGTGGATGGACTCCGCACTCGGGCTCTACCAGATTCCCGCTCCCGGCGTGTTCGTGGCGCGCGCCGAGGTCCCCGGGCTCGGATACCCGCTGGCCGCAGCGGAGAACAGCTTCTCGGACGGGGCGGTGGTCGACCTCGACTTCGGCCCCGACGGCTCGCTGTGGGCCCTGGTGCGCGAGCAGTTTCCGGAGTGGGAGTCCTAGGGCCCAGCGGTGGTGGCGACGGGGGCCGGCCGCCGAGTGCCCCGGTGGGGCACCGCAATGAGCGCCGCTAGGTGTGCTCCACCCCCGCGCTACGGAGCGGGATCGGGTGCGGTGCGACATACGCTCGTGTCGCGGGTCGGCCGTGGCCGTCGGCGGCCGTGTGGACAACGAGCCGAGCTGATACCCGATGGGTGGTGCGTCATCTGCATCGGCGCAAACCCGATGCTCGTCGCACACGACGTCGTCGCCGCCCGGCACCGGCGTGAAGAAACATGGTTCCTGGTGGCCGCTGGGGTCCCCAAGCGAGGGGTGCAGTCCGGCGGGCCGATCGGTCAAGACCCGGGGAGGCTCACGGCGACTCTGCGGGTCCCGTGCAGACGCCGCGAAAGCAGTCCTGGAATGGGAAGATGGTCGAGACGCCGCGACACATCGCAAGCGGAGGCCGGTGCTCGAGTGGTTGATGGTCGCAGCGCCCCCGACCGCCGTGCCGCTCGGACAACGATCGGCGGCGGCCGGGTCGCGACGATGGGGATCTCGGATTCCTGGGGAGGCGGGAAGATGGATTTTGACTTGACCGACGAGCAGGCGATGGCACGGAGCCTTGTCAGGGACCTCGCCGCCGAGGAGATCGCGCCCCTAGCCGCGAGGATCGATGCGGAGAGCTGGTTTCCCGGCGAGGTCATAAGGATGCTGGGCAGGGTGGGGCTGTTCGGCATACTCCTCCCGCCGGCTTACGGGGGAACCGGAGGAGACCGGATCGACCTGACGATTGCCATCGAGGAGATCGCCGTTGCCTCGGCGTCGGTGGCCTGGTCGGCGCTGACCAGCACAGGCGTTGCCTTCGCCATCCTGGCCTTCGGCGACGAGGACCAGAGGAGCCGGTACCTTCCGGCTTTGGCCAGCGGGAGCATGCTGGGTTCGTTCGCCCTGGTCGAGCCCGGTGGAGGCACCAACTGGCCCCTCACGCTCAGGACCCGGGCCGTACCGGACGGCGATGACTACGTGATCGAGGGAGCTAAGTGCTTCATCAGCAACGCCGGGGAGGCAGAGATCTATGCGGTCATGACCCGGACCGATCCGGAGGCGGGGCCGGCAGGTTTCTCGATACTGCTGGTGGAAAAGGGAACCCCTGGATTCTCGTTCGGCCGGATGGAGGACAAGTTCGGCCTACGCGGCGACCCGACTGGGGAGTTGGTTTTCGAGGAGTGCCGGGTCCCGGCGAGGAATCTGCTCGGCGGGCAGGGTGGCGGCGTTGGGATCTTCCAGGCATTCGGCGCTCTCGACTGCGTTGGGCATGGAGCGGTGTGTGTCGGGCTCGCCCGAGCTGCCCTCGAGGCGTCTCGCCGCTACGTCGGCGAGCGGACCGTGATCGGCGAGATGAGCCTGGCGGGATTCGAGAATGTGCAGCGCGCCATCGCCGACATGGCCGTCGAGGTGGAAGCAGCCCGGTTGATCACCCGTCGCGCCGCGCTGGTGAACGAGGGAGGCGGGCTCGATCCCTGGGCGTTCTCGGCGGCGATGTTTGGGAATCGCGTCGCCCTCGATGTGACCGGCAAGGCGGTCGAGCTCCACGGCGGATACGGTTGCACGAGCGATTTCGAGGTCGGCCGCTACTTCCGGGACGCGAAAACACTCTCCTTGCAGAAGACGTCCGAGTTCGTGAGATCACAGATCGGGAAGATGATCCTCGGGGTTCCCATGGGGCCTCCCCCGGGGAGTAAGCCCCCAGGGTAGCCCTGAGCCCAACTCCGGAGCCCGGCAGGGTCCCCAGAGGCCTGCTCACTGGAGAGCCGGTGCCCCACCCCGTCGGATTACCCGACCCGAGCCCCCAACGCCGGGCACGTCACGGCCCTTCCGGCGGAGGGCCCGGCGTGTGCGCCGTCGACGCCGCGCGGTCCAGCACAGGCCGGTCCGCTTGCCCCGGCAGGGCGGCGGCGACCATGATCTGTCAGTCACCCCTGCCGAGCGGAAAGGGGGAGCCATGTCGATGATTCGCAAATGGTGGCTACCGCTGCTGGTCGCCGCTCTGGTGGCCGTGTTGATCGGGCCGTCGGCGGTGACCGCGGCGGAGCCCCGGGCCGTCACCGGAAAGCTCATGATCCCGGCAGCCTCGTTCATTCCCAACAGCGACAACCTGGACTACGGCAACAGCGGCTACTACCTGTCCTTCAACTCGGGCTCCGGCACCTTCACCGCTCCGCTGGTCTTCCCGGTGCAGACGGTGAGGATCAAGAAGATCACCCTGTACGCTTACGACAACGGCGCCGGTCACGTGTATGCCGGCCTGTACCGGGCCTCGCCTCCCGGCGGGGACGAGATCAATCTGGGATCGGTCATCACGGTGGACAGCGGTACCGATCCGCAGACACGCAGTACCACGGCGATCAGCCCCCGCCAGGTCAACACGGCCGTGGCGGCTCCCTACCTGTGGGTGACCCTCACCGCTCCGGGCAGCCTTCGCCTGTACGGCGTGGCGGTGCTCTACAGCTACGAGCCCTGATGCCACCGTCGGATCCCGCAGCCCGGCCGCCGGCATGTTCATCGCCCAAGCCTGCAGCCCGGCCCTGAGGAGGCCGCCTTCGGGTGTGCCCCCGAAGGGCCCGACGGCCGGAGGGCGGTGGCCCGGGTAGGGTGGTGGCCGGGGGGCCGGCACCCGCGCGGGGTGTTGCGGACGGGTTCGAGGTAATGGTGGCTCCTGAGATGAAGCGAGGCCGGGGCGGCGTCTGGTCGAGTGCCGACCTCCATTCCGCCCTGCTGGTGGCTGCTTCGGTGGCGTTTGTCAGCATCGTCACGGTGGTCGTTCACGAGTTGGGTCACTGGCTGGCGGATACGGCGCGGGGCGCCTCGGTGCGGATGGTGGCGCCGCTGTTCGGGGATCCCCGGATTGAAGCGACCGCGCCTGTGCAGGTCGATCTCAATGGGTGGCCGGATGCTGCCGGGCCTCTGCTGAATGTGGGCGTGGGTGTGGTGTTGTTCGGCGCGCTGTGGTGGTGGAGGAGGCCGGTTCTCCTGCCGCTTCTGCTCTGGGGTCCGGTGGCGTTGCTTCAGGAGTCGATCACGGCTTTGGTGCAGGTGGCCACCGGGGAGGCCGGGACCGACTGGGTGCGGCTGGTCGCCCAGGGGGTTCCTCGCTGGCTGGTGGTGGCGGGCGCGGTGGTCGGTTTGCTGTCTGCCATCGGAGGGTTGCTGTTGCTGTTGCCGGTGGCGGGTCTGCGCCCGGGCGGATCGGCGGTCCGGCGGTTTGGCGTTCTGGGCGTGGGCTTCGCGGCGTACCCGGCCGTGGGCCTGCTCGCCGGATATGCCGGTGTGGGGTCTGTGGCCAGATCGGGGCGCTTGCTGTTGTTCGGTGTGATCGTGGCTGTCCTGCTGTGGGTGCTTTACCGGGGGGTGCTCGGGTCGGCAGTTATCAACCGGGTGGGGAGGCGACACGTTCCGAGCCTGTCGATCGTCGGTGTCCTGGCGGCGACGGTCGCTGCGGCGACGGTGTTCTCACTGCTCTTCGCCTGAGGCTTTCGCGCCGGCCTGGGTGTTCGACAAGGCGGCGGCAGCATGGCAGTGGGAGCTCGGTCGGCTGGGGGGGGGTCGCGTCGAGACGACCGGGCGCTCGGCTGTGAACCTCCCCGCTACCGCGGCCCCAGTCGGGGTCGATATCCGGCGCTACCGCCGGCCCGTGGCTCGCTCCGCCCCCCGCGGGGTGTGCGCTGCGCCACGGGGAGGCACGGCCCGCGGATCGTCTCCAGGGTAAGGAGGGGCCGGGGAGCAGTTTCCTGCTCCCCGGCCTATGCGCAATCAATCTCGGCTTGTCGCCGACCGCCGCTGGGTGTCTAGGAATCCGCCGGCAGCGGTCGTCTGGCGCGACCTACTCGCAGCAGCGACCAGCGTGAGCTGGAGAGGCTCCCATGCGGAGCGCTCGCCGAGACCGCTGCATTGTGGAAACGTGCTCGCCGCCGCGCCTCTGTCTGGTAGGCGGCAACGTGGTCGAGGGTCGCCGGGTACATCGGGTACTCCTTGTCCGGATCGTCTTCGTCGACAAGGTACGACACTCCGGCTGCTGCCCGCATCGGGGAGGTACCCCTAACTTGGGGGTGTCGACCCCTAACTTTGGAGCCCGGTCACGCCCTGCTCTTCGGCAGCCCGAACGGCCTGTCGGCGATCGGTCACCCCCAGCTTGGTGAGGATCGCAGAGACGTGGTGTTCCACGGTTTTGGGCGTCACGAAGAGCCGTTCCGCGATCTCCGCGTTCCCCAGCCCCTGGGCTACCAGCTCGAGCACGTCCATCTGCCGCGGCGTGAGGCCCGCAGGGTTTTCGCGGGTGCGGCGGCGCGGGCCGCGCGGAACGTGGGAGGCCCCCACGTTGCGCAGCCTGCGTCGCACCAGCGCCGCCGCCGGCAACGAACCTAGCCGGTCGAAGATCGCCAACGCCTGCAGGAGCGACTGCTCTTCGTCGGCATCGGCCAGGGCGGCAGCCTGCTCGAAGGGACAGCCGATGCGCTCCCATGCTGCGGCGCTACCCCGCCAGTCGCCCGTCATGTGCAGGGCGAAGGGTCCGGCGGCCTCCGGGTCGGGCCCAGCGACGGTGCCGGCACGCCAGCGCCAGAAATCGATCTCGTCGGATACCCAAGGTTGGCGGGGCGGGGAAGAGAGGAGCCGAGCCGGCTCGATCGCCTCGGCAATGCCGGCATGGTTGCCGTGTAGCCAGCAGTGCTCGGCTCGGGCGATGGCGACGGGAGCGACACGCTGCAGTTCCCCCATCGCCTGCGCTGCCTCCCAGGCCCTGCCCAGCGTGGACGCGGCGTCCGGATCACCCCGGCGCGATCGCAGCCTCGCCAGCACCGTCAGTGCGGGGAGCGTGGTGATCCCCGGCGACCGGGGCCGGCCCAGCACCCACAGCGCATCGGCCTCAGCCTGCTCCCAGTCGCCCAGCTCGAGGTGCATCCGGGCCCGCTGGGCCATCAGGTAGTAGTCGTATCCGGCCAGTTCGCTGTCGGTGGCCAGGGCGATGCCCTGCTCCAGGAAGCCCCGTGCTTTCGAGTACCAGCGGAAGTCCAGGGCGGTCCACCCCAGATTGCTCAGCGCTCTGGCGGCATGCTCGTCCAGGCCGTTGCTTCGGGCCAGTTCGAAGCTCTCCTGCAGCAAATCGGCGCCGCTCAAGTCTCCGGCCCGCAGCCGGGCGCTGCCCAGGTTGTTCAACGCGTGCGCCAGCGCCGGCACGTCGCCCACGGCACGAGCGGTTTCCATCGCTTTGTCAGCCCAGGCGACGGCAGGCTCATGGGCTTGGGCGAGCATGTGTAGCTGCGAGGCGTTGCTGTAGGCCATTGCCAGCTCGGCGCTCGGACCGAGTCCCTCGAGCACCCGTACGGCCTCATCGGCCAGGCGATGGGCCTCGGCCGTGTTCCCCAACCACCAGTGAAGCCGTGACAACCAGCGCAGCAGTTCGCCCTCGCCTCGCCGGTCGCCCAAGCTGCTGCGCAACTCGAGGGCCGTCTGGGCCGCATCGAGTGCCGCAGGCTGATCGTCGGCCAGGTAGCACTCGACGGCGTACTCGGCGAGTAGGTCGGCCCGGTCGGCCGGAGCGAAGCGTCCCAGGTGGGGGGCGATGCGCCGGTAGTGGGAGAGCGCCTCGCGGTGGGCACCCACCGCTCGGGCCTCCCGCGCTGCCTGCGGGGCGAACCGGATCAGCGTCTCCACGTCGGAGGCGCCCTCCGCATGATGCACGATCCGGGCCGGGTCGGAGCCTGCCGCGATCAGAGAGGTGAGGATGCGGGCGTGGATGACGCGTTGCTCGTGTGCGGAAAGCAGTTGCTCGGCCGCCCGGCGAGCCAGCTCGTGCCTGAACCAGACCGAGGATTCGTCGAAGTCGACCAGGCCTCGCTCCCGGCACTCGTCGAGCGATGCGGCAGCCTCGCCCGGGGAAGCCTCGATGAGGGTCCGGCTGCATCGGCCGGGGACCACGGAGACTGTTGCCAGGAGGGAGCGGGCTTCGCCGGAGCACCTAGACAGCCGGGCCGAGATCGAGTCCAGCACGCTGGCGGGGATCTGGCGTCCGCCGGCGGTGAGTAGTTCGGTGAGCAGGAACGGGTTCCCCTGGCTGGCGTGCATGACCTCGTCCGGAGAGAAACCGGCCCGACGCGCCACTCTGGCCACCGTTGCCCGAGAGAGCGGCTGGAGCCGGAGGCGCGTCACCGTGTCGGGAGGCAGATCGCCGAGCACATGGTGGAGGGGATGCTCCCGGGGCACCTCGTCCTCTCGATAGGTCACGATCAGCAGGGTGCCGATCCTGCCGATCCGCCGGCCGAGGAACTTGAGGCCGTCGAGGCTCGCCGCGTCCGCCCACTGGGCATCCTCTATTGCCAGGACCGTCGGCCTCTCCCGGCCATCGAGCGCGTCCACCACCACCGAGAACAGCTCAGCGTGGGCGGCACCTTCAGTGAAGGCGGCCCAGACCTTGCCGCCGATCTGACGGGCGATCTCCCGGAAGGGGCCCAGGGCAGGCGGTGTGATCAGGTCGTCACAGGCACTCCACAGGACCCGAACCCGTCCGTCTACGGATCGGAGGAACTCGTTGACGAGGCGCGTCTTCCCGATCCCGGCTTCGCCGGACACCAACACGGTGTGGCCGATGCCGGCAGCAGTCTCGACGAGTGCTGCCTCGAGCTGCGCGAGTGAGTCTTCACGCTCGAGGAACTCCACGGCACGATCGTACCGACCCCGCTGCTTCCCCGGCGGTGGGCTGCACCCCCTTGCGGTCCGGGCCACGGCGTCGGTCTCGCTCCATCGGCCGCGGACCCCGGGGTCGACACGGCACCGGTCCCGTCTTGTTGTGTAGCGTTCAGCAGGCGTCGGCGGCGGAGGGCTGGTGAGCGAAACCGACTCCGAATGGGATATGCCGGTCGGCTCCGTGGTGCGCCGGGCAGCTCTGCATCGCCTTTACGGGGGCAACGCTCAGGCGGGCATCGCCCCCTGCCGCAACCACCCGCACATCCTGCTCTTCACCGATGCGGCGGCCGCGCCGGAGCATGGGTACTTCGCCGAGTGGGCCGAAGACGGCACCTTCCACTACACCGGGCAGGGCCAGCACGGGGATCAGGTCTTCGACCGCGCCAACAAGGCCGTCCGCCACCACCGCGAGCAGCAGCGGTCCCTGCGGCTGTTCGAGACGACGGCCCAGGCGGGTTTCTGCCGCTACCTGGGGGAGTTCGAGGTCGATCCCGTCGACCCCTACCACCTTGACCGGGCTCCCGGGGCGGGGGACCGGACGCTGCGCACCGTGATCGTCTTCCACCTGATCCCCGTGGGGCCGGCTTGGTCCTCACGGGAGGACAGCCTGGGCCTGGTGGAGCAGCAGGCGGTGGACGTGGCCGATCCGGAAGCCGCCGGCGCCGAGCAGTACCTGGCGCGGCCCGGCGTGGATGCCGTCGAGAAGGAGCGGCAGGAGGCCGGACTACTCCTCCGCTACGTGGAGCACCTGCGGCGCGGCGGGGCCAGCGTCGGCCGCCGCATCTACCGGGTGGGCGATTCCCGGCCCCTGGCCTGCGACGCCTTCGACGAGACCAGCAACGTGCTCATCGAGGCGAGGGCCGCCGCCGACCGCAGCAGCGTCCGCCTCGCCGTCGGCCAGCTGCTCGACTACGCCCGCTTTCACCATCCTCGGCCCGTCCTGCGGATCCTGCTGCCCCGGGAGCCGGGGCGGGACCTGGTCGCCTACGTCACCGGCCTGGGCATCCAGCTCGTCTACCCCGACGACGGAGGCTTCACCCTCCGCACCTGGTGAATCGGGGGCGCGAGGGGAACCCTTCGGGTCATGCCCCCGATGTCGGCGGGGTAGAGGAGTCGCCGAGGCTTCGCGGCCTAGCCCTTTGCCGCTGCGTTATATATCACTAACGATAGGGTTCGCAGTAGAAACCTCCGTTCCCTACTTCACAATGCTCCAATTCTGATATAGATTGCAGCTATGCCATGGCCCACCACCATTGCCCGACTCGCCGAACTCGCCGAGGACCAGTGGGGGCTCATCACTCGCCGCCAGGCCGAAGACGCCGGCGTTCCGAAACCCACGTTCCAGCGGCTTGCCGGCGAGGGGTCGATCCTCGAGCGGGTGGCCCACGGTGTCTACCGCCTCGCGGGCGCCCCCGTGCCTGCCCATCTCGCACTGCGTGCCGCCTGGCTGCAGCTCTACCCGGAGATTCCGGCCTGGGAACGCACCCTGCAACAAGGGGTCGTCTCACACCGGTCCGCGGCTGCGCTGTACGAACTGGGCCACCTTCCCGCCGACACTCACGAGTTCACGCTGCCCATCCGACACCAGACACGCCGCCGGGATGTTCGCCTGCACCAACTCCGGCTCCGGGAAAGCGAGTGTCTCCGGCTGGATGGCCTGCCGGTCACCCGACCATCCCGCATAGCCGGCGACCTTCTCTCCGACCTGGAGGACCCGGAAGCAGTAGGCAATGTGGCGGCGGACGCCATCAGGAGCGCCCGCGAGCGCCCGAGTGCTTTCGCCCGCGCGTTGGCTCCTCACGCCACCCGGTTCGGCCTCCGCCGCGGCGACGGCCTGGCCCTCCTCCAGTGGCTTCTCAGCCTGATCGGGGATCCGCACACCCCACAGTGGGTCGAACAGGCTCGCCTCGACGTGACGCAAGCCGGCCGCAGCAGCCCCGGTTCACTCCCTGAGGAGCACCTGCAGTGACCACCAAGAGCTCGCCTCGCCGTCCGGCCTCCTTCCGTCGTGCCCTGACCGACCGGCTGCGCAATCTGGCCGCGACCAGCCGATGGTCCCTGTCGCAGCTCCAGCGGCAGATGGCCTATGACCGGTTGCTCGAGCGGCTCTACCTCGCCGACGAGGGCTGGATCCTCAAGGGAGCGACGGCCTTGCTGGCGCGGGACCTTGGGGTTCGAGCCACCATCGACGTCGACCTCTAGCGATCGACGGCGCTGGAGGCGTCCGAGAGGGAGCTGCGAGCGGCCGTACAGCAGGACGTCGGTGACTGGTTCCGGTTCGAGATCGCTTCGGGGCAACCGTTGTCGGCCGGCGTGTCGGGCATTCGCCTGCCCGTCAGGGCCTACGTGGGTGTCACCGCATGGTGTCTGTTCCACGTCGATCTGGTGGGACCTGAGACCCGGATCACCGGACATCCCGAACGGGTGCCGCCTCTTGCCCGCATCACGCTGCCCGAGATCGAACAGCACGGCTATCTTGCCTACCCGCTCGTCGACCACGTAGCGGACAAAGTGACCGCCATGCTCCAAGCCCACGGGCCGAGGCGAGTCCCCTCAACTCGATACAAAGACCTGGTCGACCTGGTGGCCATCGTGTCCCAGAGCACGGTGGAGGCTGACTCCCAGAAGGCCGCTCTCGAGTCGCATATCGGCCAACGGGGGATCAGCTTGCCGAGAACGCTCACGGTACCCGACCGTGCCCTCTGGGAGAGGGGCTACGCCGCCGAGGCGGCGCGCTCCCTGCTCCAGACAGCTCTCACGTTGGACGACGCCCTCGCCCTCGTCGCCGGCTTTCTCGACCCTCTCCTCGACGGCACCGCAGCGGGCAGATGGGATCCCGGTCGCCAAAGGTGGCAGCCCCGCGTGCCGGGTGAGCGGGCTGATAGGTGATCGGTCTTGTCGTTCAGTGCCGGCGCGCCTACCCGGCCCGCTAATTGTCCAACTGACAAGCGGTGAGGCATCGCCTCGGGCAGACCCGTCGCCCCGTGTCCTGAGCGCCGCTGGCATGGCTGTCGGTCACGCCGCATCGACCCGTCTCCTCCTTCCGAGCGCCCAGCCTGCTGCTCCGGCCAGAAGGGCGGCCGGCAGGGTCATCCAGACCCACGGGAAGCCCCCGTCGGCGTCGCTGGGCTGAGGTGGGACGGTGGTGGTGGGCATGGCGGTGGTCGTTGGGGCGGCCGTAGTGGTGGTTGGGGGTGGCTCGGTCGGCGGGAGGTACGGCACGAAACCGTCGGGGCTCAGGCGGCTGTTGCGCACGGAGTCTCCGGGGCCGAACACCCAGTCCATGTGGAGGACCTGCCCGGTGGCCTCATCCAGGCCGAACTCGACTTCGAAGCGCACCTGGAAGCGCTCGTTCATCCTGTCCCAGGCGACCACGAAGAAGCTGTTCTCGCTCTGCGGGAAGAGTTCGTAGCGATGCCAGTCCGGGAAGAGCATCATCAGCGAGCCCCCGTAGGGGACCACGCGGACGACATCCCCCGGCCCGGGCGCCTCGACTCCGGGCGGCGCGTAATCCCCCACGTAGGCCGCCAGGAAGGCCGGGTCCACCTCCACCCGCCGCGACCCGATCAGGCTCTCGTAGCCCTCCAGATCCGCCGCGAAGAACTGCAGCGCCGGCGGGTTGGGGGGAAGTAGGGCGGGCAGATCGTAGGCGTGGGCGCCTTTGGCCAGCTCCTGCTGCAGGTCGATGACGGCCCGATGCTCGTAGTCGGAGAAGTAGTAGAGGTAGACCACCCGGTTCACCAGGTCGTAGACGTTCGTATAGACGGTTCGGGCCCGCGGTCCGTCCTGGTGTGTCGCCGCCATCACGTCCCGTATGTGCTCCACCGACAGGGCCGTAGCACCTTGCAGCATCTCGCGGGCAGTCGCGTAGCGGGGGCACGCGCTCGCCGGGTCCTGCGACGGCGGGATGCTGGACTGGTAGAAGTTGGTGGCCACCTGGTAGCCCCCGGTCTGACGGCGGATCACCTGCGGTTCGATGATCACCGACTCCCCGGTGGCGTCGCCGAAGAACGCCTGCATGGACCAAACGTCGGCGTCGTAGTACCTCTCGAACAGGTCGACGACGCATGCCACCGTCGCGCACTGGGTCATGGCGTCGTAGATCAGGTAGTTGGTGCCGGGCCACAGCTGCTTGCCCTCGGTCGGGACCGGCAGCTCGCTGGGCACCGTCAGCAGGTCGAAGAAGAGCCCCTGGTCGTTCATGCCTCCCTGAGCCCGGTAGTTGCTGTAGCCGAAGAGGACCAGGCCGTAGGTGCCCGGCCCGGCGGGGACGAACCAGACCTTGGCCAGCGGCTCCAGGGAGTCCTCGTTGTTGCCCCCCAGCATCTGCCGGCCGTCGGTGGCGTACACGGTGCTGCAGCCCTCACCCGGGACAACGGGGCCGTTGTGGCCGCCGCCCCCCGCCACTAAGGGCGTGGCGGCGGGGAGCGCCGCAGCGGCCGTAACGGGCTGGCCGGCAGCGGCGGCCGACGAGGCCACGAGCAGCGCGGCGACGCACAGCGCCCTGCGGAGAGGTCCGGCGTGCTGCCCCGGTAGAACACGCGCCGACGGGATCATCCCCATCACCCCCTAGCTGCGAACTGCGGTCTCGGCCGCGCCCCGCAGGATGTTGCCGGTCGCGGTGACTCACGCCTCGTGACCACTCATCATCGCGCTGCCCCGCAGACGCCACAGCCGGTTCTCAACCGCCTGCCGGCAACGCCGCCCCGGCCGACGGGCCTCGGGCTTGTGGTTCGTTCAGTGCAGTGGACGGGCTCCACCTCGATGCCGGGGCCCACGCGGCTCTCGGCAAGACGGTGGCAGAGGCACCGGGAGAGATCCTCAGGAGCCGGGCCCCACTCGCCGCGCGTCGACAGCCGCGCCCGAAGCGTGGCTCGCCGCTACTTCGGACTGGGCCCTGGAGTGCAGCGCCGGGCGGCGGGAGGCTCGACACCGCTTTCGGTTCGAGCCCGTTCCGCCGCCCGTCGGGCTGCCGACCCCCTGAGCGCCTTATCAGGTTCGAGAACCGGCGGTTACTTTGGGGGAGTGTGGAGGGTGGGGCGCCGGCCCCGGCTACGGGAACCCCGGCCCGGCGGTAGGCGAGGGGTGGGCCGGAGAGCTGACCCCCCGTGGGGCCGAACGCCTCTTGGCGACTCAGCCGGACTGGGGTGAGATGAGGCGGCCCAGGGGAGGGAGGTTCATGAATCTGTGGCTGCGATTGCTGCGTTTGTGGTCGGGGGCGCGCCGCCGACCACCGCTGGGGGCGCGCGATACGTCGGTCATCCGGGTGCGGGCATGGCCCCATGACCTCGATGTGTGGGGGCATGTCAACGGCGGGCGCTACTTGACCCTGTCGGATCTGGGGCGGCTCGACTTCTTCATCCGGACCGGCCTCGCCCGCGTGGTGCGGCAGGAGAGATGGGTCTTGCCCATGGCGGTGGCGTCGGTGCGGTTCCGCCGTCCCTGGCGGCTGGGTCAGGTCTGCGAGCTATACACCCGGATCCTGGGTTGGGATGACACCTGGGCCTTCATGGGTACCGAGTTCCGGCGTGCCGACAAGACCATCGCCCTCGTGGTGACCAAGGGAGTGGTGCAGGACCGCTCCCGGGCCAAGGTGCCCACCGCCGACATCCTGGCTCGGCTGGGGCTTGCCGGAGAGACCCTGCCGGTGTCTTCGGAGGTACAGGCCTGGGCCGAGGCCGAGTCGTTGCTCACTCCCTAGAAGGCCGGGCGTCCGCCTCCGGCGTGGCTTCCCATCGGGCTGGTCTCTGAGCCTTGGAGCTGAGGACGCGAGGCGAAACGGACACGGCCGGTACTCGGCGCTGACGTCCGGCCCGGGATCGGCAACGGGCGGAGACCGAGAGCCGCCCCGAGCGCCGTAGCATCAGTGTTGGGGGTTGCAGCGACGGTCGAACGGCAGCACCGAGGAGTAAGGATGGCCATGGGCGACACCTCCCCCACGGAACGGGTTCGGGAGATCTTCGACACCGCCGACACGATTCACGGCTGCGCCGAGTCGACCTTCATCGCGCTCCAAGAGCACTACGACCTGCCCGACCCGGGGGACTCCACGATGGCCATGGCCCTCAACGGCGGGGTGGCCTACTGGGGCGGCACCTGCGGGGCGATCACCGGAGCGGCCCTCGCCGTCGGCCGGCTCACCGGCACCCGCATCGAAGACCACGCCGTGGCCAAGCGGGTGGCGCGGCGGCTCATCCAGCGCCTCATGAAGGACTTCCACGAGGAGTTTGGGTCGCTCGACTGCCGGGACCTCACGGGATACGACATGATCGCCGATCACGACGACTTCCTCACCAAGAGCAACTGGAGGGTCGACTGCACCCGCCGGCTGCAGTACGCCGTCGCCCGGGTCGAGGGCCTGATCGACCCGGACCGGTGGGAGGCGGCGGTGGCCGAGGTGATCTCTTCCGGCGAAGTCGGGCCGGCGACTCCTAGAGACGCCTCAGAGGAGGCGGAGTCCGGCCCGGCGTGACGAGTACCAGCTTCGATCCCGGACGCAGTTGAGCGGGAGGGGCGAGAGGACTGCACCGGGGAGATGACGGGTGCGCTCTCTCCCTTCTGTTCAAGTGGGCGGATCGACCTTCGGGCGCCGGCCTCGACATCTGATCCCCAGAACCGAACGCCGCCGAAACGGCTGGTCAGAGAGCCTGGTCTCGCCGCGCCCGGGCAATCTGTGGCAGTACTGTAGACAAGACAATCTACCTGGTCGTATACTGCGCCTCGTGTCTACCACCATCCGTGTCAGTGAGAAGACGCGCGATCGGCTCGCCGTCTTGGCCGGGTCCACCGGCCAGCCCATGACGAAGATCCTCGACCAGGCCGTGGATGCCCTGGAACGGCGGGTCTTCTTCGACCAACTGAACCGCCGCTTCGGCGAGCTTCGACGGGATCCCCGGGCGTGGGCGGAGATCGAGGCGGAGCGGCGGGTCGAGGAGACGGCGCGAGGGGATCCCTCGAAGTGAGTGCCCGCCGGGGCGACTTGTGGCTGGTCGACTTCGGCGAGCCCGTAGGCCGGGAGCAGGCGGGCACTCGGCCCGCTGTGGTGGTGTCGGCCGATCTCCTGAACGAGGGGCCATCTGGGGTGCTGATGGTGGTCCCGCTCACCTCGGCCCGGCGCGACCTGCCTTCCCACGTTGAGATCGACAGCCCCGGCTCGGGCCTGAACGAGGTGAGTTACGCCAAGTGTGAGGACCTCAAGTCGATCTCCGACCGGCGGCTGGTGCATCGCATCGGCACGGTGGACCGGGAGGCACTGGCTTCCATAGAGCGTATCCTGCGCTATCTGCTCGAGCTTTGAGCCGGGTCGCCGGGCCACCCGGCGGCCACCGCTTTTCGGCCGCCCGGCTTGCCGCGGCACGCGTAGCATGGGCGGGCCCCCGTTCCGGCGAGGGGATGGTTCTGCGGGCCAGGCTCCGGTCTGCTCAGACACGAACGAAGGACGGGCATGAACTACATCGTGCTGATCAAGCAGGTACCCGACATCCGCAACATCCCGCCCGACGCCTGGGACTGGGAGAAGGGCACCCTGCGCCGGGGCATGCTCGACACCGTCTGTAACGAACTCGACCGCCAGGCGCTGGCCTTCACCGCCGCCCTGCGAGGTGAGCAGGACGGCAAGGTCGTCGTGCTGACCATGGGCCCGCCCTTCGCCACCGAGGTGCTCCGCTACGCCCTGTCGATCTGTGCCGACCGGGCCGTGCTGCTCACCGACCGCAAGCTGGGCGGCGCCGATACCCCCGCCACCGCCTACCCGCTGAGCCAGTCGATTCGCAAGATCGAGAAGGAGATCTTCGGGGGCGACCGGGACTACCTGATCATCACCGGCATGCAGTCGGTGGACGGCGACACCGCCCAGGTGCCGCCACAGGTGGCCGAGGAGCTCGGCATCCCCCACATCGCCTACGCCACTTCCTTCGGCTTTGCCGACGGGGCCCTGCAGGTGGCCCGCATCACCCGCGTCGGCAAGGAGGTGGTGTCGCCGACCAGCTACCCGGCCCTGATCACCGTGACCAGCTGGACCGAACCGCCCTTCGCCTCTTTCCACCGCACGGTCTGGGCGTTCGACCAGGAGATCGTCACCTGGAGCGCCGCCGACGTGGAGGCCGACCCGGGGCGGATCGGGCTCACCGGCTCCCGCACCACGGTGAACCGGATCTTCTCTCCTAAGGATGTCAGTACCAAGAACTGCGAGTACGTCACCGACATGGGCCGGCTGGCGGCGAAGCTCGGAGAGCTCTACGAGGCTCGGCTGTCATCCCAGGCCGCCGAGGCCGACGTCGGGGAGCAGTACCGGCTGCCGGAAGACCGGACCCCCACGTTCCGCGGAGAGGTCTGGGTGTACGCCGAAGCCGACGAAAGCGGCCTGCACCCCGCCGCCTTCGAGTTGCTCGGCCGGGCCGCCGCCCTGGCGCGGAGCCTCAACGAGCAGGTGGCCGCCGTGTTGCTCGGCTCCGGAGTGGAAGCCCTGGCCCGGGAGCTCATCGCCTACGGCGCCGACAAGGTCTACCTGGCACAGCACGACCTGCTGGGGCACTTCTCCCCTCTGCCCTACACCGAGACGATCGGCGACCTCATCGGCCGGTACCGGCCGCAGATCCTGCTCTTCGCCGCCACCCCGCTGGGGCGGGAACTGGCCCCGCGCGTCGCCTACCGCACGAATTCCGGCCTCACCGCCGATTGCACCGCCCTGGACCTGATCGATCTGAAGCGGGCCGGCAAGGAGTACACCGGGATCCTGCGCCAGACCCGGCCGGCACTGGGCGGCAACATCATGGCCTCGATCATCACCCAGAACGCCGACATCCAGATGTCCACGGCCCGCCCGGGGGTGTTGAAGGCGCTGCCGCGAGACGATTCCCGACAGGGCGAGATCATCGAGTACGCCCCACAGCTGGCGGCCGACCGCGTCGGGGTGAGTCTGGTGAGCTTCGAACCGGTGCAGGCCACCGCCGAGCTGTCCGACGCCGGGGTGATCGTCACCGGCGGTGCCGGGCTGCGCACCAAGGAGAACTACGACGCCTACATCCGCCCCCTCGCCACCGAACTGGGCAACTTCTTGGGGGTGGAGAGCATGGTGGGGGCCTCGCGGGCGGCGGTCGAGCGCGGCATGATCGACCGCGGGCACCAGGTGGGCCAGACCGGCCAGACGGTGAAGCCCCGCGTATACGTGGCCGTCGGCGTGTCGGGGGCGGTGCAGCACCTCACCGGTATGCAGAGCTCCGACATCATCGTGGCGATCAACAAGGACGCCAAGGCGCCCATCTTCAACGTTGCCGACTTAGGAGTGGTGGCGAGCCTGGAGGAGACCATCCCACAACTGACCGAAGCTCTCAAGGCCGGGGCGGTGCAGCGATGACCGGTAGCAACAAGGTGGACGTCCTCATCGTGGGCGGCGGCCCGGCGGGCCTTTCGGCCGCCATCAAGCTGCAGCAACTCCTGAACGCCAAAGGGCGGCCCGAGCGCGTCGCGGTGATCGACAAGGCAGAGAAAGCCGGCCAGCACATCCTGTCGGGGCTGGTGTTCGAGCCCGAGGCGCTGACCGAACTGATCCCCGATTGGAAGGAGCGCAAGGACCCCTTCGTCGCCAAGGCCCTCGCCGGCGAGGTGCAGGTCGACGACACCCTCTTTCTGACCAAGTCCCGGGCGATCAAGCTGCCCGCATGGATCGTCCCGCCGTACCTGCGTCACCGGGGCGACCTGGCGCTGTCGGGCGCCGAGATGGTGCGCTGGCTGGTCGCCGAGGCGGAGTCGCTGGGAGTGCGGGTCTACACCGGCTTTGCCGCCGTCGAGGTGCTCTACGGGGAATCCGGGGTCCGCGGAGTGCGGCTGGGCGACAAGGGCCGGGACCGTGAGGGGCATCCCCAGGTGAACTTCGTGCCCGGGGAGGCCATCGAGGCCAAAGTGACCATCTTTGCCGAGGGCTCCCTGGGGCAGTTGGCCGAAGACGTGGTGCAGAAGATGGGGCTCGACCGCGGGCGCATCCACCAGATCCAGTCGCTGGGCGTCAAGGAAGTGGTCAAGCTCCCGCCGGACCACGCCTTCGGCACCAACCACGTGGTGCACACCTTCGGCTTCCCCCTTCCCGACGTGTTCGGCGGCGGCACCCTCTACAGCCTCGACAAGAGCACCGTGGCGGTGGCGCTGGTGCTGGCCCTCGACTGGAAGTACGCCGACCTCAACCCCCAGCAGGAGCTGCAGGTCTTCAAGTCGCACCCCTACGTCGCCGAGATGCTCGAAGGCGGCGAGGTCATCGCCTACGGCGCCAAGACCCTCCCGGAGGGCGGCTACTTCGCCTTGCCGCAGCCCTACACCGGCGGCGCCCTCATCGTGGGCGACGACGCCGGGTTCACCGACGTGCGCAAGCTGAAGGGCTGGCACAACGCCATGCGCTCGGGGATGACGGCGGCACAAGCCGTCGCCGAGGCCATCGAGCAGGGCGACTTCAGCGTTGGGGCGCTGCAACGGTACGGGGAACTCCTGGAGGCCGGTTCCGTGATCGCCGACCTGAAGCGGGGCAGGAACTACCGGCAGATGTTCACCAAAGGGCGCACCGTCTACCTGGGGGCGCCCTTGTCCCTGGTGCAGCGCTTCGTTCCCGGCAGGATCAAGACGGAGCCAGACTTCCTGGGCACCAAACGGGTGCTGCTCAAACGGGACTACCGGGGCGGCTACGACCGGCTCAGCGATGTAGCCCTCAGTGGGACCATCCACCGCGAAGAGGAGCCGTCGCACATCGCCATCGCCGACCCGGACGGGTGCGCCGCCTGCCTGCGCGACTACGGGGTGCACCCCTGCGAGTACTTCTGCCCCGCCGACGTGTATCGCTTCGAGGACGGCGAGCTCATGCTCAATCCCTCCAACTGCGTCCACTGCCAGACCTGCCGGCACAAGTGCCCCCATCAGGTCATCCAGTGGCGGGTCCCCGAGGGCGGAGACGGGCCCAAGTACAAGATCATGTGAGTCCGGCGGTCGGCGGCTGTTATCCGGCCGCCTTACACTCGGCCTCGGGGAAGCAACTCGGGGGAGGTTCCGGCATGTCGCCATCCACCATTCAGGGCTACGCCGCTCTGTCGGCGGGGCAGCTCCTGGAGCCCTTCAGCTACGAAGCGCCCGAACTGCGAGAGCACCAGGTTCGGGTCGAGGTCACCCATTGCGGCGTGTGTCACACGGATATCCATGCCGTGGACGGCGACTACGGGGTCTTCGTTTTCCCCATCGTGCCGGGCCATGAGATCGTCGGCAGGGTCGTGGAGACGGGTGCCGCCGTCAACGGGCTGAAGGCGGGGGATCGGGTCGGGATCGGCTGGCAGGGCCGCTGCTGCGGGCAATGCAAGTGGTGCCTGGCGGGCGAGGAGCATCTCTGTCTCCAGATCGCCGACTGCGGCACCTGGACGCCCTACGGCGGGTTCTCGTCATCGGTGGTGGTGGACGACGGGTTCGCCTACCCCCTGCCCCCTGCTCTGCCCGCAGAGGCGGTCGCCGTGCTCATGTGCGCCGGCATCGCCGTGTACCCGCCGCTGCGCAAGTACGCCGCGCCGGGAAGCCGGGTCGGGGTGGTGGGCATCGGCGGCCTGGGTCACCTGGCGCTGCAGTTCGCCAAGGCTCTCGGCTGCGAGGTGACAGCGCTGTCCTCGTCGCCTGCCAAGGAGGAAGCGGCGCGGGCCTTCGGCGCCGACCACTTCCTGCTCACCACCGACCGGGCGGCTATGGAAGACCACGAGTTCGGCTTCGACGTGCTCGTCTGCACGGCCCCGGCGGGGCAGGCCTGGGCGAACCTGGTGATGGTCCTCAACAAGGACGGCCGGCTGGTGCTGCCGGCCTTTGCCCCACTCGACATCCCGCTCTTCGGGGAACGCGGCTCCGGCCCAATGGTCGACTTCGTGGTGCACCAGTTGTCGATCAGCGGCTCGTTCCTGGGGAGCCGGGCCGACATGCGGGAGATGCTGGCTTTCGCCCAAGAGCACGGGATCACCCCGCAGGTCGAGCTGATGCCCATGTCGCAGGTGAACGAGGCCATGCTCCGGGTGAGGGAGAACAAAGCTCGCTACCGGGTGGTGCTGGTCAACGAGTGATGGCGGGCGGTGACGTCGCGCCGATGGAGATGGGGGAGGGGCCCGTATCGGGGCGGGGCTTCCGGCGGCGGACTTGAGGGGCGCGTGGCGGCCATGCGGGGGGATCGAGTGGCGGGCACGATCGAGCCGGTCGGGTGACTAGGCCCGATCGGGCGGCGGGGCCGACGACCCCGGCTGCTACCTTCCCCGCGAGGGGCCCGGCCCGTCCGGGACGCGCCGCTAGGAATGGTGACAGGGATGCCACGCCCGCCCATCGACTTGCGCAGCGACACCGTCACCCGGCCCGGCGCCGGCATGCGCGAAGCCATGTTCGCCGCCGAGGTGGGAGACGACGTGCTGGGCGACGACCCCACCGTCATCCGGCTGCAAGAGCGCACCGCGGAGCTCTTCGGCAAGCCGGCGGCGCTCTTTTTCCCCAGCGGCACACAGGCCAACCAGGCGGCTCTGCACGCCCTGACTCGGAGGGGCGACGAGCTCTTCCTGCACGCCCAGGCCCACATCATCTACTACGAGCAGGGCGGCGCGGCGGTGCTGAGCGGCCTGCAGCTGCGCTGCTTCGACTCCCCCGACGGGACCCTCGACCCGGAGGCCATGCAAGAGCACGTGCACACCGAAGCGGACCCCCACTGGGCACCCACCCGCCTGGTCGCCTTGGAGGACACGCACAACCATTGCGGCGGCGTGGTCTACCCCCGGGAGGGGGTCCGGGCGGTGCGCGCCTTCTGCGACCGTAACGGCCTGCTGCTGCATCTCGACGGCGCCCGAGTCTGGAATGCCCATGTGGCCGGCGGCGTGCCGCTGGCCGAGATCGCTGCTCCCTTCGACACGGTGAGTGTGTGCCTGTCCAAGGGCCTCGGGGCGCCGGTGGGCTCGTTGGTGCTGTGCGACGCCGACGTCCTTCCGCGGCTCATCCGGGCCCGCAAGCTGTTGGGGGGCGGCATGCGGCAGGCCGGCATCCTCGCCGCCGCCGGCCTGTACGCGCTGGAGCACAACATCGGGCGCATGGCGGACGACCATGACCGGGCGCGCCGTCTGGCCGAGCGGCTGGCCCGGGTGCCGGGGCTTAGGGTCGACGTGGAGAAGGTGCAGACCAACATGGTCTACGCCGACACCCGGGAGTCGGGGACGCGCGCTGCCGACATGGTGCGGCATCTCGCTGCTGCCGGCGTGTGGTGCCTGGACGAAGGCCCGTGGACCATCCGCCTGGTCACCCATCTCGACGTGGACGACGCCGACGTCGAGGAAGCCGGCCAACTGATTGCCTCGGCGGTCGAGCGGCTGGGGACGCAGGCGTAGGGCGCGGGACGGCCCGAGCGCCCACACGCCCGGCAGCGGCACCTAGGCTGGCCCTATGAGCGACGCCACCGTTGACGACACCGCCCTGGGCCCGGCGGCTCAGGACTTCTACCCCGACGACTTGGCCCACTGCTACGGGTGCGGCCGGCTCAACGAGCAGGGCTTGCACATCCAGAGCCGGTGGGATGGGGAG
>Ga0209164_1002033_pt1 | contig 23071 bp, 23 predicted proteins | sample MTBNYHSulfiMetaG_FD_187458 | JGI IMG/M metagenome (GOLD analysis project Ga0209164, IMG submission 187458) | Enrichment culture microbial communities from rom New York Harbor, USA that are MTBE-degrading - MTBE-NYH (New York Harbor Sulfidogenic)... | ecosystem: Environmental > Aquatic > Marine >... | reverse complement strand
TCAATATGGTGTCCAGGATTCACTGTCTGCTACTTTCTCAGGTGTAATGTTTCTTTGACTAAGTATCATTATCATCCTGATGTATTCTTGGTAACCAGTATGTATAGTATGTCCTGGACACCGTACAACATGGTCTTGATTTTCTAAGGATTTTGTGTATACTAATACAGTTAACGAAATATTAACAAATTTTTTATCCAGCCTATGCCGTAATCGCGTATATCAGGACGCAGGGTGGAAAAAAGGGGCTCGTTCAAAACACAATGCACAGGGCGATATCTACGCATCTGCAGGCCGGACACATCGGCCTGGTTCATCGAGGCGGCTATGACATCTCATAACGCTTCCGATTTCTGGTTCGTCATGCGCGTCAAGCCCTTCAAGGAGTTAGTTGTTTCCGGGCAGTTGACTGAGGGTGGTTTCCATGCCTTCTGCCCGTGCCGCCAGGTGAATCCTGTCAACCCGCGCTCACACAGGATGAAGCCTTTTTTCCCCGGCTACATCTTCTTCCAGCCGGCCAAGGAGGGTGATGACCTCGCGCGGACCCAGTGGCTACCGGGTGCGCTCGGCTTGGTCGCCTTTGGCGGTGACCCGGCCCTCGTGCCCGACAGCATGCTCAAAGCCATCCGTGCCAAACTCGCGGATCCTCAGCCCGCGGCGCCCGCCTTCACCCGCGGCCAGCCCGTCCGCGTCACCGAGGGGCTCTTCGCGGGCTACCAGGGCATCTTTGACGCCCGCCTCAGCGGCGAGCAGCGCTGCCGCGTTTTGCTCCAGCTCCTGCGCGACCACCACAAGGCGGTCATCATGCCGCTGGAGGCGCTCGCCCCCGCAAATCGGCGTTAGCCCGGGTCCGGCAAGGCCCGCGCTAACCGTCCGTGTAATCTCCATATGAAAAAATTGACAGAGATGTCAAGGGGGCGGAGCATGCTCGTAGGTCATTTCAGCGATCCCGCACCCTGAGCGTGTGCTGAGCCAGTCGAAGCACCGTCGAAGGGCGCGCTAGGTAGGGTGTGTTGATGTAAATGAAGACCATCACCAATGAAACAAACAGTTTATTTTTAGGGGAAAGAATCAATGATTGAATTCGTTAAATCAGATCATCCGGAAGTGATCCTAATCAAAAACAAAACATATTTTGATGATAGAGGATATTTTCATGAGATCTATCGGAAGAACTCATTTTTTAATGATGGAATCGATTGTGAATTCGTCCAGGACAATCACTCTTTCTCAAAGCGTGAAGTCCTTCGAGGTCTGCATTACCAAAGCTCATTCCCGCAGGGGAAGCTGCTTCAAGTGATCAATGGTGAGATTTTTGATGTGGCTGTGGACTTGCGCAAGAGTTCCAGTTTATTTGGTTCCTGGGTGGGAATTTTCTTGAATGCCGAAGATCACGCATCCTTGTGGATCCCCCCTGGCTTTGCGCATGGCTTTTATACTTTGAGTGAATCAGCCAACTTGCTCTATAAAACAGATGAATACTATCATCCCGAATGTGATTGCAGCATTCGCTGGAATGACCCGGACCTGACAATTGACTGGCCTCTCATTGATGGTCGCCCTCCTATCCTTTCGGCAAAAGACGCACAAGCCCCTTTATTTGAAACTGCCCAGGTTTTTCCATGAAATATTCCATTTTGGTGAGCGGTGGTGCCGGCTTTATTGGATCAAATTTTATCCATTTCATCCAATATTTGGATCTGGACATTGATCTGGTGAATGTTGATTTGCTCACCTACGCCGGCAATCTGCAAAATTTGGCCGATCTTCCACACCCTGAAAGATACCATTTTCATCAGGCGGATATCTGTGAGCAGGAACTCATGGAATGGATCATCAGGAAATATGAGATCAATACCATCATCAACTTCGCTGCCGAAACCCACGTGGATCGATCGATCCATGATCCGCAGAGTTTCATTAGATCTAATATCAACGGCACCTTTTCTTTGTTGGAGGCAGCGAAAAAGATTTGGCTTCAGGAAAATTCAAATAAGGTGAATTCATTTCGTTTCCATCAGATTTCAACCGACGAGGTTTTTGGCACCCTCAAAGCAGACGATCCGCCCTTCAATGAAAAGACTCCATATTCGCCCAATTCTCCCTACTCGGCCTCCAAAGCGGCTGCCGACCATCTGGTCATTGCCTATGGAAAAACGTATGGTCTGCCTGTCAGCGTTTCACATTGCACCAATAATTACGGCCCTTATCAATTCCCTGAAAAATTGATCCCGTTAATGATCCTGAACGCGCTTGAGGAAAAACCGCTTCCTGTGTATGGCGATGGGCTGCAGATTCGCGATTGGCTCTTCGTGGAAGATCATTGCCGCGCGATCTGGGACATCATTGTGAAAGCCGATCCCGGTGATAGTTTCATGGTGGGGGGCGAAACAAATATCACGAACCTGCAGGTGGTCCGGTACCTTTGCCAGTTCATGGACGCTCACCCGCGCACATCTTCCAAGAAACCTTATGACCGCCTGATTACTTTTGTCGATGATCGCCCCGGTCATGACCGGCGCTACGCTGTGGATTGTGAAAAGATCCGCTCTCGGCTCGGTTGGCAGCCGCGCAACGATCTGAAAGCCGGTCTCGAAAAGACGATCCGCTGGTATTTGGAAAATGACGCATGGATTGCAGACATCCGTGAAAGAAATGAATATCAGGGCTGGTTGGAATTAAATTACGCCAATCGGAGGGCGCAATGAAAGGAATCATCCTGGCAGGCGGAAAGGGTTCCCGCCTCTATCCTCTCACCAATGTCATCAGTAAGCAGCTGCTTCCTGTCTATGACAAACCCATGATTTACTACCCCTTGTCAATGTTGATGTTGGGGGGCTTGCGCGAAATTCTGGTCATCACCACACCGGAAGATCAACTGCTTTTCCAGCGTTTGCTGGGAACCGGTGAACAATGGGGCATTTCCTTTGAGTATGCCGGGCAAGCGCAGCCGCGCGGCTTGGCCGAAGCGCTCATCATCGGCGAAGAATTTCTTGATGGTAAGTCTGCCTGCCTTACCTTAGGCGATAACATTTTCTACGGGACGGGCTTGGTCGAAAATATCAAAGAAGCGGTTGCCCTGAATGAAGGCGCGGTGATTTTTGCCTACCCCGTAAATGACCCGCAAAATTATGGCGTGGTGGAGTTTGATGAGCAGGACCGCGTCTTGAGCCTGGAGGAGAAACCCCAAAATCCCCGCTCAAACTACGCAGTCCCCGGCATGTACTTTTTTGACCGTCAGGCGCCTTCGCTGGCAAAATCCTTAAAGCCCTCCAACCGCGGCGAATTGGAGATCACTGACCTGAACAGGCTTTACCTCCAGAAATCACAGCTAACCGTCAAGGTTCTTGGCCGTGGTGTGGCCTGGTTGGATGCGGGTACGCACGATTCGCTCTTGCAGGCTTCCAATTTTATTCAGGCGGTTGAGCAGCGCCAGGGTGTCATGATCTCTTCTCCGGAAGAGATCGCCTTGCGCATGGGTTTCATCGATCAGTTTCGATTCCAGGCCTTGATCAATGGGACTCGTTCCAACAGCTACTTTGAATATCTGAAAAGATTAGGCCGATGGTAAATAGTTCTGATCTAAAGATACTGCTGCTCGGTTCTACGGGTCAGGTGGGCTGGGAGCTCCATCGGTCCCTCATCACCATCGGCGACCTGACCGCGCTGGACTTTCCCGATATCGACATGGCAGATCCGCGTAGCATTGTCCGGGTGGTCCGCGCAGTGAAACCGCACATCATCATCAATGCTACGGCCTTTACGGATGTAGACAGATCTGAAGTGGAAAACAGTCTCGCTCTGGCAATCAACGCCAAAGGCCCGGGTGTCTTGGCGCAGGAATCGAAAAATCTTGGCGCGGCTCTCATCCATTATTCCACCGATTATGTTTTTGATGGAACCAGGCGCGAGCCGTATACGGAAGCGGATTCTCCCAATCCGATTAATTTCTATGGTCGCACGAAGCTGGCCGGTGAGAAAGCAGTCATGGATGTCAGCGCAAATTACCTGATCTTTCGTACCAGCTGGGTCTATTCGAACCGCCGCCCTTGTTTTGTCTCTAAGGTCCTTGCATGGTCTCGCCAAAAAAAGGAACTGCGCATTGTCAATGACCAGGTCAGTTCACCCACATCCGCTCGCACCCTGGCTGAGGTTACCGCCCAGATCATTGCCCGGGGCAGGGAAGATCCTTTGTCCTGGCTTGCTGCCAATAGCGGCCTTTACCACCTCGTGTCTCGCGGCTCCTGCAGTCGCCTGGAGTGGGCGCGGCAGATCCTGGCCGATGACCCGCGTAAACAGGAGCAGGTCCTTGAAAACTTGGAGCCCGCTTCATCATCTGATTTTCCGACTCCGGCTGAGCGGCCTTTGTATACGGTGCTGGATTGTGAAAAGCTGGTTTCTCGTTTTGGAGTGTGCTTGCCTGGTTGGGAGGTGGCTCTCAAGCTGGCTTTGGAGTAATTGGATGGTTGTGCCATGATTGTTTTACTGGATATTGTCTTATTGAAATAAATTTTTTAGATTTGCAGGGGAGTGTGAAAAATGATGGGGAAGAAGAAACGATCGGATTGTCTGGAAGGAAATTCAGTCAGGGTGGCGCAGGATGCGGATATCGATCTGAAACAATATAAGATCGTTGTCATTATCCCGGCCTATAACGAGGAGCGCTTCATTGGCAGCGTCGTCCTCAAACTGCGCGAATTTCCGGTAAAGATTATCGTGGTCGATGATGGTTCCACCGATGATACGGCCGCTCTGGCCAAAGCGGCCGGCGCCAGGGTTTTCTCCTTGCCCTCCAACCAGGGCAAGGGCGCGGCGTTGAATTTCGGGTTTCAGCAGGCTCGGGTGTATCACCCGGATGTGGTTGTCCTGATCGACGGTGATGGCCAGCATCTGCCCGAGGAGCTGCCCGGCGTGATCTGCCCGATCCTGAATGGCGAAGCGGATATTGCCGTGGGTTCACGCTACATTAATAATTCATCCAACACACCCCTGGATCGCCGGCTCGGTCATAAGCTGATCGGTTTTCTCACCTCGCTGGCCACCGGCGTGGAGGTCGCCGATTCACAGAATGGCTATCGTGCCTTTTCAAAAAAGGCCTATGAGCAGATCCGCTTCAATTCCTCCGACTTCTCGGTCGAATCCGAAATGCAGTTCTTGGCAAATGAATTTGGCCTCACAGTAAAAGAGGTACCGATCACCATTCGCTACCTGGATAAACAAAAACGGACTGCGATCCAGCAGGGCATGATCGTTTTGAGCGGCATTATTAAGCTGGCCAGTCAATATCGCCCCTTGCTCTTTTTCGGGGGCGGCGGCTTGATTATGCTCTCGGTCGGGGTCGTTTGGGGCCTCGTAGTGGTCGCCAGATATATACAGTCTGGTTTGCTGGCGATGGGCTACGCCCTTATCTGCGTGCTCTTATGTGTCATCGGTCTGGTGCTCTTTTCTACTGGCATTATGCTCCATTCAACGCGCGTGCTCATGCTGGATCTCTTTAATCGCCAAAAAAGCTGACAGATCAATTTATTAAAATTTATGCCTGAAACTCACCCCAGGAAATCACAGAATAATAAATGCCGTGTCTCAATTATTCTGGTCACTTATAACAATCTTCAGGATATCCCCGCTTGTTTGACCTCGCTTCGCCCTACCCTTGGGCAAACAGATGAGGTCATCGTTGTGGATAATCAGTCCACCGATGGCACCCCCGCTTTGATTCGTGAAAACTTCCCTTGGGTCCGCCTGCTGTTGAGCGAAGAAAATGCCGGCTTTGGCGCGGGCTGTAATCTCGGTGCCGGTGTGGCGCAAGGCAGGTTTCTTGCCTTTCTCAATCCCGATACGGTGGTCGCCGCTGGTTGGTTGGATGCTCTCGTGCAAGCCCTCGTCTCGAATCCGGATTGCGGCTTGGCCACGCCCAAGATTCTGCTCTTGAAGGACCCCGGGCGCATTAATACCTGCGGCAATGATATCAACATTACCGGTCTCACGCTTTGCCGCGGTATGGGCAGGCCTAAAGCAGACTTTGCTCAAAACGAATGGGTCAATGCCGTCTCTGGCGCTGCCTTTATCGTTGATAGATCCTGGTTTGATGATCTGGGCGGTTTCGACCAGGAGTTTTTCCTGTACATGGAAGATACCGATCTCTCCTTGCGTTCCCGCCTGGCCGGCAGGGGATGCCTATATGTCGCTGACTCGGTAATTTATCACGACTACCGCCTTACCTTCGGTCCCCGCAAGGTCTTTTATCAGGAGCGCAACCGCTGCCTCATGTTGATCAAAAACTTCCGGGCTACCACCCTCTGGCTGCTCTTCCCCAGTCTCCTGTTGGCGGAGGTCATTACCTGGGGGTATGTGGTTTTATACGATCGCAAAAATTGGCGCAATAAATTGGATGCCTGCAAATTTATAATTGCGAATCACCAGGGGATCAAATCGGCGCATGATCGGGTGCAGGCGCTGCGTAAATCGTCGGATTGCAGCTTGATCGCTGAGCACACAACCCTCCTGGATTTTAGCCAGACCGGTCAGGGAATTGCTCAAAAATTTGCGGGTGTCTTGTTCAGGCCGGCTCTGATGCTGAATAAGTTCATCTTTTCTTTCTTTTAGATAAAAAATGAAAAAATTAATAGGTGAAATATGAAGGTTGCGTTGGTTTGTTCCCATGGCGGCCACCTGACCGAAACGCTACAAATCCTGGATGGATTTAAAGGCCATGAGATTTTCTTTATAACGTATTTCAGTTCTCGTGATGATGAGGTAATGTCGATCGCCCCCGCCTATTTTTGCAGGAATATTGGCGAAAGGATCCACTTGTTCTTATGGGCCTTTATTTGGGGTTTGTGGGTTCTGCTGAAAGAGAAACCAAATGTGGTATTCAGTACCGGTGCTGAGATAGCGATCCCGTTTTTCTTTTGGGCGAAATTGCTGGGAATAAAGACTCTTTTTTTGGAGAGTTGGTGCCGTGTGAGAACACCTTCAAGGACGGCTAGGCTTGCTTATCATCTGGTGGATAAATTTTGGGTGCAGTGGCCCCAATTGGCCGAGCAGTGTGGCTCAAAAGCGGAATACCGCGGAGCGGTGATATGATCCTTGTCACGGTCGGCACGCATGACCAGCCCTTTGACCGCTTGGTGCAGGCAGCCGATGATCTGGCTCGGCTGGCCGATGAAAAAGTATTTATTCAAACGGGGGTGAGCAAACTAACGCCCACCCATGCCGGTTTTCGGGATTTTGTTTCCATGGAAGAAATGAACTCGTTGATCGAGAAGGCGCGGGTTGTGATTGCGCAGGCTGGTGCGGGAACGATCATTACTGTTCTTAAATATGGGAAACCACTAATTTTGGTTCCCCGATTGAAACAATTTAATGAAATTATTAATGATCACCAGCTGGAGTTGGCCGAAGCGCTGCAGGCGCAAAACCGGGTGGTCTTGGTTGCCGAACTGAGCGGGGTGTCTTTGCTGGCTGCAGTGAACGATTCATCTACCCATAGGCCAATTCATATGGATGGGGTTGATTTGTCTGCAGAAATTTCTAAGGTATTACAAGAGTGGAACTAGGTAGAGGGTAGTCTATACGGAAAACAATGAAAATCATTATGATTATTTCTACTCCTCTCCCGCCTTGTGAAGGTATTGGTTTCTATGCTTCGAATTTAAGCAAGGAATTAATTAGAAAGGGTCATGAAGTTAAGATAATTACTCGTGGATCTTTCCGGAAATTTACGAAAAAAATCATTGATGGAATTGAAATTTGGAAAGTCCCATTTATACCCATATATCCAATTCACACGTTTATTCATGGATTTTTCGTTAATGACTTAATTAAAAAAATCTCAACTGATACGGATGTAATTCATCTGCATTCGCCTTTAGTTGCAAGCCCAAAATCAAAGTTACCGAAGCTCGTTACAGTTCATTCTCCTATAAAGTCAGATGTTCAGGCAACAATTGAAAAAAGTTTTTTAAAAATTCTTTTAGATTTACAGAAACCTTTCAGTATTTTTGTAGAGAAGAAATTGTTCAGCGAGGCAAACAGAATTCTGTCTGTATCCTCAGGCGTTGCAAAATTATTAGGCTTGTATGATTTACAGTCAGAAGATATTGGAATCATAGGCAATGCGACCGACATCTCGTTCTTTTATCCAAAAAATACAAAAATTAAGGAAACCATGTATTTTTTCTCAGTTGGCCGTTTGGCGCCTGGTAAAGGTTGGTTTGATCTTTTACTTGCTGCACGCGATATTTGCATTAAAAGGCCTGATGTAAAGTTGATTGTTGCTGGCGATGGTCCATTGCGCACAAGGTTAGAGAGATTGAAAAATGAAATGGGCTTGGACGGCAAGGTTCTCTTCGTTGGTTTTGTCAAAAACAGAAAGATTTTGTTAGAGTATTATCAAAATAGTATCGGTTTTATTCAACCATCTCACCATGAAGGCATGTCAACTGTGTTGCTGGAAGCCATGTCTTGTGGTCTCCCTGTTATTTCCACTGCGGTAAGCGGTGCGTTGGATTTGATTGAGGATCAGGTGAATGGATTTCTTGTCCCCCCGCATGCTCCGAAAGCATTGGCTGATGCGGCTCTTCGGGTAATTGCAGATCCGGATTTGGCTTCTTGTTTAGGTAGCCGCGCCCGTCGGACAATTGTTGAAAATTACTCCTGGGATATCATCTCGGACAAATATATCGAGGAATATGAGCATCTTCTGGCGGGGGTTTCCTGAATGAAGCCCAATCTGAGGTCTGTGTGTGTCATCCTGGGTGGATTAATGGATTCAAATAAAAACCTCCAGCCTTGGCGTTATCTGCTCGAGGTCTGCCGCCAGTTATCCGCTTTGGGCCATCGGGTCACGCTGATCACGGATTCGGGCGGGGATCTTCATCTGGAAAATGATTTGACCATTGTTCGTGTCCCTTCAGTCTCGAGTCCTTTCTGGAAGCCAAACAAGGATCTCCATGATGCTCTCGGGCAGGTGAATTGTGAGGTCGTGGTTGTCAATTTGGGATTCTTAAGTTTTCTGCATCAGGATTTTAATTACCTTTCAAAATCGAAAAAAATTGGTGTCATCACCAGCCCGTTCTACAGGTTGGTGGATTTTTGGAAAGTTGGAATTAAGAATACTTTATCAAGTCTAAGGTTATGCGGAATTCTTTTGCTGACAGCTTGTATTCCTGTGGGGATCTTAAGAACCAGTTTGTCAAAACATGATTTCGATGCCTTTGTTGTGCAGTCATCAACGCTGAGGGATCACCTCGTGAAAAATAACATGGGAGGTGACTCGATCCATGTAATTTCTCCCGGTGTGGATCCGGTCTGGCTGATTTCCAGTGATAACGATTTGGAGATGCGCCAGGCATTGGGTTTTAATGAAGAGGACTGGGTGGTCGTTTTTTTTGGCTCTCCTGCTCCGCTGCGTGGCCTGCCCGATTTGGTCAAGGCGGTAAAAATTGCTCGAGGTCAGATTAGGAATCTTAAACTGTTGATTCTAAGCCGCCCCTCAAATAATTCCAACCCGCATAAACGCTTTGTCAGGTTGGCGGATCATATCACGCTGGTTGATGATCAACTATCTCCTCCCTCACTGTCGCGCTATATCAACGCATCCGATATTGTCGCGCTGCCCTTTCAGATGATCCCGTCCGATGTGCCTCTGAGCGTGTTGGAGTCTCGGGCGCTGGGTAAGCCGGTGATTACCACCCGAACGGCTTGTTTGCCGGAATTGGTGGAATGTGGAGATCATTACCTTGCCCATCCGGCGGACCCGCGCAATTTATCTTGGTCGATCGTTCGTGCTTGGGAAAGCCGCAAAGATCATTATGGAAATACCTTTGATCGGATATGGTCGGATATGGGCAAGGATTGGTCATCACTAATTCAAAAGATATAATGCGCGGCCGCTTCTTTTATATTTTTGGATGTGATGGTACTGGGAAGACGACTCATTCCCGATTGTTCGCTGAAAAATTGCGCTCGGAGGGGGTAAAAATTAAATGTTTATGGATGCGCTTTCCTTTCTTCTTCAGCATCCCGTTACTTCTATATGCCAGGTCTAAAGGGTATTCGTGGAGTGAAAAAATTAGCGGTCATGTGTATGGGTATTGGGATTTCTCAAGATCAAGAATTTTAAAAATTTTTTTGCCCTGGGCATTATTGATGGATGCCTTTCTTGCTTCCGTAATAAAGATCCATATTCCGCTTTCTCTGGGATTGAATATTGTCTGCGAGCGTTATGTCTTTGATATGATGGCTGATTTGTTGGTGGCGTTTGGCGAAGAAAGTAATTTGTATTCAAAGATTTTTGCTCTGTTTCCAAAATTAATTCCTAAAAATTCCTCTCTGGTGATGCTTGACCTGGAAATAGAAGCGATCCACAAGCGCAGGCCTGAATTGTCGCTAGATCGCAACTTGCGCCCAAGGCTTGCTGCATTTCGCTCAATTGCCGCAAAATTTGATTTGACGGTGATTGAGAATAATCAGCCTGTCAGTGAAGTTCAGCAAATGTTGCAGCAAAAATTATTGGGAGTCTAATAACTTCAATGCCGAAATCTTATGCGAACCTGAAATCTCCAATTTTGAAAAGTCTTTTTCAATCGCCGATAATTGCCTTGTTGTCCCATTGGTTTTTTCAGGGCCTCCTGTATATGGATAACACCGAAAGGTTCTTTAAATTGGGCATCGACCTGCTCGGTTGTCTGATCATGGTTCCTATTTTTACAATTTTATTTAGAATGAATTTTTTACTCACGCTTATGTTGAGCCTGTTCATAATACATACGCTGAATTTTCTTTTTAATGGTCAGGTTTGGGGTGTTCTGAAAAAATACGGGTTGGTTCATATAACTTGGCTTCAGTATGAACAGTATGTGAAAAATCTAGCTGAGAGGGTCAATAAAGAGCATTCGATTATTAAAGCTCTGGTGTATGGAAGTGTTTCTAGAAAAGAATGGAATGAATCTTCAGATTTGGATATAAGAATAATTCGAAAAACCGGTTTGTGGCATGGAGTACGTGTGTGTTCATTTCTTCTTTGTGAACGTTCACGCGCATTATTTAAAAGATTTCCAATTGATGCGTATGTTTTAGATAACACGAAATCATTATCAAAATTGAGTATTGATGAAGAAGGTATAAATTTGATTGGTATGTTTCTCTAGCCAATATGAAATTTTTTATAAGGAAGGGAATTTGTTGAATTAAATGAATATTCGAACTCTAATAAACCTCATTATTTTGGATATAAAAATCAATTTTGGCCTTAGTTGGGATTCCATTAGAGCAATTCTGTTGTTGCTTGAGGTTCGTTGGGAGCAATTTGTTTACGAAAACTGCTTTAGGAAAAACAGATTATTGAAACCAATATGGTTCTTTACCAGAGCCTTAGGTTCGATTTATCAGTTCTATTTATGTCACTCTAACATACCGGGGCTAGCGAGGATTGGAAGGGGAATTCGCTTTCCCCATCCTCAGAATATTATCATTGGATATACAGCGAATATCGGTGAATTCTGTACCATTTACCACAATACAACAATTGCTCACAACGGATTTGATCCATTAATAATGGGTTTACCAAAGATTGGGGATAGGGTTTTATTGGGAACAAACTCAATAATCATTGGGAATATAAAAATCGGATCGAATGTATTAATTGGAGCTGGAACAGTCCTGACGAAATCGGTAGATGATTATTCACGAGTAACCGGACCAAAAAGCATTATTAGTGAATGGTCACCCACAAATATTGTTGCATTACCAGGAAGTAAGGAACATATAAAAGATCCTTACAGTATTTGGAGAAAAAATTAGCATAGATCTTCCTATAAAAATAATAGCATACGAATTTTTTAATAATCATGATAAAGAATCATTTTCTTCCTTAAATAACAAAACTTTACCTGATTAATTTAGTTACTTGTTTATAAAGCACCAAAAAAGTTTGAAATGTATTTGCTTGGTGTGAACACAAGAACATTATTCTTAATGAGCTTGTGAAGCTGAAAAGAATTATTTTCAAGGTGCAATGAAGGTTATCTTAGCCATTGAACATTTAAAAATATGAGAGCGGAGAACCCACAGATGATCAAACTTGCTTTTTTTAGAGGCGTAGATATTAATAACGATATTGGGGCATCTGATTGGAGAATTGCTCTTTTCATGGAGGAATTTGGATTTAAATCTTATGTTTATGGGAGAGGCAAAAAAAGTATAAAAGATTATCCGAAAATAATTTATAAACCATTTAAACCAATGCGGATAAATTCGTTAAATGGTTTTTATTTTTCACTAATGTACGCGATCGATGCCTTGAAAGAGAAAATAGAAGTTATTATTTGTAATCCCGGTGTGTTTCTGGCCACGATTTTATTGAAGGTGATTAATCGAAAAATAAAGATTATTTTAGATATTCGTTCAGTCCCAGTTGAAACTAATTTTTTTAGTAAATTCCTGGCTGAAATTAATTATCGATTTGTTTTTTTCTTTAAAACTTTTGACGCCTTAACTGTTATTTCTGATGGAATGCTAAAAGATTTAGAGAATAAATATAAAATTCCTGATGATCTACCAAAGTTTTCATGGGGCTCTGCGTTTGACGAAAATATTTTTAATATTGAATCAGAGGTAATAACTGATAAATCAAATTTTAATATACATAATAAACTTAATTTAATGTTCCATGGGTCACTTTCTCCAAATAGAGGAATCATTGAAATGTTGGATGCATTGAAAATATTGAAACAGGAAAATTTTCAAGACATAAAATTATCTTTAATTGGGAAAGGTTCCTTTTTGGAGAAATTAAAAGCTAAATCTCAAGAGCTAGATATTGATGAAATGGTTTTTTTTCATGACCCGATACCACATGAAGAATTACCTCAAATCCTTAAAAATGCTGATATTGGCTTTGATTTATTACCCGATCTTCCATGGTGGCGACATCAATCCCCATTAAAAGTATTTGAATATCTTGCTATGGGTAAACCTGTTTTGGCGACCGATCTACCTTGCCACCGAAATATTTCTGATGCTGTTATTCTGATCCAGGATAACTCTCCAGGTACGATTGCAAAAGCTATTATGGATTTTTGCTGTCTATCTCCAGAAAGAAAGGCTGAGTATCGCGATACTGCGTTACGTGATGCCAAAAACAACACATGGCGTTCGCGAGCTAAAAATCTTTCCAGCTTTCTAAAAGAAAAAGTCTTAAAAATAGAATCAACTAATGAACAATAGAATCCTTGGGCAAAAAGTTATTGCGGTCAGAAATCATTTAAAGATTCCTTTTTTTAACAACGCTTATTCGCTCATTGTAAATCAAGCCGTATCAGCAATACTCGGTATGGTATTTTGGATGGTTGTAACGCGTTTCTTTTCAAGTAGTCAGCTGGGTCTGGGTTCGGGCTTATATTCAGCTGCCTTATTATTGACGAGTTTGGCATCATTAGGTTTTGGAGATGGATTGATTTACTATCTCCCGCGGGTTGCCCACCCGGTTCGCCTGATAAATACTTATTTCTGTGTTTCGGGTTTTGTGGCTTTGTTTTTTACAGGAGTATTTATTATTTGTCAGAGATGGTTTTCACCCGGATTGGAAATAATCAACGAATCTTTTTTGTTTGTTGTGCTGTTTCTACTTTCTACCTTGATTATTCATTTCAGTATTCTTCAGGATGGTCTTTTTATTGCCGATCGAGTCGCAAAATATTCCCTTACAAAAAATATTCTGGCGAATTTGCTTCGTTTTCCTTTCCTAGCCTTATTATTCAATACAAAAGAATGGGCATTGATATTATCGGCAGGGATTTCAATCCTTATCGGATCACTGTTTCTAGGAAAGCATTATAAGCTAAATAACCGTTCTGATTATCGATTTAAAATTGACCTGGACCCGCTTGTTTGGAAGCCATTATTAGGTTTTTCCTTTGGTAACTACATTATGAACACGGTGGTTAGCCTTCCCGGTTCTTTTCTTCCATTGCTTGTTCTGAATAATTTGGGACCAGCCGAAAACGGATATTTTTATATTGCTTGGATGATTCCCAGTATGTTAGATGTAATTGGACGTTCTTTTGGTTCATCATTGTTTGTGGAAAGTGGGCTGGATTTTAATTCCATAAAACAAAATATTAAAAGATCGCTCATTACATCAACAATTGTTTTAATTCCGAGTGTGATACTTTTAAGCTTTTTTTCGAAATACATTTTATTGATATTTGGAAGTCAATATAGCTTGAAGGGTATAACACTGATGAGATTATTATTGATATCTTGTATCCCTTTATCTTATTATGGGATATTTATTGGTGTCTTGAAATCATTGGGAAGAGTAAAAACACTTCTTATCCTGGGGTTTATTTTTTCAGGTCTGCATATCGGTGGTGCGTTTCTACTGATATCCAATTATGGATTGGAAGGATTGGGCTACTCGGTTTTAATTGCACGATTAATTTCGTTTTTCATCGCCCTATTTTTTATATACCAAGAATTTTCAAGAATGAATAAAAGTTTAAGTGGAAGAAACGGTTTGAATTTTTATTCAAGTAGCATAAAGAACATTGATGAATAAAAGAATAAGATTTTATGAAAATCCTCAAGTATGGTTTTCATCGATTTTTGTTTCAATTGGTTTGGTTTTTATTGGGTGGGCGATATCTTACCCCATAAATTTTGACCAGGTTTCAATGCCTGTTTTGGAAGCGGTTTCCCCTTTATTTTGGGTGGGTATTTTTTGGGGTTTTGTTGGTTTAACAGGTTCAAGTTTGACTTCTAGTGACAGTTTTATTCAATGGTTGTGCTGTGTACTTGTCGTATTGCTTCTATCTGCACCTCACTTCTTATATATCGCATGGGGTAGTGATGCGGGATCTTTGGCGAATATGAGTGCGTATGCCAAACTGATGGAAACCTTTAATTTTGAGCGTGATTTTGCAGTTAATTCGTATTATCAATGGCCTTCCGGAATTTTTTTCTCCCAGTTTATTGCAGATTTATTAAATGTTGATGTATATGTAGCTGCAGCGATCGTTTTTGTGATTGCTTGTGTTTCAGTCAGCTCAGGTCTTTTTCTACTTTGGTATTCCCGTCTAGATGAATACACAAGAAAGCAGAGCTCGGTTTTTTGGGGTGTGGTTGTTTATTTTGCTGGATTCTACTGGTTATTGAATTGGCAGTCTGCGCCGTATGTTTTTGCCTTGGTCTTTTTTATTCCCTCATTGGCTCTCTTGGAGCGTAACAACTGGAAAGTAAGATTACTTTTCCTTCTTCTTGTTCTGGTAGGGTTGGAGTCACATGCTCTTTTTGGCATATGGCTAATCATGATCCTCGCCGCATATTTATTTGTTTCATTTTTTAAGAAAAGTAATAAAAATCCTGTTTCAATATCAATATTAATGATTGTCCTCACATCACAGATTACATTAATTCTTTATAAGAATGTCCGTTTTTTTAAGCATCTTGTATTGAATCTAAAAGGTTACTATACAGCTCTGATGCAGACCGATGCAAGTGATAAAGTGCTAGTAGCTCAAGTTAACAGCGCGCTAAGTGTTCTACCTCAAGATACCAGTATTTTTGATGTGCTACTTAAGTCGATAAGTTTTTTAGACCTCGCTTTTTTAGGAACTGCAATTATTGCCGCTGCTATTTTTGCCATAATCAATAAAAGACTGAGAATTTTGGAAATCAGTTTTCTTTTTGCTGGTATTGCATATTTTATTATTGGTATGCTTTATGCTGCGATCGGTATGCGTTCCATTCAATTAATTGCCTTAGTACCTTCTTATTTTGTAGTCTATAGTATTTCTGTACGGGGGAAATGGCATAATCTGATATTAGTTCTATGTGTTATCGGGCTTCTATTGTTTCCGGCTGCTATCATTCGTAGCCATCAGAATTCACAAAATTTTGTAACACCGGCAGATCTTGCTTTCTATAATTTTATTAACCATTTCCAGGAAGAAGTTCAGAATAGTACTGGTATGATTTTTTCAGAAGGAATCCGCCCTGTAGATTTTAGAATTAACCATCTCCTAATATCTCCAACCACGATTGGTTTTTCTGGAGGGTGTAATGGTCGATTGTTATTTATTGATAGCCCGCAATTGAGAAATCAACTCAGCTATCTGTTTCGAGGAGCAAGCAAGCATGATATCGACATTTATGTAAATGAGATTAACCCTTCAGTTGTTTATGATAATGGCCATATCAGTTTAAGGATTGGCGGCGATTGCACCGAAATAATTCGGGTTTTTGTTCCATAGGTAGAATTGTTCATAGAAATGTAATTTTTGAGAAACAGGAACTTTGCGCATATTAATTATAGATAATGAATTTCCACCTCATCAGCATGGTGGTATAGGTTCATACGATTTGATTTTGGCGCGCACTCTCGGGCGCTTTGGTCATTTTGTTATTGTTCTTACTGGCACAAATGAGAGTGTCATATCAATTCAAAAAAGTGAATATGGGGTTTTAGTAAAAGCTCCTTATAACTCTTTTCAGGTTGGGGTAGCAAAATATATACGTTGGATAGATCCTCTGTCTTATGCGTACAGTATGCTGCCAGTTGCAAGAAAATTGATCTCCGAGTTTAGAATCGATCTTGTGGAAATCCCAAGCGCAGGCGGTTATGGAGGTTTATTAGCAGAAAAACTAGAAAAAGTCTTGCCAGTGATAACACGTTTCCATGGCTCTTTGGGAAAAATCCCAATCGATTCACACACTTATCCAATTCTAGAACGTGAGATGGCAAGGGTGGGTATACGGAAATTCCGTAGAAATGTAGCGTTTTCATTCAACTCACCACAATGGTTTATGGAGCGGTCACAAATCATTAATTCTTTTCGAGTGACATGCCCTTCTCATTTTTCGAAGGAATGGATATTAAATAATATGGATTACCGGAAAAATTTATCTGTTATCCCAAATGGGGTTGTTCCTGAAGAATTTGCTTCTTTTCGTCAGTTTCGTCTTAAGTCTAAATTATACCGTAAATTGATTTGTTTTGTCGGTCGATGTAGTGTTTCAAAAGGTGCGAGTGTTTTAATAAGATCTCTACCCAAGATCCTTGAGGAAGATCCTCAGGCTGATCTACTTGTTGCAGGATCCATGGTAGATTTTAAAATTACAGAGCAGTTAAATTTCCTTTCAGAACGATATCCGGGGCGGATTATATTGCCTGGAAGGTTATCTAAAGAGCAGCTGCTTCCTTTGTTGGCAAAAGCTTATTGCTTGGTTCATCCGTCATTTTATGAAATCAGTCCAATGGCTGTTCTTGAGGCAATGGCTCTTGGTTTACCCGTAGTGGCTTCAAACATAGGCCCTTTGCCTGAGATTGTTGTTGATCAGGAAACGGGTTTACTTTTTCAGCCGGGAGACGAAAACGCGCTTGCAGATGCTGTTTTAGATCTGCTCTCGACAGGTCAAAATCGACTGGCTGAAATGGGAGAATCTGCAGTGAGTAGAATCGATACATATTTTAATTTCAATCTATTAATTGATCAGCAAATAAATTTCTATTATGAATCTATTTCTATGTTTCAAGCCGAAAAAACGCCATCTAAATAATCCTGCTAAAAATGATTGATAAAAGAATTCGGCAATTTGATATTTTGCGTACTGTTTCTATATTGGGGGTTGTGTTAATCCACGCGACCGCTCCCTATTTGGTTAACCTTCTAAATACAGGTACTCAAAAGGTACCGGCTTTTTATGTTCTTGTCGTTCTAAACCAAGCGGCAAGGTTCTGCGTGCCTGCGTTCTTTATCTTTGCTGGATTTTTTACAACATTTGGCAGCACTGATTATTTTTCAAATCCAAGTGAATTGAAAAAATACTTTAAAAAAAGAGTTGTAAGATTGCTTTTACCTTATATTTTCTGGTCAATTTTCTTGTTTATACTGCCAAGAATTCTTTCTAGAGGTTCGAATATTGGCTCTCTTTTATTGGCAATTATTCTGGGTTCGACAATTGAAGGTGGTTACTTTATCATTGCCTTAACCCAATTAACAATAATTGGTCCGTTATTAGTGAGGTTTATTAAGGATCGAAATTGGATTTACCGTTTGGTCATATTTCTGTGTTTTCTGATAACCGAGCTGGTTTTTATAACTGCGGGGTATGCTGATTGGCGCATTTCTCGTTGGCTTCGTGTTGGTTTTAGTTACTTTCTATCCACTTTTTTGCCTTGGTCCTTTTATTACGTCTCAGGGCTTGCATTGGGAATTAATTATGCGAAATGGTATGAAAGAAAGAATTTTTCCCTCACCCCCGCTTTGATACTGGTTGTGATTTTTTTTGTGATTTCAATATTTGAATTTTTCATAATCCTTGATGTAAGCCAGTCCTTAAATTTAGCTGCTAGTTTTTTAAAACCATCCTCGATAGTTTATGCTTACCTGATATGCTATATTTTCCTTTGCAGTTGGCCTCAAGGATTATTTAAGCAGAAATTTTGGAGACTGATTTCAGATAGCTCTTTCGGGATTTATTTAATCCATGGTTCAGTTTTATCGTTCCTTTTATCATTAGATTTTCATAAGATTCATTGGTTATTGGGCGTAAGTATTTCAGTCATTTCTAGTGTTGGTTTTTCCTTTTTGGTCTATTCAATAATTGACCAAAAATTTCCAAAATGGGTGAGTTTAATAACATTTGGAAAAAAACACCCGACTATTGGATGATTGTCTTATTATTCATGATAAATGTTTATGAATTTCGGTGATCAAATTGAATAAGTTAAACAAGTATAAATTGATTTTTATGTTTTTACTGAACCTAATTTGTGGTTCCATATTGCTTTCTGATCCCATTTTATTTTTAAGGATCAGTTCCGGAATTTTATTTGCATTAATTTTTCCAGGTTATTTTTTTCTACTATTGATTTTTCCTGATAATGATCATGATCATTTCCTGTGGCGGTTGTGCTTAACTTTACCTACGAGCGTTGCCTTAATAAGTATTATTCTTTTAGGGTTAAATTATTTTTTAACTTATAAAATTCAGTATGTGGTTGTATTTTTGATATCTCAAAATTCGATCATTTTTATTGTGTTATTCATGACACATATATATCGTCAAATTCCTTTCAATTTGAAAGAATTCTTTAAGAATTTCCGTGTTTTTCCCAAAGATTCCTGGTTTTTTGGGAACCAGAAATTTCCAAATATCCTTTTATCAATATCGATTCTTTTCATGATCGGCGCATTTATTTTTGCTATTATTATTCCAAAGCAATCCATAAATATCACTGAGTTTTACATTTTATCGCCATCACGAGCCATAACTGGTCCAATTGTGGTAAATAATGAATTCATATATGGAATAATCAATAATGAGGGAAGAGAGCATTTTTATAATGTTATTGTATATGCGAAAAAATTAGTTGATTTGGAGGAAGTATGGACTGAATCTGTTGTAGTAAAAAATGGCGATTCAGTTGAGCGTAAAGTATTATTGCCATCCATTACACCAGATGTACAAGAATTTCACATTTTTCTTTTTAAAAAGGATGAAAACCAACCCTATCGAAAGCTTATCATTTCGATTAAGGACTAAAGAATTTATTAAGATGTTATCAATCAAAAATTGATCGTTCCTTATTGTAGATTTACAATTTTCTAGAATAATTATTGAAATTCTCCCAGAGCATTATTAGATTTAAAAATCTTTTACATAGGCGAATATTAATTTTTTTGAGAAGGAGTTATATTAATTGCCTCGAAGGTTTTTAAGCAAGAAACCCAATCTATTGATTAGAAATGATAACGATTTCCGTCATTGGCTGCTGGAGGGCTGGTCCGCCAAAGATCCCGAGTACGCCCGGGAGTGTTTTCAAAAAGCCCTCGAGCTCACCCCCGCCGATCAATCTTCTCTCGAGGTCCAGGCCTGGCTCGCCAAAGTCCTCAGCCAGCGCGGCCCCCTGCCCGAGCCCTCCGCGGTCGTCAATGGCTACTTTGCCGAAGCGGGCACCGCAGAGGCCGGAGGTTCCCGCGGCTTGGGTTTCATCGCCTTCATTTACCTCCTCCTCATCGCCATTGCCGAGGTCCTCAGCGTCCTCCTGCCCCTCACCTCCTACGGCCTCGCCTTCCATGGCCTGCTCCTCGCCGCCCTCCTCGTGCATTCCGCCTTCGCCCCCGCCCGCCAGGAGCAGCGTCTCTATCTCACCCTCTCCTTCGCCCCTCTCATCCGCCTCGTCAGTCTCACCCTCCCGCTCCAGAACGTGCCCACCATGTACTGGTATTTCATCATCGGTGTGCCCCTCTTCATGGCCGTTTTCCTGGTCATCCGCTATGCCGGTTTCACCCAGCTCCGCATCGGGCTCACCTGGCGCTTGTGGTTCCTGCAGTTCCTTTTCGGCCTTCTCGGCATTGGCCTGGGCTTCTTGGAATATCTCATCCTCGCCCCCCAGCCCCTCGCGGCTTCCTTCACCTGGCAGGAGCTCTGGCTCCCCGCCCTTATCCTCATCATCTTCACCGGCCTGCTCGAGGAGCTCATCTTCCGCGGGCTCATGCAGGCCGCCTTCACCTCTGCCCTCGGCGTCTTCTGGGGCTTGCTCTATGTTGCTGTCATTTTTGCCGTCCTTCACATCGGCTACCAGTCCCTCCTGGACGTGCTCTTTGTCTTTACGGTCGCCGTCATCTTTGGTGTCTTCACCCGTCTCACCGGTTCCATCCTCGGCGCCACCATCGCCCATGGGCTCACCAACATCTTTCTCTTCCTCGTCTTTCCTTTTTTTATCGGCAATCCCGGCCAGCCGCTCTGGGGCGGGTCGGATTTCTCCCTGGTGCCCCCGCCGGCGGTTTCATCCCCCACGCCCTTTTTGGCGCCCACATCCACCCTCGCGGCGTCCCCAACCGCTCAGGCTGCCGCAATTCTTCCGCGGCCGTCTCCCTCGCCCCGCGTCTTGCCTTCGGCTTCCTTGGGGTCTCCGTCTGTGGCTGACGCTTCTCCCTCTCCTGCTCGATCCGTTTCTCCCGCGCCCAGGTCCTACACCATCGATGATGGCGAATCTGGTTTCGTCCGCGTCGGCGGGTCCTGGTGGCAGACCCCCCAGGGATTTCAGGGGGATCTCCTCTGGGCTTACTCAGTCAAGCAGGATCCGAGCGCCCTCATCTCTTGGGGGCTTTCACTGCCGCGCTGCGGGCGTTATGCCGTGCAGGTCTTCATCCCTGCCGATTTCGGCACCAGCACTTCGGTTGAATACACGGTCACCCATCGCGATGGTCAGGCGCGGATAATCCTCGATCAAAATGTGCATCAGGGAGCCTGGGCGGATCTGGGGGAGTTCTGGTTTGATGCCGGTCAGGTGGCCTCCGCCTCCGTCACCAATGCCACCGGCGAGCAGGATGGCGCCTCCATGGTGGTCTTCGATGCCGCTCGTTGGTCTCTTGTGGATATCTGTAAGTGATCCATTAAATGCCGTCGAGCATGTGAGAAGGTTTTTTATTATGAGCAGGAGGGAAAAAGGAAAATCTATGCATGTAAAATTTATTGGTTTTCGTGTACTATAATAAAGTCAAGTGGTAAAGGAGGATATAACCATGTTTAGAAAGATCTTTTTGGGAGGCCTGGCGGCCGTCGCGCTCTTTGGCTCCGGCTACCTCTTCTCCATCAATCGCCCCTTGGGCCCCGCTCTCGATGTGGCGCCCGTTGAACCTGCGGCTCAGTCGCAGCCTGTTTCCGCCCCCGCCCAGGCCCAGGCTACCCCCGCGGCCCCCGTCTGCGGTCAAACTGGTGTCTTCACCCTCATGTTCCTGGGCGAGAATCTTCCCGAGACCCCCGGCCGTGGCGCTGATGCCCTGCGTCTCATGCGCGTCGATTTTGACGCCGGTACGGTGGCGACCCTTGCTCTACCCCCGGATCTCGTTTTGGATGTTGAGGGATATAAATCGCCCACGCTGACAACTCTCTACCTCGCCGGTAAAGAAAATAGCCAGGGGTCTGAAAAGGATAAAATGGTGGCAGGCGCTCGCTTGCTGGCCCAGTCCTTTTCCGATAATTTCACTTTTGTCCCTGATCATTACATCGTCCTTAAACAATCCGTCTTCGCCGAGGTGGTTGACGATATTGACGGCTTGAAGATCAACCTGCCGGACGCGGTGGATGGCACACCCGAAAAGTTTGGCAAATTCGAAGCCGGCCAGCAGGTGCTCACCGGTCAGCAGGTGGTCGATTATGTCCGCATCTTCGCCCCTGCCAATGGTCCCGCGGCCACCGAGCAGAATCGCATCGCTCGTCAAAACCAGGTGCTTCATGCGCTAATCGCGCAGTTGATAGAGCCTGCCACCTTGCTCAAATTCCCCGAGCTGATCAAAGAGTGCTTCGAGGACGTGGTCACCGACCTGAGCCTGGCCCAGGCAAATTCGTTGGGCTGCGTGCTCTCGGATGAGGATGTCAAGTTTGAGTTCTTCGAGATCCCCGCCGAAATGTTCAATCAGAGTTCCGGCCGCGCGCTCACCCCCCTCGATCTTCAGCAGGTTGGGGAGTTTATCCGCGAAAAAGTCGGCGGATAATTCAGTCCATTCACTTAAATAATTACCGGGCGGTCAGTATCTGATCCGCCCGGATTTTTATTAATTTGCAGATATCCCTATTTTAGTGTTTCCGCCACCTTGGCTGCCACCGAAAGCACAAACACCACCATCAGCGGCGCGATGCCGATGTTGACGATTCGCCCCAGTTTCCTGGACCGTTCGCCGTCTCCCGCCGAGCTGATCTCTTTCTGAATCAGAAAACCCAGCAAAAGAAGAATAGCGATAAGCGAAAATGACCCTGCCAGAGTGATGGTAGAGACTGTAGATGTGACCACCGTTGAAATCATCAGATTAATCCTCCAAACATTGTATTGCACCGAGGGAAATTCTCTTGCGAATGAGGTATTACCCCACCCCTGCCCTCTTTAATGACCAACTTATTATAGCATACGCAAAAATTAATTCAAGTGCCTTTTGTACGGTGTCCAGGACATACTATACATACTGGTTACCAAGAATACATCAGGATGATAATGATACTTAGTCAAAGAAACATTACACCTGAGAAAGTAGCAGACAGTGAATCCTGGACACCATATTGA